>JAEEGI010008071.1_pt1 | contig 23331 bp, 20 predicted proteins | sample 8958751 | NCBI WGS metagenome assembly JAEEGI01 (sample SAMN16246545, study PRJNA631951) | gut metagenome | biome: gut microbiome; feature: rumen; material: KS-attached | host: Bos | place: Iran: Karaj | collected 2018-10 | reverse complement strand
ATTTCTTGTTTTTCCGCCGTTATCTGGATCAGCTTTAGCAATGATCTTTGAATCTAATGCATAAGCAATTCTTGCTTTTTCTTCATTAGTACTAAAGTTCGCTGTACATCCAGACACGAATAAAGCAACGGTAGCTAAACCAATTATTCCTAATGTTAATTTATTTCTTTTTTTCACTAATTTTTCCTACTTTTCTAATAATTGTTGAATTTCAGATTTGATTTGTTCGAAATTATTAATTTCGTAATTTTTTCTAACAATTAATACAATATCGATTGGTTCTTCGAAATTTGTAGATAAACCAATAGCGGCTCTAACTTGTCTTTTGATTCTATTTCTAATAACGGCATTACCAGTCTTTTTTGGAACTGAAATACCAAATCTGGAATAGCCTAATTCATTCTTTAATCTATATGATACAAAAAAACAAGTTTTTTTGACATCTGCCGCTTCTATTACTTTCTGAAATTCAGAATATTTTTTAATGCGATTTTTGACAATCATTAAAAATTAGATAGCGATTCTTGCTCTTCCTTTTGCTCTACGAGCTGCTAAGACTTTACGTCCGCCAGCTGTTTTCATTCTTTGGCGAAAGCCATGTACATTGTGTCTATGTTTGTTTGATGGTTGAAATGTTCTTTTCATAACTGATCTCCTCTGTGCCTATTTCAGCACGCGTTAAAGATTATACATATGCACTCATACATAGTCAAAGATTATTTTGCGCGCAGGCTTGTCTACACGACCTTATTTAAAGAAATTCGTTAAGTTTACAAATTTTTTCCACATTTTTGTTCGATAAATGCTTAATTTTGTGTTGGTTTTCCACTATATTTTTACTTATTCACATATTGTTTCTTAAATGTTAATAATTTTTGTGGATTTTAAAAAAATCGTAGTATTAATCGAAACTTTTTGATAATATGTTAGTGTCATTAATATCTGTATTGTGGATTAAATAAAACCGACTTATCCACATTATCCACACACACTAAAATTTCGATTTGTTAAATTTGTGGATAACTCAAATATATTCGATTAATTCTTATTAATTTTATATCAAATTTTGTGGATAACTTCTAAAACTCCAAAAACTCATTGATATTTATTAAATAAATAGTATACTTATCGTCAAAATTAATAGGTGAACAAATATGAATGAAACGATTTCAGAATTACGCAGCTCTTGGCAAAGAATACAAAATGAATTAGCAAAGAGTATTGAAGATCGTCACTTTTTTGATGTTTACTTAGGAGAATCTTACATCCATTCGATTGAAAATGGAAAAATGACCGTTATTGTTGGCTCAAACTTAGCAGTTACTATTCTCAGCACTAAGTACACAACACAAATTGAAGACGCCGCAAAAGCTGTTTTAGGTATCCCTGTTAGGGTTACATTTAATATTAAAGAAAATATAAAAGTAAATACAGAAATTTCTGAAGCAAAAGAAACATTTTTTAAGAGCCAGATTATCAATCCTTCTTTAACATTTGATAGTTTCGTATCCGGCCCATCAAATTTGGAAGCAAAACAAGCAGCATTATACGTTGCGCAAAACCCAGGAAAAGGATTTAATCCTTTATTTATCTATTCAAACTCAGGTTTAGGCAAAACACACTTAATGCAAGCGATTGTAAATTATGTGCACGAAAATATGCCTGGCAAAAAGGCTCTTTATTGCGATTCAATCGACTTCTTTAATGAATTTGTTAGATTCCTTGGTGGAGAGCAAAAAGGAACTGCTTTTAAAGATTATTGCACTAGTTTTGATTTCTTCTTAATTGATGATATCCAAAACATTGCATCTAAAGAACAAACATTGGTTACTTTCTTTGAAATTTTTAATTCACTATATGCACAAGGAAAGCAAATTGTTATCACGAGTGATAAACACCCAGCAGAACTTAAGTCATTTGATGAGAGACTTAAATCAAGATTTGCTTCCGGCTTAACAATTACAATCAATCAACCAGATGTGCAAACTTGTGTTGCAATTCTAAAAAATAAAATTGAAAACAGTTTGCTAGACATCAACGCATTTGATCCGAAAGTATTAGATTTGATTGCTACAAACTTCTCAAAAAATATCAGAGACATAGATAACGCATTCAACAAACTCCTCTGGTATGTAACAAGTTTCCGTCCAACAAAGTATATTGATATGGAAATCGCCTACGAAGCTCTTCAATCTTTGATTGATGTAAAGCAATCTAAACAGAAATTAAATGAACAAAGAATCATTGCAGTAGTCGCTGATTACTACAACAAAACACCTTCTCAAATTACTTCAACTTCTAGACAAGGTGACTTAGTATTCGCAAGACATATTGCAATGTACTTGATAAGAAAAATGCTTGATACTCCATATACTAAAATTGGTATGGTGTTCGGAGGTAGAGATCACTCTACTGTTATGAACGGAGTTGAAAAGGTGGAAAAAGAGTTGAAAACTAATCCAAATATTGAACAAGTTATCAACGAGGTAAAATCACGTTTAAAAGCATAATCTTATATAAATACGTGTGCGCGAGCCAAAACGTGTGATAAAATATAATGTTATGCACTTATCCACATTATCCACACACCTAATAATATAAATAAATTTATAAAGGGAGAAATAAATAATATGAGATTCACAATTGATAAAGAAGCATTACTTAAAGGATTAACTTTAGTTAGCAAAGCAATTCCTCCAAAAGCAGAAATTCCTATCCTTGCAAATGTTAAATTAGCTATGACAGAAAAAGGATTAGAGATTACTGGTTCTGATAATAATATTACTATTTGTACAATCGTTCCTTTCATGATTGGTGAAAAGGAAATTATTCGTAATTCACAAGAAGGTGCTACATTAGTAGCAGCTAAAATTTTAAGTGAGGTTGTTCGTCACTTAGATGATGACACATGTACATTTGAATTAATCGATACATCAATCTTAAAAATCGAAGATTCAAAATCAAACTTCAAACTTAATTCCATCCGTGCTGAAGAATATCCAGAAATCGATTTATCTGTTTCTGGCGCATCATTAACTCTTCCTGGTAAAGATATCCAAACACTTGTTGATTCCACCGCTTTTGCAGCATCCGTGAAAGAAACAAGACCAATCTTAACTGCTGTCAACCTTGAAGCAGGCAATTTTAAACTAACCGCAACAGCTACTGATACAGCAAGATTAGCGAGAAAATCCATGGATATTGAGTCAGATGTTCGCTTTGTCGCCAACATTGCAGCGAAGAAATTAATCGACATTGTTCGCAGTTTTGAAGAAGAAGATGAAGTCACAATTGCAGTAAATGAAAAGAAAGCTGTTTTTGCATTTGGTAACTCAGTAATTTCCACTAGATTAACAAGTGGTGATTATCCAAATACGAAAAATATTTTCCCAAAATCATTCAATTACAGCCTTGAAGTTAATGCTCAAGAATTCCTTAAAGCTATGGAAAGAGTCTCCCTTTTATCCACTGAATATGAGGGTGTTGTGAAACTCATTATGGATCAAGATGAAGTTGAAATGATCTCAAGATCTTTGATGGTTGGTTCCGCAAACGAAAAACTTCAAGTTTTTCAATATGCTGGTGAACGCTTAGAAATCTCCTTCAAAGCATCGTTTGTTGCAGATGCAATTCGTGCATGTAGAAGCGAGGATGTGACCATTGCATTTGTAGGCGAAATGAAGCCATTTGTTGTTAGAAATGTCAAAGATGAATCCATCGAGATGTTAGTCACTCCATTGCGCTCATAAATAGCGAAAAACACATATTAAAAACATATTGGAATTTAAGGGAATTTAATATTCCCTTTTATTTTTATATATGTTAGAATATTCCTCGAGGACAAGAAAAACACTTTTTTATGAGTAAAAAAACGACCGAAATTACTATCAATACAGAGTACATAACTTTAGGTCAATTTCTCAAACTTGCGGATATTATTCAATCTGGTGGAGAAGCCAAATCGTTCTTGGCTCAAAATGAGGTTGAAATAGACGGAATATCTGACAATAGAAGAGGAAGAAAACTTAGAGGAGGAGAAATTATTGAAATTCTTGGTCAAAAATACGAGATCAAAAGATGATTGTTAAAAACCTTATCCTCAGGAATTTCCGAAATTATGACTATGCTAAGGTCGAATTTGATCCGAAGCTAAATGTCATTATTGGTGAAAATGCAGCCGGAAAGACAAATTTAGTTGAAGCAATATACTTTTTGTCTCTGGCTCGTTCGTTCAGAACTTCAGAAATTAGCGATTTAATCAAAAATAAGCGCCAATATAGCCAGATTGAAGCGTCTGTCGAGCAAGATACCATAACCAAAGATATCGTTGCTCTAATGACTTCTTCTAGCAAAAAGTTTATTTGTAACGAAAAACCAATTAGGAAAATATCCGATTTATCTAAACTAATAAACGTTATAGTCTTTGAACCGAAAGACACGCTTATGTTTAGTGATTCACCTTTGGTGAGACGAAATTACTTAGACATCAACTTATCTAAGAAATCTCCAGTATACCTAGAGAACTTAATGATGTTTGAGAAACTACTTAGAGAAAGGAACGCAATTTTAAAGAAGGATATAATTGATAAAATACAACTAAATGTTGTAACTGAACAAATGATTGAAGTTGAAGAAAGCATTTGTAAGTATCGTTCAGCCTATATCAACGAAATTAACAACATCCTTTCTCGGTTAATCACCAAACTTAAAGGTGAAAAAGAAACCGCCGAATTAGTTTACTTGCCGTTTATGAAATTAGATGGCGAGTTTAAATCTTCGTGCGCGCGTGCCTACGAGCATAATGTGGAAAGCGACATCAAACACAAGATGACACAAATCGGGATCCATAGGGAAGATATGAAACTCGTTCTTAATGGAAAAGATATCTCCCAGCAAGGTTCTCAAGGGGAAAACAGAATCGCTGTTATAGCCCTTAAATTAGCCCCATACTTCCTAATTGAAGATAAGGCTAAAAAACCAATCGTTATATTAGATGATGTAATGTCAGAACTAGATGATGATCACAAGAAACGATTATTAACGTTTATTAAAAACGAATTAGAACAGGTATTTATTACCACAACAAAAACAACAATCAAGGATGCCTCTATCTATGAGGTGTCAGAGCATATCATTACAAGGAGGAATGCTAAATGGTAGAACTAGATGAAAATGTCGAACTTAACGTAGACGCATCAAACGAAGATAAACCTGATGCTGATTATTCTGCTAAGGATCTTCAAGTTCTCGAAGGCCTTGAAGCTGTACGTAAACGTCCAGGTATGTACATTGGTACAACCGCAAGCGCAGGTCTTCATCACCTTGTTTGGGAAATCGTTGATAACTCTATCGACGAAGCCCTTGCAGGTTTCTGTGACAGAATTATTGTTACAATCAACAAAGGCGACACTATAACCGTCGATGATAATGGTCGTGGTGTTCCAGTCGACATCGTCGCAAAATCAGGCTTATCAGGCGTAGAAACCGTTTTTACGATACTTCACGCTGGTGGTAAGTTCGGTGAAACCGGTGGATATAAGGTTTCTGGCGGTTTACACGGTGTTGGTGCCTCTGTTGTTAACGCTTTATCAGAATGGCTCGAAGTAACCGTTAAAAAGAACGGAAAGGTCCATTACATAAAGTTTGGTCGTGGTGGAAAACCACTACAACATCTTGAAGTTATTGGTGATTGTGATCCAAAGGAATCTGGAACTGTTGTTACATTTAAACCAGATGACACCATCTTCACCGAAACAACAACATATAATTACGACATCATTTGTGACCACTTAAAACAAATGGCCTATCTTAACAAAGGTGTCAAAATTATCGTTGAAGATGATAGAGTTTCACCAAAATTAACTGAAACATATTGTTTTGAAGGCGGTATTAAAGAATACGTCCAAGCAATCAATTTCAATAAACGTCCAATTATGGAAGATGTTATTTATTGCGAAGGTCGTGGTAAATACATTGCTGGTGGAGAAGATAAAGGCCACATTTATTGTGAAGTTGCTATGCAATATAACGAAAGCTACAACCCAACAATCTTCTCATTTTGTAATAACATCCATACACACGAAGGTGGAACCCACGAAGAAGGTTTCAGACTCGCAATGCGTCGTGTCATGAATGATTACGCCAGAAAAGCCAAAATCTTAAAAGATGGTCAAGATGACCTTGAAACTTCAGATATTCTTGAAGGTTTAACTGCAATTATTTCAATTAAGCACCCAAACCCACAATATGAAGGACAAACAAAAACTAAATTAGGTAACTCCGAAGTTAGAAAGATTGTTTCTCAAGTTGTTGGTGACTCTTTAGAGAGGTTCTTAATGGAGAATCCAAAAGTTGCAGAAAACATTATTCAAAAATTAAGAATGGCCGCAACTGCTCGTATGGCAGCACGTGCCGCACAAGAATCAGTTCGTAGAAAAACTGGTCTTGAAGTTACTACACTTCCTGGAAAATTAGCAGACTGTTCAAGCAAAGACCCATCAAAATGCGAACTTTACATTGTTGAGGGTAACTCAGCTGGTGGTAGTGCTAAAAACGGACGTGATAGAGAAACTCAAGCAATTCTTCCTTTAAGAGGAAAAATCTTAAACGTTGAAAAAGCAACCCAAGAAAAAGCATTTGAAAATGCTGAAATTGGTAACATGATTGTCGCTATCGGTGCAGGTATTGACCCAGAATTCCATATCGAAAAAGCTCGTTACCACAAGATTGTTATTATGACCGATGCTGACGTTGACGGATCTCACATCAGAATTTTACTTTTAACATTCTTCTTCAGATTTATGAAGGAACTTATTGAGGCAGGCTATGTTTACATAGCGCAACCACCTCTATTTAAAGTTGATTATCATGGTAAATCCTACTATGCATATAACGATGATCAACTCGAAATCATCAAGAAACAACTTAACCTTAAACCTGGATATCCATTCCAACGTTATAAAGGTCTTGGTGAAATGGATGCAGAACAACTTTGGGAAACCACAATGGATCCAAAGGCACGTAAGATGTTACGCGTTTCTATGTCCGATGCAATTGAAGCAGATAAAGTCTTTACTGACTTAATGGGCGATGAAGTTCTTCCAAGAAAAGAATTCATTGCTAAATATGCTAAGTTCGTTAAGAACTTAGATATCTAATGAAAGGAGAGTAAGAATATGGCAGATGAAAGAAAAGAAAACGAAGTTGTCGAAGAAGAACAACAAGAACAAGCCGCTCCTGAAATTCAAAGTGGTATTGCTGCTGGTCTTTCCGACACAGATTTATCTCAATTAGTCAGAGATTCATTCCTTGACTATGCAATGTCAGTTATCGTAGCTCGTGCTATTCCAGATGTCCGTGATGGCTGTAAGCCAGTTCATAGACGTGTTATTTATGGCATGCACGTAACAGGTATGTTCCCAGGTACTCCTTTCAAAAAGAGTGCTCGTATCGTTGGTGACGTCATGGGTAAATATCACCCACATGGCGATGCCGCAATTTATTCAACATTAGTTAGACTTGCTCAACCATTTGCAATGCGTTACACACTTGTCGATGGTCACGGTAACTTTGGCTCAGTTGATGGCGATGAACCAGCAGCTATGCGTTATACCGAAGCAAGAATGACAAAACTTGCAACCGAAATGGTTAGAGATCTCAACTGCAACACAGTTAATATGATTGATAACTACGACGGAACTGAAGTTGAACCAGAAGTTTTACCATCACGCTTCCCAAATATCCTTGTTAACGGAAGTAATGGTATTGCTGTTGGTATGGCAACTTATATTCCAACTCACAACTTAGGCGAAACTATCGATGCAGTTGTTGCAGTTGCAAGAAATCCTGAAATTACTCCTGTTGAGATTATGCAAGATTATTTGTTTGGTCCTGACTTCTCAACTGGTGCCACAATTTTAGGAAGAACTGGTATTAAAGACTACTTTGAAACAGGTACTGGTTCTATCGTTATTAGATCTAAAGCAGAGATTAAAGAAAACGAAAAAAGTGGCAAAAAACAGATAATTATTACAGAAATTCCATATCAAGTTAACAAAGCAAACATGATCGAATCAATGGCTCATTTAGTCAGAGATAAGGTTATTGATGGAATTACTGATATTCGTGATGAATCTTCAAAAGGTAACGTTAGAATTGTTATTGATGTTAGACACGATGCAATTCCAGAAGTTATTTTGAATCAACTTTATAAAATGACTCAGCTTCAAACAAGCATGGGTATTATTATGCTTTGCTTAGTTGATGGTGCTCCAAAGATTCTTCCAATTACCGAAATTCTTAAACACTATCTTGATTTCCAAGTAGAAGTTGTTGAAAGAAGAACAAAGTTCTTGCTTGCTAAAGATGAAGCAAGAGATCACATTGTGTGTGGTTTACTTAAAGCAATTGCAAACATTGATGAAATCGTTGAGACAATTAAGAAAAGCGCAACTCCAGAAGAAGCAACAAAGGCATTAATGTCTAAGTTCGGATTCTCTGAAGAACAAACCGCTGCTATCTTAGCAATGACCCTTCGTAGACTTACTGGTCTTGAAGAAGGAAAACTCGAAGACGAAAGAAAAGAATTAGAGGAAAATATCAACAAATACCACTATATTTTGGAATCTAGAGACCATATCGTTGATGTCGTTGTTCAAGAATTAATCGAAATCAAAGAAAAATATTCTGATGAACGTAAGACTGATATTTCTGATGAAGCTGCAACTATTGAAGATGAAGCTTTAATTCCACAAAAAGAAATCGTCATTACACTTTCAAAGAACAACTATGTTAAGAGAATGGAAGCAGATACTTTCCGTACTCAAAATAGAGGTGGCCGTGGTGTTAAAGGTGCTGCCTTACATGAAGAAGACGAAGTTGCAATTATGCACAAGACCAGAACACACGTTGACGTCTTATTCTTCTCCAATTTAGGTAGGGTTTATAAACTTAGAGGCTATCAAATTCCAGAAGGAAGTCGTGTTTCAAAAGGAATTCCAATTCAAAACTTACTTCCACTTGAAAAAGGCGAAAAGATTATGTCAATCATTTCAGTCTGGAATTATGAAGAAGGCAGATTCTTGTTCTTTGCTACAAAAGATGGTTTAGTAAAACGTACCTCAGTCAAAGAATTTGAATCAGTTCGTAAGAATGGTAAGATTGCAATTTCACTTCGTGAAAATGATTCCTTATTAGATGTTAAATACACTAAAGGAAGCGAAATTATCTGCCTTGCTTCAAGTAAAGGTAAACTTGTTAAGTTCAACGAAAACCAAGCAAGACCACTTGGTCGTACAGCCTCTGGTGTTAAAGGTATTGAACTTGACGACAATGCCCAAGTTATTGGCATGACAACCTCACTTGAAGGAAATTACATTCTTGTTATCACAACACGTGGTTTTGGCAAGATGAGCGAAATCTCTGAATACCGTGAAACAAAACGTGGTGCTAAAGGTGTTACAACAGTTAACGCAACAGTTAAGACTGGTAAACTTGTCGCGATGAGAGCAGTTAATGGTGATGAAGACTTAATGATGGTTACCAATAATGGTACAGTCATTAGAATTCCACTTGATCAAGTCAAGGTCGCACACCGCGTTACTCAAGGTGTTAAAGTCATTAGACTTGATGATGACAAGCAAAGAGTCTCTTCAATGACCGTTGTTCCTCACGAAGAGGAAGAGTTGAACGAAGAAGTAGTTGCTGAAGAAGCACCTGCTGAAAATGAATAAAATTCGCAGGAAATCCCGTGAATTTTGAGAGGTAAATATTATGTTAGATATTAAATTAATCCTTGAAAATCCTGATGCAATAGCAGCTAAACTTGCTAAGAAAGGTTGTATTGTTGATTTTGCTCCACTTATTGAATTAAACAAAAAACGTAAAGAGCTCCTTGTTTCAGTTGAGAATGCAAAAGCAGAAAGAAACAAACTTTCCGCTTCTGTTCCTCAAGTAAAGAAGGAAGGTGGAGATATTAATGCTATCTTCGCAAAGGTTAAGGAAATCGCTGCAAAGAGTGCTGCAGAGGAAGCTGAACTCGCAAAGATTGAAGAAGACATTAAGTCTTTCTTAATTCCTCTTCCAAATCTTCCAGATGATGATCTTCTCCCAGGCGGAAAAGAAAATAACAAAGTTATTCATGAATATGGAAAACCAGTTAAATTCGATTTTGAGGCAAAGAATCACGTCGATTTATGTGAATCCCTTGGTCTAATTGATTACGAACGTGGCGCAAAGATGAGCGGACATGGTTGTTGGGTTTATACAGGCCTTGGCGCACAACTTGAATGGGCATTACTTAACTATTTCGTTTCTGAACATTTAGCAGATGGATACACAATGATCCTTCCTCCACACTTATTAAACGAAGAAAGTGGTTATGTTGCAGGTCAGTTCCCAAAATTCAAGGATGATGTATTCTGGCTTAGCAATTCCGAACCAAAGAAGTTCATTCTTCCAACCGCTGAAACAGCTCTTGTTAATATGCATAGAAACGAAATCTTAGATGAAGACGAACTTCCAAAGAAATACTTTGCATATACACCATGCTATCGTAGAGAAGCAGGTACATATCGTACAGAAGAACGTGGTATGATTCGTGGCTATCAATTTAATAAAATAGAGATGTTCCAATACACCACAGAAGAAGGCGATATGCCAGCATTCGAAGAGCTTGTTACAAAAGCAATTAGATTACTTGATAAACTTGGCTTAACATTTAGAGTTTCTAAACTTGCAGCAGAAGATATTTCAGCATCAATGGCTAGAACATATGATATTGAGATTTACATTCCATCAATTGGAATCTATAAAGAAGTTTCTTCAGTCTCAACTGCTCATGATTATCAAGCAAGACGTGGAATGATTAGATATCGTGATAAAGCAACAGGCAAAACCAAATTTGCTAGAACTTTAAATGGTTCTGGTCTCGCCACATCACGTGTCTTCCCAGCATTGGTTGAACAAATGCAGCAACCAGATGGTTCAGTTAAAATTCCAGAAGTCTTAAGACCATGGATGGGCGGACTTGAATATATCAAACCTATAAAGAAATAAACAACTTAAAGATTAGGCGACATTTATTGTCGCTTTTTCTTTTACTTTGTTATAATAGTTGAGCCATCGCAATGGTCTACTACGAACCAGGTCAGGACAGGAATGGAGCAGCCTTAAGGAGATCAGGTCATGTGCGATGGTTTTGCATTTATGGATAATTTATTAGACGAGAAATTTATGGCTGAAGCATTAAAAGAAGCGGAAAAATCCGCAAATTTTGATGAAGTTCCTGTTGGAGCAGTCATTGTAAAAGATGGAAAAATAATTGCTCGTGGCCATAATTTAAGAGAAAGAAAAAACGATCCAACAGCCCATGCTGAAATTGTCGCAGTTCGCAAAGCTTGCAACAAACTCAAATCATGGAGACTCGAAGGTTGCACAATTTATGTAACTATCGAACCATGTTCAATGTGCGCAGGGACTCTTCTTTGGTCTAGAGTTGCTAGAATTGTTTATGGTGCTAAAGATCCTAAAGGCGGTGCTCTAGGTAGTAGTTACAACCTCTTTGAGGTTAAAAATATTAATCACCACCCAGAAATTACAGGCGGTGTTCTTGAAGAAAAATGTTCAACACTTATGACATCTTTCTTTAGAAGCAAAAGATAAATAATTTATACACTGTATATATAATTTTGATATACTTTATATGCAAAAGTTTACTTTTATTATTTCAGTATGTTTCACGTGTTAAAGAAGTTTAAAAAAGAAGTAAATAAAGAACATTTTCCTTTAGACTTGGAAAAAGGTTTAACAAGTCAACAGGTTCAGCAAAGAATTGATGATGGTCTTGTAAACAAGACAAAGAAACATGTTACTAAGTCTTATTTGAGAATTGTTTACGAAAATGTTTTTAACTTTTTCAACGTTCTTTTGTTTGCAATCACCGCTGCAATGATTGTTGCAAGAATACCAATTGAGAAATTCTTATTTGCAGGCATTTTGGTCCTTAATATAAGTATTGGTTTATATCAAGATATAAGAGCAAGAAAACTTATTGATAAATTAAAAGTCGTATCATCCGTTAAAGTTAATGTTTTAAGAGACGGCGAATTTAAAGAAATAAAAGCAAACGAAGTTGTCCTATCAGACATCATTGCCATTAAACAAGGAAACCAACTTGTATGTGATGGAACTATTGTTGATGGATTTGTCGAATTAAATGAATCCTTGTTAACGGGCGAATCAAAAAATATTTCAAAAACAATTAATGATGGAGTTTATTCTGGATCCTTTGTTTCAGCAGGGCGTGCATTATACCGTGTTGACCGTCTCGGAAAAGAAAATTATGCGGAAAAACTGCAACAAAATGCTAGTAAATTCAAACGCGTTAACTCAGAAATGCTTTTATCATTAAAGAAAATTTTCAAGATAATTGGCTTTGTTGTTGTCGCATTAGGTATTGCTCAAATAATCAAATATAGAAACGATTTAACAGACATTCATTCAGATGTATTTACTGAAACCATTTCTTCTATTTCAACATCTTTGGTTGGCATGACTCCTATTGGAATGTATCTTTTAACATCTGTTACTTTAGCTGTTGGTGTTATTCGTTTAGTTAGAAGAAATATGCTGACTCAGGACATGTATTGTATTGAGACTTTAGCAAGAGTAGACACTTTGTGTCTAGATAAGACCGGAACATTAACAGACGGAAATCTTAATGTTTTAAAAGTTGTAAGCACAAGTGACACAAGCGAAAAAGACTTGGCAAAAATAATAAAAACTTTAGTTGATGCAACAAAAGATGAAAACGCAACTGCAAGAGCAATTAAAAAGGAATTTGAAAATTTAAATAATTTTGATTCTTATTCAGCAATACCTTTCAATTCTGAAAGAAAATATTCTGCAGTCATGCTTGAAGATGGTCGTTCAATTGTAATGGGTGCTAGAGAATTTATTCCACACTCAAATAAAGAAGTAGACGAGATGTGCAGAGAATATGAAAAAGACGGAATGAGAGTTCTGGTTTTAGCTTTGCATTCACATGTCATAAGCATTGATGAAAAATTAGAAGAATCACAAGTAATTGGCTTTATTGTTTTACAAGATCATATCCGTGATGATGCGCCAGCAAACATCAAATGGTTTAAAGAAAACGGCGTAAATATACGCATAATTACGGGAGATAATCCAGAATCTGCAGCTGAAATTGCTCGTCGTGCAGGCATTGATAGAGCAGACAAATATATTTCTTTAGAAGGAATGTCTTTAGAAGAAGTTAGACATGTAACAAGAGAATACACAATCTTTGGTCGTGTTACTCCTGAACAAAAAGAAGTAATTATTGAAGCTCTAAAAGATGACGGACATACAGTCGCTATGACTGGAGATGGTGTTAATGACATTTTAGCGCTTCGTGTAGCCGATTGTTCAATTGCTATGGCCTCTGGTTCAGACGCTGCAAAAAACGTTGCTCATCTAGTTTCACTAGATTCTTCATTCTCTTCACTTCCAGATGTAGTAAGAGAAGGACGTAGAGTTATTAACAATTTGCAAAGAACAGTCTCTGTTTTCTTAATTAAAACAGTTTTTGCTGCGGTATTAACCTTCTTGTTCCTTGTTGGGGCATTCAAATTAAGCGCAAAATATCCATTCGATTTAGCGAACATGTATTTATGGGAAATACTTTGTATTGGAATCGGTTCATTATTCTTGTCACTGCAGCCAAACGATGAACAAATTAAATCAAAATTCCTAATGAACGTTGTCTTTAGAATAATTCCTGCTTCTACAGTTCAAATTGGATTAGTTGTTTTCTTCTTCCTTTATTGTAAAGATGCTACAGCGGCGCAGACTCTTTCTGTATTGGCATTCTCAATATTCAGTTTCGTAATTTTCATTCGTGTTTGTTTGCCATTTGATGTCTACAGAGTATTCTTGGTTGTTGGTCTAACATTTGTTGGTGTAATTGCAACTATTGCTGATATTTTTGCTAAGCAAATAGATTTCTTTGGTCTTACATATTCCATCTTTGATGGAAATTCTAAATACATATTAGCATTATGCATTTCATTACTTGTTGCCTTAGTAGCATACGGAGGTCTTTCTGTCGCTGCTTCTAAACTCCATAAGTACATAGATAAAAAACGAGAGGAAAGAAAATATGATTATTTCTAAAGAGGTCCAAGAAGCTTTAAAAAACAACCAACCAGTCGTTGCTCTTGAATCAACAATTATTTCACACGGAATGCCTTATCCAAAGAACGTCCAAACAGCATATCAAGTTGAAGATGAAATTAGAAAAAATGGCGGAATTCCCGCAACAATTGGAATAATTGATGGCGAACCAATTATTGGAATGAGCAAAGAACAAATAGAAGAATTTGGTAAAAGAAAAGGTGTAAAAAAGGCATCTAGAAGAGATTTACCAATTATCTTTGCTAACAAAGAATGGGGCGCTACAACTGTTGCTGCAACAATGATCCTAGCAAATATGGCTGGTATCGAAGTATTTGTTACAGGTGGAGTTGGCGGAGCTCATAGAGGAGCAGAAAAGAATTTTGACATTTCTGCAGATTTAGAAGAACTTGGGAAAACAAACGTAACTGTTGTTTCAGCAGGCGTAAAAGCAATTTTAGATTTGAATCTAACATTAGAGATTTTAGAAACAAAAGGGGTCCCTGTTCTTTCTTATGGAACAGACGAGTTCGCAGATTTCTATACAAGACATTCTGGTATTAAGATGGAAAATGTTGTGAATTCTCCTTTGGAGGTTGCAAAAATTATCAAAGCGAAACGTGATAATAACCTTGATGGCGGTATTTTGGTTGCAAACCCAATTCCAGAAGAATTTGCTATGGATCCAGTTGTTATTAATAAAGCAATTGAAAAAGCTTTAAAAATGGCTGACGAAGCACATGTTAAAGGAAAAGAAATTACACCATTCTTACTTAAAACAATTGTTGATTTAACTGGCGGTGACTCTTTAGAGTCAAATATTAAATTAGTTTTAAATAATGCTAAATTAGGAGCACAAATTGCTAAAGAACTTTGTAATTTATGAAAACTGAACAAATATTTCAAGAAGGATTAAAAACACTGCTTAAGCAGAAACCTCTTGATGAGATTAATGTAATTATGCTGTGCGATTTTGTTAAATCGAATCGTCAAACTTTTTACTATCACTTTAGAGATATTTCTGATGTAGTGGATTCAACATTTTTGAAAACAAAAGTTGGATACGGAAAAAAGTTTTTAGATTACGAACCAGTCTTAAAGGAAATGATTAGTTATATAAGTGAAAACTACCAATACGTTTCATCTATTAATAAGTCATATGCATCTGATAAGTTGTATTCATTTTTCTTCTCCTATTTTTATCTTAAAGTAGGAAATTTATTGAAAAATCACGGGTATTCTGGTCAAGAGATTGTAAGATACATATCAGTATTGTCTGCTCAAGAACTTATCTTCTGGATCTCGAATAAAAGGTCAGAGAAGAACGCTTCGCTTATTAAAAGACTAAACACAATTTGGAGATATTTAGTCACACAATATCAATCAGATATAAAGAGAGTTTATTAGGAGAATAAAGTTATGCGAAAAGAAGAAATTAGAGGATTAATTATTTATTCACTTTTAATTGTTGCGGCACTTGTTGTCGGTTTCACAGTCATTAAACCAGCTATGGAATATTTCGGTCCAGAAAAGATGAGTGACTTCGGTTTTATTATTGTTATTCTTATTGTTGCATATCTATTTAATGCAATTGCTTTAGAAGTCTTACACGTATTAGGAACAATTTTTGGAGGTTACAAAGTAACCTCATTCAACGTTTTAGGCATTTGTATTTATAAAACAGTTGATAAATGGAAATTTGGAATAAGAGATTTTAATGGAATTAGTGGCGAAACAAAAATGGCCCCTAAGAAAGAAAAAACAAATAGTAATTTACCAGTCTGGTTTCCAATTTTTGGCTATGCTGCAGAACTCGCCACGTGCATTGTTGTTGCAAGCATAATTAGATCTACTCCGAACCCAGAAAATGGATGGCTTAGACCAGCAGCATTAATGTTTGTTTTAATTTCATCAATGATTGCATTCTATAATTTGGTTCCTGTCAAATTAGATTCAATGACAGACGGTTACAAAATTCGATTATTCACAAAGCCAGTAAATGTTGAAGCGTATAACAAAATGTTAGCCATTCAAGAAGAGCAAAGATTAGGAAAAACTGTGGAAAATGTGCCAGTTTTTGATGAAATCACTGAATATACAGCGGAAATCAACATGCTTGCAATGTACAAATATTTAGAAGACGAAAAGTTTGATGAAGCAGCAAAAATAGTTGATCAGTTACTTGAACATAAAAATGTATTAAATATTAATGAATACAACAGGCTCATTGCACAGAAGGTTTATTTAGCCATTCTTTTAAATCCAATAGATGAAGCAAAGAAACTTTATGATGAAATATGCCCAATTGAGATAAGAAGATTTATGGCAAATGATATATCAATGCCATCAATTCGAGCCTATATTCTAATTGCAGGCATGATTGAGGGATCAGAAAGTGAAGTACAATTTGCTAAATCTAAGGTTGAAAAGGCAAAAAAGAGAGCACTTGCTTCTCAAATTAAAGCAGAAGAAAAGCTATTAGAAAAAGCCCTTAATTATGTATATGAAAATCACCCTAAATGGGCAGAAGAAAAAGCCACTGAATAATCAGTGGCTTCTTTTTTTGAATTAATCTTTTTCCTCGTACCTTGGGTTATCTTCCCTTGCATAGTCTTCGTAGATTTCATTTTTCTTTTCTACGTGAGGCTTTGTGGCACAAGGATGTTCGCCTTCTTTAGGCTCTTTTGCGAGTGTAGATGAATCATCTAGGAAATCATTAACATCTAAATTGAAATAATTGCATAACCACACAACATCTTTTGGAGTTGGTGCTAGATGAGCTTTTCTCCATTTCTTTAGAACACTAATTTTTATTCTAAAGCGAGAGCAGAAAGCAAAATCACTTAAATGAAGCTGTTTTTCAATAAATGCTATTTTTTCCAGGAATTTCATCCTATTTCTTTGCTTTTAAAAGATCTCTAATTTCAGCAAGTAATTCTTCGGAAGTTGGTTTTGGTGCACCTTCTTCAGCTGGTGCTGGTCTCTCTTCTGGGTGTTTTTGATAATAAGCTTCTTTAACTTTAGCTTCGAGTGCGGCTTTCTTCTTTTGAGCTGTGTTTACAACTTTGACGATAATGAAGAGGACAATTGCAATAATAATAAAGCTAATAACAGCTGTAATTAATGCACCCCAGTTAAGTACAGGAGCAGTTGTGAAAACATATCTACCACCAAACTTATTGTACATGCTAGCTCCAATAGCTGGGCTATCTTTGAATACTTCTAAGTATTCATCGATTGACATTTCGAGTTTGGCATTGGCGAAAGTTTTTTGAACTTCTGCTAAAGCACTTTTGGCTGTTGGGGTATGAATGACTGTTACAAAGCCTGCAAGTCCACCAGGAAGAGCAGCGGTACATGCACTAAGCAATATGTTAACAATTGCAGTAACAATTGCGCTGAAAGCTCCACCGATAACTACGCCAACGGCGAGCATAAAGGCGTTGCCTTTATTGATGAATTCTTTGAATTCAGCAAAAAATCCTTTGCCTTTATTTTTTAATTTCTTTTCTTTTTTTGCCATAGAAATTTACTCCTTTGTATAATTGATTATAAATCACTTATATTTGTTGTTAAAGATAAATTGTTATAATATAGTCGCGGAGAATTAATATGAATAAAGTTAGAATTTTAGTTGACTCATGTGCAGATTTAACTGCAGAAATGTATAAAAAATACGATATTGATGTTGTTGCTCAAAATGTAATTTTTGGAGAAACAACCTATAAAGATAATGGCGAAGAAATTACCTTAGAACAACTTTATGAGAAGGTTAAAGAAACAGGAAATTTGCCTCACACAGCAGCCGTAACACCAGGAACTTTTGATGAATATTTTAAGAAGACATTAGATGCTGGATACGACATTGTTTATGTTGGATTAGGATCAAAACTTTCAACAACATTCCAAAATGCCCATATAACAAAACAATCATATCCAGAAGATAGAATCTACTTAGTAGACTCTATGTCTCTTTCTTCTGGTATTGGTTTATTAGCATTAAAAGCCGCTAAATATAGAGATGAAGGATTATCTGCTAAAGAGATTGCTGAGAAATGCGCTCCATTAGCACCAAAAATCATCGCCCAATTCACAGTTGAAACACTTGATTATCTACATAAAGGCGGAAGATGTTCTGGTGCTTCTAAATTAATTGGTCACATTTTCCATGTCCACCCATACTTAAGAATGGTTGATGGTACACTTATTGTATACAAAAAGCCAAGAGGACCAATGAAAATTGCTCTCGATGAACAAGTTAAAGAACTTAAAGAAGCACTTCCAAATGTTGATTTAGACCACGTTATGATTACACACGCAGGATTAGATAAAGATAAAGAAGATTATCTAAAAGCAGAAGTATCAAAACTAGTTCCGCCTGAAATAGTATCTATCACTAGAGCTGGAAGCGTTATCGCTTCCCATTGCGGATACGGGACTGTTGGTATTCTATACATCCTAAAATAAACAAACTAAAAGCCGGCATCTACCAGCTTTTAGTTTATAAATTAATGTTCTTCGCTATTAATCCAGTAATTACGTTTTCTATTGTAATAATCTCTACGAGATGCACGTTTTATTAATTTATAACGACGTTTCAATGGCGCTCTAATAATCCAATATGGAATTGCCGTAACAACAAATCCTAACCAAATAAATGATGGAATTAAACAGCCAGTTCTAAGATCGAAGTTAATTGAATTCGCATATTCTTTCAATGCGCTTATTCTAGACGCGAGTGCTGGCCATGCGTATTTGGTTCCATAAGTAAGAGCGATTCCGAAGATAACTTGAAGTAGTGCTCCCCAAATAACAATTCCTAATCTTGTCCAGCATTTATCTTTGCGGAAAGTTCTAAGAAGAGTAACAAGTGCAAACCATGCCCATGGAAGTGCGAATAAAGCAACGAGAGCTAAGAAAATGAAAGGAGCTTTTTGTCCAATAGTACCAGTTCTTTCAGAGATATTTTGTGGAATCATCTTAAGAAGATACTCTTTAATTGCGTTCTTTAAAGTATCATCACTTTCGTTGTTCTTTGCTTGTTCAGCTCTAGATTTAATTATTGATCTAGATTGACCAGATGTGCCATTAAGGAAACTTTCAATCAATGTGCTCATTGCCGTGTCAATATCATTAACAGACTTGATTACGGTATAGTAAGTGTCTGATGAGTTATATTCGGTTGGTAAAATAGGATTTCCTTCGCCATCTAAGATGTAGTAGACTCTTTGACTTGTTTTTTCAATGGCGATATCTGCTTCAACTTGTTCTTGTGTTGGTTGTGGATCACATAAAACAGGAGTCTTAACAACTAAACCCTCGCCCCCCTACGATTATACTACCAATGCATCTGTAATTTTATCTTCAGCAACATCGTCTGTTGTATATGGTTGTTCATCATAATAAATAACACTTGAATCATAAGGTTCAGTGTTATGCTTATATGCTTTTCTAGCAACAAAGTAGGTCCAAGCAGCTTCTTCAGCTTCAATATCTGCTGCAACTTGTTCTTCTGTTGGTTGAGGATCAGCTAAGACAAAAGAATCGCTTTCTTTGACAAAATAAGCAGTTTCTGCATTATATGCAGCGGTATTGTGAGAATATTCAAAATATTCAACAAAATATTTGTATTCTAACTCAAGATCTTTATCGGTGTTTACTTCTTCTTCGCTTGGTTGCGGATCAAAAGCAACATATTTACGTCCTCTCGAATTAATAATATCAAGAACACCACTTGAGTTTTCTCCGCCATGAAGAATAGTAGCAGCTAAATCATCAACAGAAACACTTTCTCCTTCATCTAAAAGAGAATATACATCATCAAAAACTTGTTGAATTTCTTCATCGGAGGCTCCGGCTCCGCCTGGGAATTTAGATTCGATTTGTTTATTGATTTCTTCTCTTAATGTATCAAAAGCATATCCTTCAACGATATCTTTAAAGAGAAGGTGTAATGGAGTATTAAGACTATCTACGACATTATCTACAATCTTGTATAAATTCGATTGGATTAAATCGTCAAGTAGTTTTGTATTCTTAAAGTTAAATGCACTTTTGACAGGAATATCTACTGGAATTTCAATATCATATCCATTTGGAAAATAATTTTGAATATTTTCTTCAGTGATATATTTATTCATATCAGGAGATGCTTTATAAGTAATTCTAGATTCACTTTCCCCACTACTGCCATTATTAAAAGCTTTGCTTAAAATAATGCCCATTCTTTCTTTGGTGAAGTGAGCTTTTACGGTTCCTTTGAAGATTGGTCTAGTGCAGAGAGCATAAACTGCCACGGCCGCAGCAACAACATAGCATAGGTTTAATATCCTAACTATTAGTTTTCTCATAAATACCTCTTGGAATAATGATATAAATAAATAATAGTATTGTCTATTATTATTTTCCGCTTATTGGTAATTTTCCAACTAAAATTGAAGGACATGACATTTGGTTAGAGATAACCAATTTATTGTTATTTGCAATACATTTAATGTTATTAAAAACATTAAGAAGGTTGCCAGCAACTGTAATTAAGGCTAAAGGCTCAGCTTTTTTTCCGTCCCTAATCATGAATCCGGCACATTGCAAAGAAAAATTTCCAGATTGAGCATTCATGCCTGAGTGAAGACCCGTGAGTTCTGTTAGGTACACACCTTCTTTAATTGAAGAAAGCATCTCCTCTTCTGACTTCTTGCCGCCTTTCACAATGGTGTAACCTGTTCCCGCTCCAGCTTTTCCAGCTCCTGATCCGTTTCCGGTTGGTTCAACTCCGGCTTTTGCAGCAGTTTGCAATGTATAGAGATAAGTTTCGATGACACCTTTCTTGATCAAATACTTTTTGTTTGTAGCAACCCCTTCATCATCAAAATACCTGAAAAATATATTCTTTTCTAGAGGATTTTCGATTACAGTAAGCTTTTTGCTGAGTGCTTGTTGGTGAAGTTTTCCTTCAAGCAATGATGTGTGTTTTTGAACCTCTTCAGCGTCAAGTGAACTAATCAAAAATGACATAAGAGATGCAACACACTCTGGATTTAAAACGACAGGATATTTTTTTGATTCGCATTGCTGTGCGCCGAGTTTTTGCAATGCATCTTTTGCAACTTTTTCAACAAATTCATCAATTTTAAATTCGCCTTCATCTTTAGATGCAAACACACTAAAGCCAGTTCTAATCTCTTCTCCATCCTTAGCAGTTACTTCGGCAAAATATGCATATGTATTTTTCTTTTGAGATAGTTTTAATCCGTACGAATTTGTCTTTTTGCTGCTGTTTGTTTCTGCTTCAAAACCAACAGTTACAACTTCATTAATTCTTTTATCATAAGCAAGCAATCTTTTTTCAATATCGAGCAAAATCTGCACCTTTTCTTGTACATTTCCGCCAAAATCAATATTTGAGAAGACGTTTTTCTTGTGATATTTTTCGCTGCCTTTGAAGATGAATACAGGATCATCGTTTTCAATTATTGAAGCAGAACGTTTAATTTCTTTAACAAGGAGCTCTGGCGAATTTTTATCTACGTGGTCCACAGATACGCTACCCATTTTTCCTTTATAAATACCGCGTGCGACAAGCTCAAAAGAAGAATTGTTAGTAAGCGAATCAACATTGCTATGGAAAATAGAAACAGATAAAGAGCTAGATTCATTTATTGTGAGATCTGCAGCATCAAAACCTTCGTCTTTTGCTGATGCAAAGAATTTCTTTTCATTCATTCTCATTTGATTTCTCCTCCGTTTCCTCCAACAGTCATTTCGCTGACTCTAATTGTTGGTTGCCCAACATCAACAGGAATAAATCCAGAAGCCGCTCCACACATACCTTGAGCGCGTTCTAAATCGTTTCCAATCATATCAATCTTCATTAAGATTTCTTGTCCAGTTCCAATAACTGAAGCCCCTCTTACAGGTTCGCAAATTTTGCCATCGCGAATTAAGTAAGCTTCACTACAACCAAAGTTGAATTCACCAGTAACAGGATTGACTTGTCCACCTGCTAAGGATTTTGCATATAAACCAAATTTGGTTGCAGCAATAATTTCTTCTGGAGTTGATTTGCCTGCACAAATATATGTATTGGACATTCTTGATGTAGGTTCATATTTATATGATTGTCTTCTACATGCTCCATTACCTTTTCTATTCATACGTCTACCGTTGAAATCATCGATAAGGTAGTTTTTAAGAATCCCGTTTTCAATTAATAAGGTCTTTTCGGTTTTGTTCCCTTCATCGTCAATATTGTTGCTTCCCCAACCATTTGGGATAGTTCCGTCATCAATTGCTGAAAGGATTGGTGAAGCTATCTGTTGGCCGATTTTTCCCGAGAAAACCGATAGATTTCGAGAAACCGACGATGCTTCAAGAGGATGCCCGCAAGCTTCGTGGAAGAGCGTTCCGCCAAAGCCTTTTCCAATAACAACTGGCATCTTTCCACTTGGGCATTCTTTTGCTTCAAGCATCATAATTGTTTTCTCACCAACATTTTTGCAAAGTTTCTTAATATCAACATTTTTGGAGAAGTGTTCGAAACCTGCACTTGCACCAGGCCCTTCAAATCCAGATTCAATCTTTCCTTGATCGGCTGCAACGCACATAATTCCACACCTTCCTCTTTCTTTGTAATCGAGATGGTTAAATCCTTTTGTGCTTACGATTTGAACCTTTGAAATAGAGTATAAAAATGCGACATTTGTACGGACGATTCTTTTATCAACATTTCTTAAAACTTCTTCACCAGATTTTAAGTAGTTGATAATTAAATTATCATCAATAGATGAAAATGAGTTTTCAATTTGTGATAAATTTCTAGCCTTTTTGGTAACTAATTTATCGACAGTTAGAACCTGTTTATCATGAAAAGAATTAGATAAATTTTGGATTAATTTTGTGAGGGATTTTTCGTTAACTTCATTGGTGTATCCATAAACACTTTGAAGCTTGTTTAATAGACGAATTCCTGCTCCATATGAGTGGCGAACCGGAGTATTTTCTACCTTGCCGTTTTCAACTGTGACTGAAAAAGAGTCTTTCTCTTCAATATAAATTTCAGCATAATCTGCGCCGGTAGTTAAACCACTATTTAGGATGCGAATAGCTTGATTTTTGTTAATCATAGTATCCTCCTTTGTATTTTTCTAAGCGGGATTA
>JAEEGI010008068.1_pt1 | contig 23332 bp, 16 predicted proteins | sample 8958751 | NCBI WGS metagenome assembly JAEEGI01 (sample SAMN16246545, study PRJNA631951) | gut metagenome | biome: gut microbiome; feature: rumen; material: KS-attached | host: Bos | place: Iran: Karaj | collected 2018-10 | reverse complement strand
TAATGGATAATAAACATTAAATTATAGACATATTGTTATTTATTATATTAATTCTAAAATTATAATTATAAATTAAAATTTATTTAAAAATATATTTTTAAGTTATTTTTTTCATAAAAATAATCAATTTTTGTCAATAATATTAGTATTTATGATAGTAAAATTAAAAATAATAGAAGAGAAGGTTATGGAATTTCATATAAAAAAGATAAATCTAATGAATATAAAGGTGAATGGGAAAATAATTATTTTTTATGAATACAAAAATTTTCTCATATTCATTTTATTGGATTTGAAAATGATTTTGATTCTTTTAGAACTTTTGATTTATTTGGAATAAATATAGAAAGAATATATTTAGTTTCTTAGAGCATGAATATGATAATGTATGATAATGATTATTATAATAGGCATTCTAATTTTATTTCTAATAATTATGATATTAATTGGAATAATTATAAGATTGTACTTCTTATGATAAAGGATATTCATGTAGAGATTGTGATTTAGATATTAATAATTAATAAAACAAAAATAATGAAAAATCATTAATCATAAATTAAAATTGTTAAATCTTATCTCTTTATTTCTTTATCTTCTTCATCTTTAACATCTAAATAAAACATTTTATTATCTAAAATATCATTTAATATCTTTTATTTTTTGTTGTTTAGTTTCTTTAAATAAAATATCAAATAAACCATTTTTACTTTTTTTCTTAGATTTATTATTATTTAAATTATACATATCAATACCTCTTTCTTGTTTGTTTTATACTTATTAATTTTAAAAACTTCAAATTCTTGATATAAACCAGCAGAAATATCATTAAAAAAAATATTCTCTTCCATTTTCATGTTCTTCTTCTTTATTTTCTTACTCTTGATTTCTTCTATTATATAAATTATTATTCTCCTTTTACATCTTCTTAAAAATTCATTTTCATCTTCTAATAATAAATACTCTTTAAATCTTGCTCTTTATAATGAAGGGTCGTTTTATTCATTTATTTTTTTCTTATTATTAAAATTGAAAGATTTTTTAATGATAATTTGAATTTCCATCATTTGGAAATTTATATTTATAAGAAAAATCTATTTTGTAATTATTTAAATATAATTCACAATTTTTCTTTTATTTCATCTTCATTATTTGTTCCTTCTTCTATATCATCATAATGTCTTTCTACTTCTTCAAAAGAATTTATTATTATTTGATTTAAATAATCATCTTTATCATCTTTTCCTTTTTTAATATAAATTCAATGATATATCATATTTTCTTCTCAACTTAATTTTCATAAATAGTAATAAAGGGATTTTTATTTTTTTTTCATTTCTTTATTTTAAAAAATAAAATATAAAAATTAAATTTAATTAAAAATGTAAACTGATTATTATCAAAATAAAATTACCAAAAATTAAGAATATTGAAAGTATTAATTTTGAAGTTTTTTATTATTGTTTTTTAATAAAAATTATATAAGTAATAGTAATTATATAATAATTATTAAGAACTAAATTAATTCCATATATCAAATATTTAAAAAAATAAAAAAAAAGCATAAAATAAATGAATAAAAATTAATGAATTTAGTGAGATATTATTTTATCATCTTCCATTATTTTAATATTTTCAAATTTAGTTTTTATTTAATATTATTAATATCATCAAGTTTTCTTGTTAATTATCATCCATAAATTTATTAGAATAATTAAAATTAATCAAATTATATAATTTACAATCACTAATTTAAAAGTACAACCAATAATATTATTATTAAGAAAAATTTTTAATTAATTTTTAATTAAATAAATGGCTTGTTGTGGTGAAACAAAAGAAAAAATTGATTTAAAAAATGAAAAATTTCCAGAATTGTTTATTCAAATTGATCAAGATAAAATAAACTTTAATTCTGAATTTGGTAAATTTAATATAGATAATAAAGAAATAAAAAATGAAAGTAAAATAAAAAATGAAAGTAAAATAAAAAATGATATTAATATATTAAAACAAAAATACAGCCAGGGTGAAGATATATTAAATGAATTAAATTCAAAAATAAATGAAATTGATCATAAAATTAATCTTATGGAAAAAATACTAATTATTAATGAAAGAGAAAAAGAATATCTTAATGAAATGAGTAAGAAATTAAATTTGAATAATCAAAAAATTTAAAGTTTAATAAAATAATAATAAAAAGGTATAATTTAATTTTTTAAATTAATTTGTAAAATTTCCTATTTAAAATTAAGAAATAATTATAATAAAACATATTTAATAAAATTTTAAAAAATTTTTATTTTTTCTCAGTATTAATTTCATTTTCATTTTCTTTATTATCATTAATAATATTTTCTGCTTCTTTAATTTCTTTTTCAAAATCAAAAACATTATTATTATTTAATTCATTTTCATTATTATCATTATCATCATTAAAAATTAAATAATGTTCATCATTATTATTATTATCAAAACTCCAAATTTGATTAATAACTTCTTTTTCAATATTAAATTGTTTACACAATTTAAAAGATAATTCTTTAACTAATTTAAAATCAACAGAAAAGCTTTTCATATTATATAAAATAGTAGAAATTTTACCAAAAGCAACAGATTTAATTTTCATAGTATCTTCTTCATCTAATTCTTCAATACAACTAATTGCATTTTTCATTTGTTCATGATAATTACTTTGAATATAATAACTTGCTAAATCAAACCAAAATTCTTTTTTTTGAAAAATTTCATTTTTTTCAATTCCATTTTGTAAATATTCTTTTTCTGGGTTTTCTCTATAATAAGTTTGACTTAATATTATACATAATCCACATATTTCAAAATCACAAATTCTTAAATTTTTTTTATCTTTGTTTAAATCTGGATTATTCAAATTTAGTATATAATTTATACATTTTATTAAAATTTCAAATGATTTATTTTCTATTATAAATTTTCCTGTTGTTCTTTTTTTATTATAATAATTTAAAAAATATAAACAATTTTTTTTATTCATTTTTTCTCCTTTTCCATTTTCAGAAAAAGAAAAAATTAATTTTTCAATTTCTTCATCATTAAAAATATTATTCCATATTTTATCACAAATAATTTGAATTTCTATGATTTCTTCATCTTTTTCATCTAAATCAATAAAATTTTCTTGTAAAAAATTTTTCATGATTAGTGTTTGTTTTTTTTTTTCTTGAATATCATTTTCTTTAATTTGAAAATCAGGTGAATATTCAATAAAAGGAATTTCAAAAGGTTGAGAACCTAAACTACTATTTTTATTTACAAAATCACTTATATCTAATTCTGCATTTATATTATTAAAATTTTCTTCTAAATTTTTTTTTATTAAATTTATTATTTCTTCAAAAATTTTTATTTTTAAATTACTATATTGAATTATATTTTGTTTTGTATCATTTATTACTGAGCTTTCTTTATTTTCAAAAGTTAATAAACATATTGAAATTGCATTAATATATTCTTTTCTTTTTTCATTAACTTCAATTAAACTATTTTTATATATTTCTCTTGATTCTTTTGCTTTATCAATTAATTTTTTTAAATCTTCTTTTCCTTTATTATTATTATCTTCAAATTTTAATTTTTTTTGTAATGCTTCTCTAACTTTTAAATGATAATCTTTTTTTTTATTTTCATTATCATTAATGAAATTAATAAACTCATTCATCGCTTTTGATCTTAGAAAAATTTGATCTTTTGTAGTATGAATAGTAGTTGATAATCTATCATTTATTTTTAACATAATATTCTTTATTTCTTTATGGAATTTTAATATTATATTATATGTTTCTTTTATTGAGTTTACAAATATTTGCATTGCATTTCCAAATGTACTATTTGAATCAAAGTTAAATGGATATTGAGATAAATTATTTAAACCATTCAAAAATTCTATTAATAAAGATGATATTTTATTAAATATATAAAATATATCCATTATTTCTTTCTGCTTTTTTAAGAAATGTTGATATATTACTTTGTAATTTTGCCAAAAGTTCTTAGTATATAATGATTGATTTATTTCTTCCATTATTTTTTTATTTTTTTTTTTAATTAAATTTATGGGAGTTGGAGTTTGTATTAGTTCACCTAATAATACTAATAAAGTTATTAAGGTTAATCAATTAGAAGATAAGGATAATGTTATTGATAATTTTAATTATGAAGAATATGCTGTTGATAAGGATTTAATTGGGAAAAATAATGGAGAAGATAATAATATTAGTATTAATGATATTAATGATCAAAGTAGTTCTCATAGGAAAAAAGTTAAAAATGTTTTTGAAAATAATGAAACTAAACAAGAAGAAAAGAAAGAAGAAAATAAAATAGAAGAAATTAAAAAAGAAGAAAAAAAAGAAGAAAATAAAATAGAAGAAATTAAAAAAGAAGAAAAAAAAGAAGAAGCAAAAATTGAAGAAAAGAAAGAAGAAGAAAAAAAAGAAGAACCTAAATTAGAAGAAGAAAAAATCGAAGAAAAAAAAGAAGAAAGTAAATTAGAAGAAAAGAAAAAAGAAGAAAATTCAGATGATGGTTTATTATCCGAAGAGGAAAAAAAACATAATGAAAATTATTTTAATCAAACAAATGAAATAAAACAAGGAAATATTCATTTAGAAGAGAAAAAAGAGGTTATTGAAGATAAGATAGTAGAACAAAAAAATAATAATAATAATATTAATAATAATGAATTTATTGAAGATATTGAGGAAATAAAACAAGATGTTATTAATAATGAAAAAGAAAATGAAAAAGAAAATAAAAAATTAAAAGCTGCTCCACCTAAAAAAAATAATAATAAAAATAAAAAAGGAAATAATAATTCGAACAAAAAAAATAATAATTTAACAAATAATAACACAGAAAAAAATACTCCAAATAAAAATAATAATAATGGAATTAAAGAAGAAAATAATATAATAAATGAAAAAAATAATGAAAAAATAATAGAAAATAAAGAAAATAATAATAATGAAAACATTGAAAATAACAACAATGAAAATATTGAAAATAATAATATTGATAATAATGAAAAGATAGAAAATAATGAAAATAATAATAATAATGAAATAAATGAAGAGAAAACAATAAAAAATGATATAACAAGAATAAAATTACCAGATGTTTTTTCAATATTAACAGAAAAAATATTATTAGATAATAGTTACAATGAACCAATATTTGTATCAGAATTAAATAAAATGTCAAATTTTAGTGTTCAAGAAAAAGTAAAATATAATGATAGATTTTGTGTTTTAACAAAAATGGCTTTTTTAATTTATCATTCAAAAGAAAATTATATAACTGTAAAAAGGCCTTTAGCAGAAATTCCAATTAGAAATATTAATAATATTGTTCTTTTTAAAATTAATAAAAGAATGATTGGTTATGATCATTTTTATATTAGTATTGATAAAAATTTGGATAATAATGAAATTAATGATAATTTAGATTTTTTTTATTTTAATGATAAAAAAGATGAGAAAAATTATGATGATGATATTATGTTAATTTTTAAATCTATGGATAAATCTTTAATTAAAAAATGGTTTGTTGTTTTAAATTATATTAAAAATTTAAATAATCAATTAGATGAACAAGAAGAACAAGAAATGGAAAATAAAAATATTTAATGAAAAATTATATTAAATATTATATTTTTTTTTTTCAAATATAAATTTAAATTTTATCTTTTTTAATTTATTTAATTTACAAATAATATAAAAAGTAAGAATAAAATAATTAAAATTAGAAAAAAGGAAAAGTTCAAACAATGATACAATTATTCATTCTTTTAAAGAGGAAAATAATTATATGAATATTAATTTTAATGGGTTATATTCTTATAAAACATTTTAATGATGTTTTTTAAATAATTTATTATAATGAAAATTTTTTGAGAAATTAAATAGATATTATTATGGAAAGAAGAAAATAATAATATTAAAATTAAATATAAAAAAATATAAATAAATAAAAAATATTTCAAAAATTATTTATTTTATTTAATAAAATAAATAAATAAATTTTTTATAAAACTATTTTTATATTTTTCTTTCATTCTAAAATGAATAAAAGGAAAAAAGAAGTTGAAATAAACATTTTAATTGGAGATAATGATTCAAATGAAAGTGAAAGTGATATTGAAATGATAAATGTTTTAAGAAAAAAAAGAAAGAAATTATATTTCATTAAACAACAATTAAATATTAAAAAAGAAAAAACAGAAAAATCAAATATAATTAAAAAAGAAAATTCTTCTGTTAAAGAGGAATTAATTACAGAATCTGAAAAAACTATTTCTCCTATAATTTCTGCAATAAGAACAATAAAATTTAATTTTGAAGAAATAAATAAAAAAAAAAAAGAAGAAAATAATTTTGAAAATGACAATTTAAAAGAAAAAAATCATGGAATAAAAAAACAAGAAAAACTTTCAAAAGATTATTTTGAAGAACCAACAAAAACAAGTATAATGATAACAAAATTTCCATATTTTAATGAAATAAAAGATATATCAAATAATATAATAAAGAATAAAATATTAAAAGAAAATTCTCAAAATAAAAAATTAGTAAATATAACTTATTGTGACGAAACAGAATTTGAAAAAATAAAACAAAAATTATCAGAAGATGAATTAGAATATTTTCCAAAAAGTGAAAAAGATTTATTAAAATATTGTCCTATAGAAATTCCAGGAATAAATTATCCAAAAATAATAAATATAGAATGTAATAAAAAAGAAGGAATTTATTTAACAAATTTATATAATTTATCAAAAGAAAAAAAATATCAATCTCAATTTAGAAAATTTATTTTAAATATATCTGAAGATGTAATAATATATAATTATATAATAGATAATGATAATTCGAATACAATAGAATCAATTGATATTAATAACATCAACATTAAATCTTATTTTATTCAAAATCCAGGAGAAACTTTAATTGTTGAACCAGGTTCAATTCATTTTAGTTTTATTAAAAATGAAAGTTCAAATAATATTAATTGTAAAATTATTTATTGGTCTCATTCTATTTTTGATAATTATAAAGATTTAAGATATGCTATTAATTTAAATAATGATAATTTATATTTTCCTTTAGTTAATACTTTAATATTTATGTTAAATGATAATTTATTAAAATTAAACCCTTCTTCTATTGAAAGTGTTTATATTTTTTTACAAAAAGTTTTTTCAGAAGAAAATAAAGTTGTAAATACAATAAAGAAAAATAAAAAGATATGCAAATATTATAATAATAATATTTTATTTTGTGATGATTGTGATAAAGAAATTATTAATTATTATACTTTTATAAATAGAAAAAAATATATTTGTCCAAAATGCTTTTCTAATTATTCTATTGAAATTATTTTCCAAAAATTTTATGAAAAAGAAATTAATTTATTATTTCAAAGATTAAAAAAATGTTATTCTGGTAATTATAATTTGGATATAGAATTTATTAAAAAAAAGCAAAAATGTTTTGAATTAAATTGTCAGAATGATAAATTTGAATTATCAAAAAGTGAAATTTTTCAAGAAGAAAAACCAAAAACAAATGTTTTATATATTGATAGATTTTTAATTCCTTTAATTGATATTGATAATAGAAGTAGAGAAGGTTTATTTAATCCTTTATCTGAAAAATATATTGATATTACTAATGAGGCTTATACTAAATTTAATTATAATGAAGATAAAAGTGAACAATTAAAAAGATATAATTCTACTATTGATAATTTATCTAAATTACTTGAAAAGGAAAATGATATTATGAAAGATAAAGAAGAAAACAATAATTTTGATAATAAACTTAAAAATTCTAAATCTGAAGAAATTGAAAAAAAAATAAAAGGAATTTCAATTTTTGATATGTTTGGTTGAATAAAATCAAAAATAAATATATAAAATAAATTAACCAAAAAAAAATTACCTAAAATTGAATTTTTTTAAAACTATATAATCACAATAATAATAATAATAATTATATATAAAAAAATTAATTGAATTTTAAAAAAAAAGGATAAAAATGAATAAACCATTTAACATCATTGAAAAAGAGTCTTAAATCTTCACATGAATTAATTAAAACACCTGTAGTTATTTCACTGGAAATTTCTGGAATATCCATTAAATAAATATCTTTAACTGAATAACTTAAAATATCAGTTAAATCAAATTTAATTGAAGTTTGATTTAAATGAGGATCAACATATAATAATTTATTATCATTAACTCCAATAAAATAAAAAGCTTTATTTTCTTTTCCACTGACAAAACCAATATTGTGATGTAAATTAGAAAATAATTTTGGAATTATTTCTATATAATCATCATAAATTTTATTTAAACCTAATCTAAAAGAAATAAATATAATTCCTGGTTTTTTAAAATTATATTTTTTTTTATTTTTTTGATCTATTATTATATTTTCCATTGAAATTTCATTTTTTAATAATATTTCATCAAAGCATTTATCACAAATTGAATTTTTATTCTTTTTATTATTTTCATTATTTTCTTTTATGGAATCTAATGAATTGCAATTACAAGTTAATTCACAACATAATTTTTCATAAATAGTATTTTTTATAATAGAACCACATTCAAAATGAATCATTTCAATTTCATTAAAAATAGAATTGTTAATTTTTATAAAAGTTTTAATCATATTAATATCAGAAGTAAACTTCCCAGCACATTTTCCAACTTTACAAATCATTTGAATAGAATAAGGAGGAATAATTTCAGTTAAAGAATTATATTTAATATCTTCTAAACATAATTTTGAATATTGTTGAAAGAAAAATTCATAATCATAATTACAAATAATATTTTCAATAGGGACATTATTATCAAGAAAGAAGACAAGAATATTTTTTCTAATATCATTTAAATCATTGATTTTTATTTCATTTTGATTTTCCCAAAAAAGAAATTTTTTTCTTTCAATTAAAGCTTTTGAAAGCATCATTTGACAAGATCTAATCATACAACCCCATCCACAATCAGTTGTGTAATTTCCACTTCCTGTTTCAATTAAATTTATAAAATCACTTCTATATGACATATATAAAAATGATAAAATACCAAAACGAAATAAATGAATATTTTTTTGTGTAATACATGTATCAAATAATATTATTGGATTTGATATTGTTTCATAATTAAATTTCATATTTGTGTTAAAGTAATTGTAATATATTGTCGATGCTATTGATGTTATCTTACTTTTTAATGAAAAATGGTTTTCTGGATTTAGAACTGCTGAAGTTTTTAATAACTCTTCTTTAGTTGATTTTAAATCATCTTTTTTTTGGGATTCCTCATTTTCTAATATTGTAAATCCTGCAAATTCATTAATATTTTTATTATCAAGGGATCTTGATTCCTTTGGATATACTATTTCTTCAAAATCTGTAAATATTGATGATGAATTCATTGTTTTAATATATTTTTCTTTTTTTAATTTATCATTTTTATTAAAATCAAATTATTCAAAAATTAATTATCTTTAAAAAGGAAAAATGTCTCGTCCAGAAAATACTCTCCCAGCAGAATTGGTAAAAAAAATATATATAACAAAAAAAAATATAGTACTACTCTGAAAAAGAAGCCCTTCGTTACAATCAAAAGTAAAAAGCCTTTATATAAATATCTAATTTGAAATAATTTAGTTCTCACGTGATTAAGACTCAAATAGAGCTAACAGAACGTTGTATAGAAATATTAGCAATTCCTCCAGAAAAAGAATGTTTAATTCTGGACATAGGTTGTGGATCATGTTTAAGTGGATCAGTATTATCAGAACACAATCACACATGGATAGGATTAGATATAAGTAAACCAATGTTAAATATAGGAAGAGAAAATTCAGTTGAAGGTGATTTATTAAATATTGATATTGGACAAGGATTCGCTTTTAGACCTGGAACTTTCGATTATGCTATTAGTGTTTCTGCAATTCAATGGTTGTGTGTTGCTGAGAAAAAAAAAGATAATCCTTTGAAAAGATTAAAAAATTTTTTTTCCAGTTTGTATAAATGTCTTGTCATTGGTGCTAGATGTGCTTTCCAATTTTATCCTGATAATCCACAACAAATTGAATTAATCACTAAATCTGCTATTGAATCTGGATTCACTGGAGGTGTTGTTGTTGATTTCCCACATTCTACTAAGAAAAAAAAATACTTTCTTTTCTTGCAAGCTGGATATACTAAGGAAAGTATTGATGAAGTTATTAAAAATGTTCCTAAAATTGAAGATGATGAAAATGAAAATGATGTTGTTGATAATATTCAACAAAGAAGAAAAAGAAAAAGAGAAAAGTATCATGAAAGTGTTTATAAAAGTAGGAATTGGATTTTGAAAAAGAAGGAAAGAGAAAGAAATAAAGGAAGAGATGTTAGACCTGATACAAAATATACTGGAAGAAGAAGGAAAATGAAAGCAATATAAATTAGGAAAAAAATAATTTTTAAAAAAAAATATATAAATACCTATATTATTCATTTTCATATAAAAAATAGAAAAATCACATTTATTTTATATTTTTTTTTTTTTTAATTTTTAAATTTTAATTTAGAGATGAATAGAGGAAATGATGGAGGAAGAAATTTAAAGGAAATTAATTTGGATTTGATTGGAGAGGAAATTAATAATAATAAAAATGATGAAAATTTAAAGATGATGGATGAACAATTAGGGAATTATTTAAATGAAAATGAATTAGAAGAAAACGATAGAAATTATAATTATGAAGATGAATACAATTATGAAAATGAGAACGAAGATATGAAAAATAATGAAGAATTAGAAGGGAGAGATTTGTTAAATAATCAATTAAATTATTTAAATGATATGTTAACTGAAAAAATAACAGAAGTTGAAAATTTAAATAAAGAGAAAAATTCTTTAAATGAACAAATTTTACAAATTCAAGAAGAATCAATTTTAAAAGATAATGAAATAACAAGTTTAAAATCAAATTTATTAAAAAAAGAAGAAGAAGTAAATAATTTAATAAAAGAAAAAGAAGAATTAGAAAAGAAAAATAAAGAATTAAATAATAAAATAATATCTAATGAAAATTTAAAAGAAATGTTTGATAATCATAATTTATCAAAAAAAGAAATGAGTCAAAATGAATTTTTAAAAATTCAATATGAATTAAATTTAAAATTATCTGAAATTCAATGTAAATTAGATGAATCTGAAGAAAAAAAATTAAAAATCGAATTTGATAATCGTACTTTAAAAATGCAAATTGATTCCTTAAAAGAAGATAAAGAAAATGAAATAAAATTATTAAAAAAAGTTCAAGACAAAGAAAAAGAAACTTATAATAAAACAATAGAAAATTTAAAACAACAATTAAATGAAAGTTATTTAAAATTAAATAAAAAGAATTTAAATAATGAAGATCTAAATAAAAATAATAATAATAAATTATTTTCTCAAATAAAAGATTATGAAAAAAAACTAAGAAAATCAGATGATGAGAATTTCAATTTAAGAAAAGAAAATCAAAAATTAATAAATAAAATAGGAGAATTAAATATAATAATTAAGTCAAAAGAAGAATTAAATCAACAATTAAAAAGTGATTATGAAAATACATTAGAAGCTTTAAAAGAAAAAACAGATGTTTATGAACAAAATTATTATCAACAAAATGAAAAATATGATGAAGATACAATTAATACTATTAATACTTTAACTGCTGAAAATGAAAGATTATTAAGAGAAAATGAACAATTTAAAGCTAATTATGCTCAAATTAATAATAATGCTATTGAATCTAATAATTTATTTAATCAAAAAAAACAAGAATTTGAAACCACTGTTCAAAAACAAAAAAAAAAATTAATAGAATATAAACACAAAATTGCTTCTTTAAAAATGAAAATTAATGAATTATATGAAGAATTACATAATAGTTATAATAATAATAATTATAATACTAACAATAATAATATTAATAATAATATCAACTATAATTCTAATAATAGCAATTATAATAGTAGTAAAAATTTAAATAGAGTAAATACATTTGAAAGTAATTCTGATAGAGATAATATTCATAAAGAAAAAGTAAAAATACCAAATATTCCAAAATCAAATAATAAAGGAAATTCGGCTAAAAATTTAGATATAAGTCATCATAGTAAAAATAATTCTTCAATCATTTTAAATTTCGAAAATAGTGAAGATACTGAACAATTAAAATTCTTAGAAAAATATAAACAAACCTTATCTCGAGTAGATGAAGACTTAAAAAAATTAGGAGTAACAGTATATAATAAATAAAAATAAAAAATGCAATAAAATAAATTTTAAACTTTTAATTACTCACAATATTTCCTTCTTTATAAACAACAGGGAAAGTATCAACTCCATCAGAATAAATACCTTCCCCATGCATTAAATTATTATGAAAATGACCATTCCAATAAGAACCATCTTTCCAATAAAAAGTTCCTTTACCTTCTCTTAACCCATTCACCCATTCACCAACATATTTTTCACCTTTTTCATAATAATAAGTTCCTTCACCTTCTCTTAAATTTTTATTGTAATCACCTTCATAAATTAATTTCCCCTTTTCATTAAATAATTTACCAAATTTACCTCTTTCATCATCTTCAAAATATCCAATCCAAATAAAATTTTTATTTTCACCATTTTTAAATATATATCCTCCTCTTCCTTCTTTATTTCCAAAATTTCCCTCACCTATATATATTCCTTCTTCTCTTTCTATTTCCATAAATTCTAAATCTTCTTCTTCTTCTTCTTCTCCTCCTTTCATTCTTTTTATTTCTTCCATTATTAAAGGATATTTATCCTTCAATTTCTCATACCATAATTGTAAATGATCTAAAATTGGATATTCTAGATTTTCTAATAATTCAGTTTTTGAATATGTTTCATAATCAATTTTTATTTCTTCCTTTTCTATATTTTTCGAACATATATTTTCTAAATTAATTCTCTTTTCTTTAATTGGTTTTTCACCTTCTCTACATTCATATACTTTTCCTTTTGGATTTAATTTTAAATATGTTATTCCATATAAATTCTTTTGAATTGCCAAAACTGAACTTATACTATAAGGTCCTAAAGAATTTGAGAAAGATTCTTTATTTTTAAATGGTGGAAGTAATATTAAATTTTGAATATCTTTTGCATTAAATTCATATATTTGATATATTGTTCCTTTTGGATTTAAACTTATATTATATGCTATTCCACTTCCTCTAAATGAATTCCCTGTTTCATGATAAACTTCATTTTCTTTTATTTTATCTTTTGAATGATGTTTTACTCCTCCACAAATTAATTCAGAAAGAATAAGGAATTCATCATCATTTCCCATATATTTAATATGAATAGGAACTTCACTAATAAATCTAATTTTATATGAATAATTATTTTTTTTGGGTTCACTTGAAATATCATTTGGGCGATAACACCAAATAATATAATACCCAGTATGTAAATTTCTACTTTTCATTGCATCTCCATTTGAATTATAATCTGCAAATATATGTTTAATTGTATAATTAGAAGGATCATATTCTGCAATAATTAAACTTGTTGGTTGACTTTTATTTAAATTTTCTCTATGGAAATTTACATTTTCTCCAAAAATATTAATTGAAATTAAACCTTCTTTTTCAACATATAAATTATATATTTGAGGTAAATCATATTTATCAATTATATCATATGATTTAACTTTACCATCATATATAATATGACATATATCAGTTCTAATAAAATTTTCTTTTAAATCTTCAATTGTTATCCATGTTAAACCATCATCATCACTATCTAAATAATCTTTATTTTTTACTAAATTCTTATTTTCATTTGTCCAAAAATCACTTTCAAAAGAACATTCTCCATTATAATTATTATCTCCAGGGAAATAAGTTTTAATAACACATAATTTTTTTCCTGAAATTTCTTGTGAATGTAAAATAACATAACCATGATTATTTTTTAATCCTTTTTCTTCTAAATGATGATCTCCATAAGTATGAGTGACAATTAATGAATTATTTTGAATAGAAGTAGAAATGACATTCCATAATCTTTCAATAGAATTATCATGATGAATTAATTCTTCAGTAGAAAAACCAGTAAAAGTTCTAAAAATATCATTAGGCCATCCTAAAATAATATTTCCATATCCTCCATTTATTTTCGCCCATGCTTTTTCTAATAAAATAACCCAAATTCCAAAATTTCGTGTTCTAAGAAAAAAAGGAATATTTGTCCCTTTTATTACAGGGAAATAATCATCTAATAATATTATTTGATATTCACCATCAATAAATAATATCATTTTTATTAATCCTGTCTTTTCATTATATTCTTTTGTTAAAAATATTTGATTAATTAAATTAGGAAAATAACTTAATGATGATATTGATGTTAAAAAATATGTATTTGTTAATTTTCCTCTATATATATCATCCATTGAAATATTTTCTTCGAAAATTACTGGTTTAGGAAAAATTTCATTTGCTCTTTTCCATTCTATTTCTTCTGGTTTTAAACATTTTTTTATTATTTCTTCTTTTGATGGATCTATAAAATTTCCTTCTGAATTTTTTGCTAAAAATGAATTTTCATTTGGAGGAAAAATTGAATCTATGAATTTCCCAGTTGATGGCTCTTTTTGATCTAAGTATATTTTTTTTATTTTTGAAGGGTCAAATTTCATTTTTTATAATTTTAATTTTCGAATTTTTTATTTTTTTGGAAATTTATTTTTTTTCATTTTGTTTTATTATTTATAACTTTAATTTTTAAAATATAAAAAAAATGCTTAGACAATTATCTTATACTCCTAAATATAGGAAAAGAAGAATTCCTTCTGAGATAAATTTAAAAAATTCTTCTATGACTAAGAAAATAAAAATAAAAGATTATTTAAGTGAAAATAGTTTTAATAAGAATATTAATCCAATGAATAAGAAAATTAAGAAAGAATTATTTTATCCAGAAAATAAAATATTAAAAAGATCTCAAAGTTCAAAAACTTTTCTTTCAAGTAATTTAAGTACAGGAGTTAATAGTCCAAATATTCAAAGTTATATTTCAAATCTTAATTCAGTTAACAATAATGATGACATAAATTTACAATTATTGAATTCGAATAATTCAAATTCTTTTAAAACTTTTAGAAAAAATTCTCTTAAAAGAAGTGATTCATATCTTAACTTTTGTAAAACATATAACAGAAAAAAATTCATTGATCAATTTTTAAAATGTGTTTGTTTTGATAATTTTAATAAGAAAATAACTAAAAAAGAAATTAAAGAAGTTGAAGAGAATGTTGACAATAATTTATCTATTTTATCAAATTGGATTGATGAAATAAATAATAAAGGTTTTAAAAGGAATGGATCTTTAATTTTTGATAAGAAAAAAGAAATAAATAAAATATCAGAAAAATTAAATTATATTAATTCAGAATTAAATCGTTCTAAAAGAAATATAGACAAAGTATATATTGTTAAAGAGAATATTTTAAAAGAAAATAAAGAAATTCGAAATAAATATAAATCAATTAGTAATGAGAAAAAAAAAAATGAAAATGAAATAAATAAAATAAAAAAAGAAATAGAAAAAATTCCAGAACAAATTAAAAAATTAAAAAGAGAAACTATTTTAATTGGAGGTGAAGCAATAAATTTAAATAATCAAATTAAATATTTTGAATTAGAAATTCAAAAGTTAAATTTATTAATAAGTGAAAAAATGAAAGAAATTGAAAAAATTGGAAACATGAAAAATATTATTGATAAAGGAATAAAATCTGCTAAATATAAAATTAATGATAAAATAAGAAATTCAAATTCTTTTATGCTTAATGTAAATGAACTTTTATTAAATGAAAATTTATTTGATAGTAAATAAATAAAATTTTTTTCATATATTAATATTATTTTTTTTTAGCTAAAATATCCAAATATAATTAATTTTAAAAAAAATAAAAAATTACTTTTCCATATTGATCATATTCGTATTTTCATCATTTTTATGACTATTATTATTCATAAAATAATTATTTGCTTTCATACTATTCATTTTTTTTATCCCATAATCTTTAGAAGTGTCATTTTTATAAAAATCAGAATATAAATTTATCTTTTCTAATTTTTTTAATATATTAATTATACTCAATCTACTATTTATAATTTTTTTATATACATTTGCATTTTTATTTTTTTTAATTACACTAAATCCTAAATGTGCTTTTGAAGGAATAGTAGAATTAATAATTTGTAAATTATTTTTTGGTTCAAAATTAATAGATAACATTCCCACTTTTGTTTTTTCTGTATTTTCAGAAGATTGAACAATTCTATTAGGTCTTGAATTAATAGAAGTATTATAAAAATTATTTTGACTTTTTTTTTTTTTAACATTTTCAGTTAAAGATTGATTATCAATAATAAAATCTTGAATTAATTTTAAATAATATGAATTTTTAGAATTAGAATAATTTAATAATAATGCTATAATTCTTATTGAATTAATTAATCCTCCTACAATTGCAAGATAATCTTGAACTTTTTTATATTCTTGATTATAAATTGATGTAGTTACTTCATTTAATATTGTTAAAGTGGCAAAATACTGTTCTCCTTCTAATAAATTAAAATCTGCTCTCATCGAATTATGTCTATGAAAATATTCCGTTTTTTTTCTTGATAAAATATATCCTTTATCAATTATATATTTTATATTTTCTAAATATAACCATATTCTTTTATAAAGAATTGTTGATAATTCATATCGTTCTTTTCTTATATATAGTTGTTTAATATCTTTCTCTTTTTTAGAATCTAAAGTATAATCTATAAAAATTAAATCTAAATAAAAACTATCTCCCATTTTATTTTTACTTTCTTCAACAGAATAACAACTATTATTATTTTTAGAGGTATTTTGACAATATCTAAAAGTTAAAGAATAATAAGAAAAAGGGTGATTATTCCCATATAAACCATAAATAGTTTGAGAATAATTTCTAGGTTCTAAACAATAAAAACTACTTAAATTACTAATTCCAAAAAAATATTTTTTATATTCATCAGTAAAATGTTTATTAATATCACATTTACTAACATTAAGAGAATCAGAAAATTGAGGAGCATGATATGCTAAAGAAGTATTATTACTTCCTCCATACCAAATACTCGCTGTTATATAATAGATTTTTTCATCTTCTTTATATGGTTTTGAATTTGAATCTGTTAATCTTAATAAAAATGGTAATTTATGACTATCTGTTAAATTCACATATGGATTTATTTGTGTTGAATGAACCACTGAAATATCCCTTCTATAAAATAAACGAATAAAAAGAAAAAAACAATATATTATTATTATTATTATAAAGAATATACTTATTAATCCCCCTATTAATGTTTTATATTTTGTTTCTCCTTGTTCATTAAATGTTAAAGTAACTTTATGTGGAACTAAATCACAATATTCGATCAATGATTTCATTTTATTATAATTAAATTTTTATTTAAAATAAATTGGAAATTAAATTCTTAAATTTTATAATAAATATTTAACATTTAATTCATAAAGAATTTTATTTTTTAAATGTTTTAACTATATTCATACTTAATATAAAAAATCATTTTTGATAAAAGATTTTTGTAAAAATATATTCTATTATTATCAATAATAAAGCTTTGAATCAACATATATGGAAATATCATTAAATAATTATAGAAAATATTTAAAAAATGAATTAACTATTATTCATTATTCAGATTCATTATCAATATTATCTAAACCTCCAATTTGTTGTTCTTTATCATTAATATAAGAATAATCAATATTTTTAATGTTTTTTCTTTTATAATATCTTTTAATATAGAAAATAAGAAATAAAATATTAATAATAATAGAAATAAGTAAAATAGAAAGAAAGAAAGATAAACCTTCTCCTTCATTATTTTTTAAATAATAACCAACAACTTGTTCATTTTCTTGAAAAACTAAATTATATTTTGTTAAAAAAGGTAAACCAACTTCTCTTTGAGTTTGATAATAAGAAAAAACAATTAATAAAAAATAAGTGTCATTTCTTTTTTGAAATAAATCATGATAATCTAATTCAAATATATAATCAACCGGTTTCATTTTAAAAATTAACTTAGGGAATTTTTTAATATTAATAGTGTCATTACAAAAATAAAGAAATTTTTCATATGAATGATAAGTTATTATAATTTTTTCACATAAATTACCATAAATATTTTCAATTAAAGGAGATAAAAAATTTGTTAATTGAGAATCTAAAGAAATAAAATTAATTTCATAATTTATTATAAAATCACATTTTCCTTCATATTCAAAAAGAATATTTTCATTTAAATTATCATTTAAATAAGTAAAATTTCTAATTTGAAAATAATTAAAATTTAAAATCCAAAAATTACCATCTTTTTCATTATAATTTAAACTACCAAAAATTCTAAAATTATTAACATTATATTTGTTAGGATCATATTCATGAGGATAATTTCCAATAATAATATTACCTATATTTTTATTATTTTTATTAAAATCAAAAGTGAAAGTATTTGAAAAAATTATTCTTTTTTTTTTCAATTGAGAAATAAAAGACAATCCAATTAATTCATTATCTTGTTTAAATTTTTGAGGAGATAAACCAATATAATTTACTCCACTTAAAATCCAATTGTTATCATTTACATAACCAATATGAAAATGAATAGAATAATTTTGATAAGTATTATATAAATTTTTAAAATTAAAGTTTTCAATACAAAAATAAGAATATGAATAAATATTTTTTTGAATTTCCATTTTTATTATTTGTGGTGAATTATTATATAATTCAAAAGAAGTTGAATTTTCATAATTATATGTTCCATTTCCATTTATGAATAAAATTGGACTTTGAAATGTTATTATTGATGGAATTATTTGTTCTGGATTTCCTATTGATAAATTTGTAAATATTTTTGATGTATATATTGTTTGAATATTGTATCTTATTAATGCTTTTGTTTTTAGTTTTGAAGAATCTTCTTCATATAAAAAATCTGTATATATTGGTAATACTATTAAGGTTTCACATATTTTTATTAGGATAAATAAAAGGATATTAGAGGTTTTCATTTTTTTATATTAATTATTACTTTTGTTTTATTGTTTTTATTTATCCTTATTTGTCTTAATTTCAAAGATTATTGTTTATTAAAATAATATCCTAAGTTATTAATGTTAAGTTTTTCTTTTTCGAACATTATTATTATCTTGATTTTCATACTTTTGTTATGAACATGTTCAACCCTATTAAAATATTTTATAATAACAAAATTGTTTAAATCAAGTAAAATAAATATTTATTATTTGTATTATAAATTTAAAAATTATTGTCAAAATAAAATTATATAATCCTTCTTTTCAAGAAAATATTATAATTTTAATTATAATATTACTATAATCGATTTTCTACATATTTACATTATTCTTCGTAAATATGAAAATTTTCATTTTAAAACTTTTTATAATACTATTCCAATATTTTTTTAAAATGATAAGGATAATAAACATCTTTTCTAAAGTTTTCTTTTATTTAAAAAAATAAATTATTTAATTTTATTATAAAATATAAGATTTATTTTAGGAAAATTATAAATAATTTCAAAAAATGAAGTTTTTTAAGAGATTTGATTTTTTTCCACACAAAGCAACATTAACCTTCAACCAAAAGGGTGAAATAGGTTACAAAACATTTATAGGAGGAATAATAAGTATGTTATGTGTATTTTGTTCATTTGCATTTTGTTTATATTTCTTATATAGAATGTTTAGTAGAAAGGATCTTACAGTGATTCATTCAACACAAATAAATCCATATGTGAATTTAACAGATAGCCATAAATTACCATTTTTATTACGAATAACAGATACAAATTCAAATCCATATGATGAAGATGAAAAATTATATTATATAACAGCGAGTATTTGGTATGGAGGAACTAATGATACTTCTCTTTCTGGTATTGCTCCTCAATTTTCTGTTTCTCTTAATGTCAGTAAATGTGATATTAATAAACATTTTACTGATGAATTCAGAGATTATTTTAAAAATTTTACTGATTTAAATTCTTATTATTGTTTAGAACCTAGAAATTATTCTCAAACTATTTATGGATTATATGGGAATATTTATCCTTTTTCTTATTATTCTTTCACTGCCAGATATTGTAAAAATACTACTGAAAATAATAATAGTTGTTATTCTGTTGAAGAAAGTAAAAAGAAATTTGATTATATGTTTTTAGATGTTATTTTCATTGATTATACTATTGATTCTTTAAAAATAAAAAACGTGAATGAGATATTTATAAGAAAAGAAAGGTATGAATTATCAACAATATTATTCAAAAGAGTATGGTTATACTTTGAAAATATAAAATATGTAATAAATAAAGGATATATATTTTCAGATGAAGAAAATGAGTATTTTCATGGATATGAATCGGTGAGATCAGATTTTAATATATTTGATGATAAACCAATTATAGTAACATTAACAATTTTAAATGGAATGAAAACTTCAATTTATATAAAACAATTTACTAAATTTCAAGATTATCTTGCAATAATGGGAGGATTAGTCAAAATAATAACATTAATATCTACAATATTAAATTATTATAATTCTGAAAATTCATATTATTTAAAATTAATAAAAGATTTTATAATAGTAAATAAATATAAACATTCAAATTCAATCAATCAAAGTAATAACAATATTAATTCAAATTTAAGTATAGTTAATAATAATGATGATAAAAGTAAAAAAACTCCTTTTCATTTGACTTCATCATTAAATCCAAAAACTAAAAATGCTCAAGGAAGTATTGATTTTACTTCAAAAAATGATTCGGGATTAATTTTAAATAAAAAAATGCCTAAATTAGATAATTCTTTTCATATTTTAAATACTTCTTTATCAACCAAATTTCTTCCTTCATTTTTTGCAAAGAAAAAATATAAAGAAACATTAATTTTGTATAAAGAATTTATTAATAATAGATTGAATATAATTAATATTTTAAAAAAATTAGAAATGATACAAATTAATAATGAAGTTATTAACAAAAATATTCCTGTAAGTCCTAATCCAAATTTTGTAAAAGAGTTTAAGAAAAAGATTAATAATTATATAAAAGAAACTTAAGTTTGTTTATTGTTTAATTTTATTCTTATTTTTTATCAGATAATTTTTAAGAGTTTATATTTTTTAAATGTAACAATAAAATCTTTTAAATTCTATCTTTTTTATATTTAATTTTATCAATTATTTTTAATATATTTTAGATATATACTTTTATTTAAACAATAATGATACATTTTTTCAAAAGAATACTAATAATATAATAAAACAAAAATTAAAAGAGAAACTACTTATTGTTTATAAAATCTATATATATATTGAAAGAAATCTAAAGAGATTGAAATAACAAATAATGACTTTTCATTAAATTCACAAAATATTTGATTTAAATGATTAATTAAATATAATTAAATAACTCAAATAATAATACAACTTTCACAACAAATATTTTCTTGTTCTTTATCTTTAGATTTATAAACCATTTGTTTCGTATCTTTTTTATAACTAACAATATCAATAACTTCAACGATGTCAGGTTTAATAGTTTTATTGTTTTCTATTTTTTCATTATTACTTATTTTATCTTCATTAAATTCATCAATTATTATTTTATCTTTAAAACTAATTCTATGTTTTCCTCCTCTTTTAATTTCTTCTCCAAAAACATCTTTTCTTGTCTTTTTCATATCAAAAAATGATATTGTTGAAGTACTTATATTTTTCCTTTTTGGAATTACATCTTTATTTATATTTTCTATATTATTATTATTATTATGTATTGAAATAGCTGTTTCAGTAAAAGTTGGTGTTCTATTAATTCTTAAAGTATCACTCATTTTTTTTAAAATATGAATTAAATTATTACATATTTATTAATTTTTTTTTTATTTTATTTTATTTAAAAAAAAAATGAAAAAAATCTTTTTTGTACTTTTACTATCATTGCTTTTAATAAAATGTCAAGAAGAAAAAAAAGAAAATGAGGAAAATAATAAAAATGAAAATAATAGAGAAGAAGAAAATTTAGAAAATAAAAATGAAACAATAAGTGAAGAGGAAGAAACAGATGATTTTATAGAAATTTTTCCAGAAACAGAATATATTTTAGAATTAAGTGATGAAAATATGAGAGAAACAATAATAAATAACACTTTTGTTATAGTTCTTTTCTATAGTAGATTTTATGAAAAATGTAAAGATTTTATTCCAAAATATATTAATGTTGCTAAAAAATATAAAGAAAAAAATTCTGAAATTATTTTTGGAAGATTAAATGGAGAAAGAAATTTTGAAGCTGTTATTTTTAATTCTATTAATGATTATCCTTCTATTATTTTATATGCTAATAAAACAAATTATTTTTTTAGAAATTCTTTTGAAGAGAATTCTTTAGAAATTTTCTTAGAGAAAAAATTAGTAAATCCAATTTTAGAAAGAAAAAATTACAATGATATAAGAGAAGAAAATAAAAATCAATCACTTTATTTTTTAAGTTCAATTGATAGAGAAAAGGAAAAAGAAAAATATGAAAATTTAACAGAAATAGCAAAAAAATATGATGATATATTTGATATATTTAATTGTTTTGAATGTAAAGAAACTTTAAACAGTGATTTAACTCTAATTAAAATTGAACCTGATGAAGAAATAATTAAATATGATAATAAAACTTTTGATATTGAATCAATTGATTATTTCATTAGAAAATATCATAGAAATTATAATGAAAGATTAAATTATGAAGATTTATATTTTGTTTTTAAATACAATCAATCAATAATAATATATTTTAGAGATGAAGAAAAGGAAGATGATATAAAAAAAGATGAAATTTTTTCTAATTTAAATTTACAATATGAAGGAAAATATATAATAACTTATTCAGATATAAAAAGTGAAATTGGAAGAGAAATAGGAAATTTTTTTTTAATAGAAGAAAGTGAATTACCAATTGTAAAAATATATAATCAAAGTGAAATGCATAGTTATTCTTATAAAGAAGAAATTACAAAGGAAAAAATAGTAGATTTAATAAATAAATATGAAAAAAATGAATTAATAAGAGAAAAAAATTCAAAACAAAT
>JAEEGI010008066.1_pt1 | contig 23335 bp, 25 predicted proteins | sample 8958751 | NCBI WGS metagenome assembly JAEEGI01 (sample SAMN16246545, study PRJNA631951) | gut metagenome | biome: gut microbiome; feature: rumen; material: KS-attached | host: Bos | place: Iran: Karaj | collected 2018-10 | reverse complement strand
CCAGCTGATCGTAAAGTATGGGCTTCACGTGCTTCAGCGCTTCTTCCGCATCCTTTATGGTGTAGAGGGGCTCGACGGCGGGTTTGCCGGTACGGGCGTTCTTCTTGGTCTGCCACTCGGCATCCTTTTCATGGATATATGCCGAGTCCAGGAGCATTACGCTCAAAAGATCCGCCGTAGCGTCTGTACAGTAAATGTCTCCCTTGAAGCCTCTTTTTACAAGAAGCGGGAGCCTCCCGCAATGGTCGATGTGGGCATGGCTCAGGACCACGCACTCCACAGCTCTCTGATCAAACGGGAAGTCCTCATAGTTCAGGTCGTCCATTTCCTTGCTTCCCTGGAACTGACCGCAGTCCAGAAGTACCATGTGTCTGTCTGTTGAGATCAGATGGCACGATCCAGTCACTCCTATGGTGGCTCCGCAAAACTTGATCTTCATTTAACATCCTCCGAAAATGTTTTTATCTATAGTTCCACAGCTCGCTTCTGCCGGTGGAAACCGCGACCGCACCGCTTTCCAGCGCACGGTCAACTTCCTCTGTCCTGCCGATGAGTCCGCCGGCAATAACAGGGCTTTCGACCTCAGAGGCAAACCTTCTGATGGTCTTTTCTATGACGCCGGGCATGATCTCAACGAAGTCCGGCTTGCCTATCTTGATGGAATCGATGGCTGTATCCACCGAATGTGTATCAACGATGAAGAATCTCTGTACTGTCAGAAGTCCCACATCCTTGCCGTGGCGGATCATGCCTGTCCTGGTGGAGAGCATGCCGTCGCAGCCCAGTTTTTTGATGTACTGGAGACCTGCCTTGTCCTTGCCGATGCCTTCCATGAAATCGGTGTGGATGAAGACGGTCTTCCCGTAATCATGGGCCATCTCAATCTGGTCGTTTACGTTGGTGATGGAAGTGTTCTGAAGGAAGATCACCTTTGCATCAGATCTCAACGCATTTTTGAATTCCTCATCTGTTCTGACTGACGCTACTACTTTTTTTAAATCAAAATTCATCTTGCCTACTACCTCCTAAAAAAAGTATGTTTGCTGCTTGTCTCTACATGTCGTCTCCGTGAAAGTCAGTACCGGAAGAAATGTGCAGGTGATACTTGCCTGCCAGCTGAATGAATCTGAATCTCTCTTCTTCCGTGTGTTCCGGATAGATGCACTCCAGGCCTTTCAGCCCCACCTTCCTGAGTGCTGTCAATATCCTCTCTATTTCCTCGAAAAACTCCTCGCTTCCTCTCTTTTCCCCTAATTCTCTGATCTTCGCCGGATGAGCCAGAAACGCTGTGCCTCCTGCTCCTGTGATCAGTCTGATGGCTTCCTCAGAAGAAAGCTTCACCTTCCTGATTGCCTTGATCTCAGGGCGCTCGAACACCTTTTCAGTGAAAGCCTCCTTAGGCTCACTCAAAATACCTTTCCTTACGAGTTCCCTTGCGATATCCGGTTTTCCAACATACCTTCCCTTTGACCTCTCCTCGATCTCTTCCAGATCCAGGCTGAATCCCAGTTCATTGAGGGCAGCAAAAAGCTTTTCGTTCCTCTCGTGCCTGAGCACCCTGAGCCTGGAGCAGGTCTCTTTGAGTTCTGCGTTTTCCGGGTCGAAACCGTATCCGAGAATGTGGAGCTCATACTCCTTCCCGTCCAGTTCCAGCTCTGTGCTGAACTCGATGCCTGTAACTCCGCGGATCCCGTGTGCCTCGCAGCTTTCAAGGAATTCCCTGATCCCCTCGATGCCGTCATGGTCCGTAAGGGCTATGACGTCGTACTCTTCATCGCAGTGCTTCCTGACCAGTTCCTCAGGGCTGTAAGCTCCGTCAGAATAATATGAATGCATGTGGTAGTTGCATTTATATGTATCCATCTACTTGAGCTCCGCGATTCCCACGAAGGGAAGATTACGGAATTTCTGCTCGTAATCCAGGCCGTAGCCGATGACGAACATATCGTCGATGACGAATCCGTTGTACTTGGGATCGATATCCACCTTGCGTCTGGAGGGTTTGCTGAGCATGGAGCAGATCTCGACAGACTTGGCTCCCCTTCCTCTGAAATACTCCAGAAGCTTGGAAAGAGTGAATCCTGTGTCCACGATGTCTTCGATTATGAGGACGTTCTTTCCTGTGACATCACCTTCGATGTCCTTCTTCACCGTTACCACTCCGGTGGAATCCGTTCCCTGATAGCTGGAGGCAACGATGAAATCTATCTCGGTATCGAGTGTGATGTTCTTCATGATGTCAGCCATCCATACGAGAGCTCCTCTCAGAGTTCCCACCAGGTACAGGGACTCTCCCTTATAGTCCTCATTGATCTGTTCAGCCACTTCTTTTGCTTTGTTTCTGATCTCTTCCTCAGAGAAAAGAACTCTTCCGACTGTTACGTCCATTGCCCGCTCTCCTCATCCTCATCATTAGTTTCTTCTCGGACGTCGAAGCTGACGTCTTCGATCATATCCTTTCCGCGGTATTTCCGGGAAAGGTCACCTTCCTTGTCATAATCCGCGTACTGGTCCAGTGTGTCGCCCAGATGCAGTATTATGAAGACCCAAAGTACAAGATCATCCACGAATCCCAGCGGGAACAATACCGGAGGTATCAGATCCACCGGGAGGAAAAGGTAGATGATGCCGAAGATGACCAGTGCTTTCTTGGTCCAGGGGACCTTCTTGTCCTTCATCATCTTCGGAAGCGCCCTTAATCTTTTTCCAAGTTTGTTAAGGCCTAAGCGTTCCATCATTCCTCCCCGATCACCCTTTCGATCTCGCTGAGGAGCAGGTCTTCTCCCGTCCTCTTGAGAGCCGAAACAGGTATAATACAGTGGCGTTCATCGAGTTCCAAAGATCTCTTTATAACAGCGGTGTTCTTCGCAAGCTCGGATCTGGAAATCTTATCCGTCTTGGTGAGCACCACGATCCTGTCCAGTTCGTAATACTTAAGATATTCGAACATCTGCCTGTCCTGGGCGGATGGTTCATGCCTGCAGTCCACAAGCTGGACCACCGTCCTCAGGTTAGGTCTGGTCTCAAAATACTCCTCCATCATCCTTCCCCAGTCTTTTGTTACGGTCTTCGCTGCCTTGGCATAACCGTAACCGGGCAGGTCAACTATTCTGAAGGAGTCATTGATCCTGTAAAAGTTTATGGTGCGTGTCTTTCCCGGGTTCCCGGAAACTCTGGCCAGACTCTTCCTTCCCGTTATAAGGTTGAGAAGTGAGCTTTTTCCCACGTTGGATCTTCCAACGAAAGCTATCTCGGGAAGATCCGGCGAGGGATACTGATTCTTTTTTGCGGCCACGCACTCAAGCTCTGACTTAATTATTCTCATTTCTCTTGTCGAAAGCATGCTCCAGGGTCTCCCTGGCATGTGTAAGATAAATGAATTTTATCTGCTTCCTTATGGTCTGTGGGATATCGTCCACGTCAGGCACGTTCTCCTTGGGAAGAAGTATGGTCCTGATGCCGGCTCTGTATGCCGCAAGGACCTTTTCCTTGATGCCTCCCACGGGAAGCACCTTGCCCCTCAGGGTTATCTCGCCTGTCATGGCCACGTCCTTCCTTACGGGCGTTCCGGTAAGAGCGGACATTACCGAAGTGAACATGGTCACTCCGGCGGAGGGTCCGTCCTTGGGAACTGCCCCCTCGGGCACGTGGACATGGATGTCCATGGTCTTGTAGAAATCCTTTTCTATGTCATACTCTCCCGCAATTGACCTTATGTAGGTGATCGCGGCCTGAGCGGACTCCTGCATCACGTCTCCCAGCTGACCGGTGAGCTGTATCTTGCCTGTCCCGGGCACCACCTGAGTCTCTATGGTCAGAGTGTCTCCTCCCACCTGAGTCCAGGCCAGACCTGTGACAGAACCCACCTCAGCCTGGCCTTCTGCCACGTCGAAGTGGAATCTCTTCTTGCCCAGATATGAGCTGAGATTTCCTGAGGTCACCCTGAAGGACTTGCCCTGTTTCTGGACGATCTTCCTGGCCACCTTCCTGCAGAGGTTTCCGATCTCTCTCTCCAGGTTCCTGACTCCGGACTCTCTGGTATAGTAGTTGATCAGATCTCTCAGGGCGTTCTCGGACAGGCTGAAGTTGGCAGGCTTCAGGCCGTTGGCCTTGAGCTGCTTCTTGATGAGATAGTTCTCCGCTATCTTCACCTTCTCGTCCTCGGTGTATCCTGAAAGCTCGATGACCTCCATACGGTCCAGAAGCGGTCTGGGTATGGTGTCCGTGGTATTGGCGGTGGTTATGAACATTACCTTCGACAGGTCGAAGGGGATGTCCAGGAAGTGGTCTGTGAAATCCTTGTTCTGTTCAGGATCCAGCACTTCCAGAAGGGCATCCGCCGGATCTCCCTTGAAGTCCGCGCCGATCTTGTCCACCTCATCGAAAAGGAAAACGGGATTGTTCACTCCGCAGTCCTTGATGTTGGTGATGATCCTGCCGGGTATGGCGCCGATGTACGTCCTTCTGTGTCCTCTGATCTCTGCTTCGTCTCTCACTCCGCCCAGGGACATCCTGGTGAATTCCCTTCCCGTTGCACGGGCGATGGATCTGGCGATGGATGTCTTACCTACTCCCGGAGGGCCTACGAGACAGATGATCGGGCCCTTGAGAGCCTTGTTCAGATGGACCACTGCCAGATATTCAAGGATCCTCTCCTTGACCTTCTCCAGGCCGTAGTGATCCTCGTTAAGGATGTTCTCAGCCTTCTTGAGATCGGAGTTGGTCTTGGACGACTTGCTCCAGGGAAGTCCGATGATGGTCTCGATATAGTTCCTGATGACCGATGCGTCAGCAGAGTTCTGACCCATCTTGGTGAACTTGGATATCTCCAGCTTCACCTTCTCCTTGTACTTGTCCTCAAGGTCTATCTTTTCCAGAGCCTCCATCCATCTGGACGCCTCTGCCTGCGCTTCTTCGCCGAAGCCCAGTTCGTCCTGGATGGCCTTCATCTGCTCGTGAAGGAAATACTCTTTCTGATTCTTCTTGATGCTGTCCTGGACCTTCTCGTTCAGGTCGATCTCAAGTCTCAAGATCTCGTTCTCCTGAGCAAGTATCCTGTTGAGGACTCCCAGTCTCTCCTTGGGGTCCAGTGTCTCAAGGACCTGCTGCTTGTCGGATATCTTGACATTGAGGTTCAGAGCTATGGTGTCGCAGAAATTCCCCGGATCCTTGATGTTGTCCACCATGTCCGGTATCTCCTGCTTGATCTCCGCCAGATCTGCATACTCGTCGAAGGAGTACTGTGCCAGTCTCTTAAGAGCCTGGACCTCCACCTCCAGGGGATCGCATTCCGGGATCTCCTGTTCCTCCACTTCAACCATGAAGTAAGGATCGGCAGAGATGACATTTGAAATTTTTGCACGGTAAAGCCCGTCCACAAGAACTCTCACTCCGTCGCCCTGGATCTTGAGCATCTGCTTTACCCTTACGACGGTTCCGATCTCGTAGAAATCCTTTACCTGCGGTATGAGAATGTTTTCGTCCTTCTGAGCCGACAGGAAAAGAAGCTTGTCGCCGGTCATGGCCGCTTCCAGCGCTTTGACCGACTTCTCTCTTCCTATGTCGAAGTGAAGGATCGTCCCCGGGAAGGCTATGAGCCCTCTCAGGGGAATACATGGGATCATAATGGTTTCTGACATTTCTATCTTCCTGTAATAACTGATTACGCAAAAATTACGCGCTCAGGGTATCGCCGTTCTTGAGAATGATCTCCGGCTCTCCCCCTTCCACCGTTTCATCGGTGATGATGACCTTCCTGATATCCTTGTTTGAGGGTATCTCGTACATGATGTCGGTCATCAGTTTCTCTGTAATGGATCTCAGTCCTCTGGCGCCTGTCTTCCTTTCGGCAGCCTTCTCGGCTATCCTCTCCAGGGCCTTGTCGGTTATCTCCAGTTCCACGCCGTCCATCCTGAAAAGAGTCTCGTACTGTTTGACCAGGGCGTTCTTGGGCTCCGTAAGGATCTTGATCAGTGCTTCCTTGGAAAGAGGATCAAGGGATACGACTACAGGAAGTCTTCCGATCAGTTCGGGTATGAGTCCGAACTTCAGGAGGTCTTCGGGCTGCACTTCCTGCAGCACCTTGCTGTCTTCCTCATTCCTGGTCACAGCTGAGTTGAAGCCCATGACCTTGGTGTTCATTCTTCTCTGGATGATCTTGTCCAGTCCGTCGAAAGCTCCTCCGCAGATGAAGAGTATGTTGGTGGTGTCCACCGGAATAAACTCCTGCTGGGGATGCTTCCTTCCTCCCTGGGGAGGAACGTTGGCCACGGTACCCTCAAGGATCTTGAGGAGCGCCTGCTGCACGCCTTCGCCGGATACGTCTCTGGTGATGGATACGTTCTCGGATTTGCGGGCGATCTTATCGATCTCATCCACGTAGATGATGCCCTTCTGAGCCTTCTCCACGTCCCAGTCTGCGGCCTGGATGAGCCTGAGGAGGATGTTCTCCACGTCCTCGCCCACGTAGCCGGCTTCAGTAAGGGATGTGGCGTCAGCTATGGCAAAAGGTACATCAAGGACCTTGGCCAGAGTCTGGGCCAGAAGTGTTTTGCCCGAACCGGTGGGTCCGATAAGGACGATGTTGGACTTCTGGAGCTCCACGTCTCCTTCCATATCCAGGTTCCTGATCCTCTTGTAATGGTTGTACACAGCCACTGCCAGTGCCTTCTTGGCCTCGTCCTGCTCGATGACGTACTGTGAAAGCGCTGCGGTCATCTCTTCGGGAGTGGGGATCCTGTGGAAGGTCTCGGGAGCCTTCGCAGGCTTCTGAGCCGCGCTCTCTTCTTCAAGGATGTCCATGCAGGTCTTGATGCAGTCATCACAAATATTAACGTTAGGTCCCATGACGAGTTTTCTGACCTCGCTCCTGGGCCTTCCGCAAAAACTGCAGTGCAGTTCTCTTGTATTCTGATTTCTTGGACTCATGCTTCTCCTTCTGAACTATCTTGAAGTGATGACCTCGTCGATGAGCCCGTACTTCACGGCCTCCTCGGCTGTCATGAAATTATCCCTGTCCGTATCCTTCTCCACTTCTTCAATGGGACGGCCGGTGTTCTCGGATATCATTCTGTTAAGTTTCTCCCTGATCTTGAGGATGTGATCCGCCTGGATCCTGATGTCCTCAGCCTGTCCCTGAGCGCCGCCCAGAGGCTGATGGATCATGATCTCCGCGTTGGGCAGAGAATATCTCTTGCCCTTGGTGCCTGCCAGCAGCAGGAAAGCTCCCATGCTGGCGGCCATGCCGATGGCTATGGTGGAGATCTCAGGCTTGATGTACTTCATGGTGTCATAGATGGCCAGTCCTGCGGAGACAGAGCCTCCCGGGCTGTTGATGTACATGCATATATCCTTGTCGGGATCCTCCGCCTCAAGGAACAGGAGCTGTGCCACAACGGCGCTGGCGAGATCCTCTGTGATCTCTCCGCCGATGAAGATGATCCTGTCCTTGAGAAGACGGGAATAGATATCATAGGAACGTTCTCCCTGGGGAGTCTGCTCCACGACGTATGGTATGAGATTCATTATTTATCCTCTTCTTTTGCTTCTTCAGCCTTCTCGACCTTCACGGTCTCGCTGTAGATGAGGTCCATGGCCTTCTTGGACTGGATGTCCTTCTTGAAGTACCTGATGCTGTCCTCACCAAGCATCTTTCTGATCTCTTCGGGCTCAGAGTCATACTGCTCTGCCATGAGGTTGAGCTCGGAGTTCAGATCGTCCTCTGTGCACTCAAGGCCTTCCATCCTTGCGATGTTCTGAAGGAGTATTCTCAGTTTCACTGACTTCTCAGCGTCGGGTCTGATCTGGTCTCTCAGCTGCTCCATGGTGGAGTTGGTGTACTTGAAGTACATGTCGAGGTTAAGTCCGGAATATGACATCTGCTGTGCGAAGTCCTGGATGGATCTGTCAAGCTCATCGTTGACCATGACTGCGGGGATCTCGAAATCGTTGGCTGCCATGACCTTCTCTGCTGCCTCGTCTTTCATCTGGTTCTCAGCGTTCTTCTCTGCGGCTTCCTGAAGTCTCTTTCTGGTAGCGTCCTTCAGTTCCTCAAGTGTGTCGAATTCTGTTGCATCCTTTGCAAGATCGTCGTCCACGTCGGGAAGCTGCTCTTCTCTCACTTCGTGGATGTGGCAGTGGAATACTGCATCCTTGCCTGCAAGGTTCTCAGCCTGATAGTTCTCGGGGAATGTTACGTGAACGTCTCTGTCCTCGTCAGCGGATACGCCGATCAGTTCTTCCTCAAATCCGGGAATGAACATTCCTGAACCCAGCTTAAGAGTCTGCTTCTCAGCTGTGCCGCCCTCGAACTGCTCATCGCCTACGAATCCTGCGTAGTCGAAGTATACTGTGTCGCCTGTCTCGGCCTTTCTGTCAACGGAGACCATCCTGGCGTTTCTCTTCCTGATGTTCTCGATGTCGTTCTCCACGTCCTTCTCGTCGACTGTTCCGACCTTCTTCTCGACCTCAACTCCCTTGTAGTCCTTGACTTCGATTTCCGGGAATACGGGAACGGTGATGGTTGCTGTGAAGCCTTCGCCCTTCTTGAGCTGAGTGAATTCAGCTGCGGGGCTGTCTATTACCTCAAGGCCAAGCTCGTCAAGAGCTTTCACATAGTTCTCTCTGAAGAGTTCATCCAGTGCGTCCTCAAAAAAGATGCCTTCTCCGTAATGTCTCTCGATGATGCTTCTGGGAGCCTTGCCCTTTCTGAAGCCGTCGATGGCAAACTGATCCTTGGTCTTCTGATAAGCGTCTATCTGAGCCTTCTCGAATTCCTCGGCTGTGAACTCCATCGAAAATTTGACCTTGTTGTCTTCTCTAGAAATAAATTTTGTTTCCATTGTGATATGTTTTCCTCCTGATGATCGTGTTAAGGGCCTATTAAGCCATTATTTGGCAACTATTATATCTCAAACAGCTTCTAAAGTAAAGGGAACAGCCTCAGTATCCGTCAAAATTCATCAAAAAAACAAAAAGAGCAACGGTTTTGACCGCCGTTGCCCTTAAATTAACGCTGTTTATTCGTTCAAAAGCTTGATTCCGCGGGAATATTTGCTCTTTAAACCCGGCAATAAGCCGTATTTTGAGGCGATTTCCTCGCTGAATCCTATAAGATCGGCCTCGGAGCCCTCCTTCAGTTCGATCTCCACCTCGGAAATACGCTCTTCCCTGCCGCCTGCGTAAATGATACCGTCGTCATAGGAGACCACGGCAATGGCTCCTTCATCATTCAGAGGCACGTCCAGTTCCCTTCTGGTGAACTGCATCTCCATAACGGGCACCAGCTTCTTCAGGGGAAGCATCACGCCCAGAAGATCCGAATACTGGCCTCCCACGGCCTTGTCCATCTCCTTGTAGACCGGTATGTCCTCCAGCACGTCGATCCCCGGTTTCTCCCTGAAATCGGGTCCCACCGCGAAGTTCTCCTCCTGCCTTCTGTAGAGTCCCTTGGTGCTCTTGTCAGAGCCCTTTCCGTATTTCACGGTCAGAACAGTCTGATCCCCCTCGGTCCTTATCCTGTAGACCACGTGGATGTCCCTCAGCGCCCTGTCCTCAGTGTCGTAGTAGACTGCGTCCATGGGGATGAGTCTGATATCCGCGCCGTATTTCCTGCTCAGGTCACCTATAAGCTGTGACCCCTGGTCAATTGTGGCCTGATATTTGAATTCTATTTCCAAGTTCAATCCTCCTTTTCTGAGGTGTTCTTTCTGACCACCTCCAGGATCTCGGCGTACTTGCCGATGACGTAAGCATAATTCTTTCTGACATGGGGCAGCATACAGCCGGAGCAGTCCTTGAATCCGCCTTCGGTGTACTTGAAATTGCCTCCGCAGCTGTCTCCCAGAGCGTAGAGCGGGCAGTAGCAGAACAGGCAGTTGAAGTCCTCCGGATGACTGGTCTCATGGCAGGGGAAGAATTCGCACTCCTTGTGCTGGAAAAACTTGTAGTTCTCAGTGGTTATGGTTCTTTCGCTCATTTTGCCGCCTCCAATTCTTTTCTATAAAGAATATAGCAGACCGGGCTTTGTAAATCAACTTCCTGCCCGGGTCTCACCTATAAAAAAGACCCTCTCACGTTATCATGAAGGGCTGATTGGGATGGATCGCGGAAGGGAGACCCCTCTCCCCTCCGCGGGATGAAAAGCGTTCGCAAAAAAATATGCTGCGGCATCAACTTCCGCAGCCCGTTTTCGCTGTTTAGGAGAAATATTATGATCCATCCGTGTTTCACCGACACAGTCTGATCTCCCATCCATGCATGTCTCCTGGCTCAGACTATCAAGCCCGGACGCCTTCTCAAGGTTTACCTCAATGGCATAGTGTCCGGACAACGTCATCACAGTGGCGGGACCGCCCGGGATTCACACCCGGTTCCATTTTCACCGCAATAAGCACTCTTGCGGAACATGGATGATATCCACTTGTCACCTTGAATATATCACCGGCGATATATAAAATCAAGCCCGAAAAACAAGTATTTCGGGCTTTTCCGTCCTTTATTTTTCCAGTGCCCTTATGTAGGCTGCTCCGGCCTCAAAATGACATCTGACGATTCCCAGATCCACCTTGCTGAAGACCCCGCCCTTGTCGGTGAAGGTCACTGTTCCGTCCTCTGAGAGACCGATCTGGAATCTCTGCTGATTTATAGCTGTTGGGGCAAGAAGCGCCATCTCCACTCCGAATCTGAACCACTCCGGCTTCCCGTCGATTTCCGGAACAACCTGCTCCGGAGTCTTGCTTTTCCTGGGGGATCCCTGAGTCTTGCCGTAGCCTATGGCTATGACTATGATCAGGCGTTCACCGGGCGCGACCTCTGCGGGCACATTATTCTTGCTGTATGTGCCTGCCCAGCAGGTGTTGAGGCCCAGCTGCTGCGCCAGAAGCACCACCTGCTCCCCGTAGTATCCCACACGTTCTTCAAGAGTCTCGTCATCGGGACCCACGCAGGCAATGACGCTGGGGGCAGTGCCCAGTCCCATGGCCTTGCTCAGAAGCCTGCTGAAGGTCTTGCCTGCATCCTCCAGGAACTGAAGGTGAAGATTCCCTTCTTCGTTCACTTCATGAATCTTCGCCATGAGGGCCTCGGTCTTTTCTGATTCTATTTTTTTGTCCGCATAATTTCTTACTGAATGTCTTTCGCGGATAGCCTGTATCATGTCCATGCATTTGCCTCCCTGACCTGTATTTCCTGTGTCAGTCTGAATTCCTTCATGTCATCCAGCCTGAGCAGCACAGGCTCCCTGCCGAAGCCCGCGCCCATGTCTATATCCATCCACGTCGCTGTGCGTACGATACTGTCTCTGTAGTCCTCCCCGAAAGCCATGGTGGGAGTATGGCCGAATACAGTCATGGCATCTCTGTAATACTCGTCCGTGATCTTCGGCCAGGTCCAGATGAGCTCCTCGATAGTGTAATCCTCCAGATCTTTATCCTCCGAGAAATTGCCCAGGCCGGAATGCACCAGGATGAATCTTTTGCCCCCCACGGACAGCTCCCCGTAGAGGGAGCAGTCTCTCAGGTAATCCAGTATGTCCTGACGGTCCTCCTGGTTCAGTTTCCTCATAGCCTTCAGGGTAACATCTCCTCCTTTGGTACCATAAGTCTGGAGTATCCCGATCTTCTCTGCCGTGAGGGTCTCCTCCAGGTCCTCCCGGATCTCGTCAAAGACGAAGGAGCAGCTTAATAGCATCGCCTCGTGGTTTCCCAGGATCAGCTGCACGTTATCCTGATACAGGAGCCACCTGAGAGTCTCCACTCCACCGTCGCCGTTCCTGTCCACCACGTCTCCCAGTATGTACAAAAAATCCCGGTCCGAGAAGCCCGCCTCCTCCAGCAGCCTCATGAATCTTTCATGCGGATATCCGTGAAGATCCGAAATGACATAGATCATATTTTCTCCTCTTTCTCTCTCTTTTTGGGAGTTATCTCATTCCAGAGGGTGAATCCCAGGATCAGTGCACCGCCCAGTGCCTGCATGGGGGTCAGTTCCTCCCCAAGAATGCACACCGAGATCATCACCGCCACCAGCGGATCGATGTAGCTCAGTATGGCCACCTTCTGCCCCGGAAGTTCCTTCAGTGATGAGAAATACATGCAGTAGGTGATCCCTGTGTGGAATATCCCTATGATCAGTATGAAGATCAGCCCTCTTGCATCTGCGTTTCCTATGGTCACCCCTCCTGTGAGAGCCACATAGGGGATCATGACGGCGATGGAAGCCAGGAACTGCAGCAGCGTCCGGTGTATCCCGTCCACGTTTCTGATGTATTTGTTCAGAAGGATCACCGCTGCATAGAAGCATGCCGCCCCAAGCCCGAAGGCTATTCCCAGGATATGGTTCCTGTCGCCGGACAGTCTCTCGAAGCCTGTGATAAGTACTATACCCAGAGTTGACATTATGAAACATATCCATTGCCTGGCGGTGATCTTTTCCCTGAAAAGCACCGGGCTCAGCACCGTGACTATGACCGGCGCGAAGTAGTAGCTCAGGGTGGCGGCCGTTATGGTCGTAAGTTTATATGCCTCGAACAGGAGCACCCAGTTGAATCCGATGGCGGCTCCTGATATCAGGAGAAGCGGTATGGAGCTTCTGATCTCTCTGAAGGGTATCTTTTGTCCGGTCACCGCCAGATAGACCCCGATCAGGACCACCGCAAGGATCGCCCTGTAAAGTGCCAGTTCCCCTGATGACACCGGGCTGTTGCGCACGAAAGGACCCAGTGTTCCGAAGATGAACACCGACAGTATGAACATGAATTCCGGGTTTTTTGTGCGCTTCATTGAAGTCTCCTGTCATTCAACAAAACACGGGCGGAGCATTCCGTCCGCCCGCACTCTCTCAATTCTCTCGCAGTGCGCCTCTCCTATATGGTGGCCTTGTACTCGTCCTTGAGTATGGACATGAGGTGCACGTCGTGGAGCACGCCGTCCTTGCGGCAGTTTCTCCTCAGGACGCCCTCCTCGGTGAATCCCGCCTTGAGATACAGGAACTCCGCAGGATTTCCTGTGTAGAAGTCCAGGTATACCCTTTCCATCTCAAGATCCGTGAACATATAGTCCATGACTGCTCTCAGCGCCTGGTAGCCATAGCCCCTGTTCCTTAAGGAAGTGTCCGCGATGTAGATGCGCCAGATCTCTCCCTTCCATCCCGGGATCAGATCTCCCAGGACCACCCTGCCGATCATGAGGGGCTCCAGGCCTTCTCTCCTGAGGAGGATGGTGAACTGGTCTGCGGAATCGTCATTCTTGTCCAGGAAGTACTTGTCGTACACGTCTTCCCTGGTCTGATACTTCGATATGCTGAAGAACTCCGTGACCTCGGGCATGGTCTCCCATTCATAGAACTGATCCACGTCCTCCAGGACGCTGTCTCTTATGATCAGATCCTCGGTCTCACGATACATGGTCTTCCTCCGTCTTCTCCCTGACCTTCTGGTAAATGTCGCTGTCCACAGCTTTGGAATATCTTCCCTGGGCGCCTGCTCTGGCTCTGGTGAGCTGCTCACTCACTACCCTGAAGGTCTCTTGCTCTGCATCCTTCTGATGTTTCTTGCCGGTAATGGAATTATATGTGAAGCAGATAAAGCCGATCACAGCGATGACTGCGACTATCGCCCACTGATGTTCTTTGAAAAACAGCCAGAAATTAAACACTTTTTTCCTCCTGTCGGCTCTCCGTACCTGAAAGCCGAAAAACTATATATACTTATACCATATTTTTGCAAAACCCGCTACACCTACCCGGCTCATTATGTGGTAATATAGTGGTTGCATTGAAGTTTTTTGCTCTAAGATCATTGGAAAGGAACGAAAACCCGTGAATATAGACAAGACCAATCTGGAACCTCTCTTCAGGGAGGCCTTTGAAAAAGCCGTGGAGATCAGGCGTGACCTTCACATGCACCCCGAGCTTTCCTCCAAAGAAGTCCGCACTTCCGCCAGAATAAAGGAAATACTTGAATCCTTCGGGATCGAGAACCGCTCAGAGCTGGGCAACCACGGGCTGATCGGCACAGTCTACGGCAAAGACCGTCAGCACGCCATCGGCATCAGGGCCGACTTCGACGCCCTTCCCGTCACCGAGGAGGCCGACGTCCCCTGGAAGTCTCTGGAGCCCGGCAGGATGCACGCCTGCGGACACGACATGCACACCGCTGCCCTTCTTGGCACCGCCCTGGTGCTCAAAAAATACTCCGACATGGGAGGCGAACTTCCCATGAGCGTCAGATTCCTCTTCGAACCTGAGGAAGAGACCACCGGCGGAGCCAGAGCCATGATAGCCAACGGCGCCATGGCCGACCCGGAAGTCACGAAGGTATTCGCCTATCATGTGAACCCTCATTTCGAATATGGTAAGTTCCACTTCACCAGAGGCGTCACCAACGCTACGGAGGTGGATTTCAAAATAACCATCAAAGGAAGATCCTGTCACGGCGCACACCCCGAGATGGGGATCGATCCCATTCCCGCCGGCTGCGCACTGGTGACCTCGCTCCAGACGGTGGTATCCAGGAGACTGGCTCCCACCAACACCGGGCTCATAACCATCGGAGCCTTCAACGCGGGTACCATCTCCAACGTGATCCCCGAGACATGCACTCTTCTTGGGACCATCAGAGCTCTGGACATGGACACCAGAGACCTGATGATAGATGCTGTGGACCGCATGGTCAGGAACACCGCCTCCGCCTACGGATGCACCGGAGTCTTTGACTACCAGCCCACAGACCCCGTCCTCATAAATGACGACTCGGTCCTTGACACCATAAGATCGGTGGCCAACGAACTGGTGGGCGAGTCAAACGTGGACGTATCCTACGGCGCAGACATGAGTTCCGACGACTTCGCGGTATTCTCCAGCATGGTCCCGGGATGTTATTTCAATATCGGAAGCACCATCCCCGGTTCCCCGGAGGTCTACGACATCCACCATCCCAAGTTCCAGCCTGACGAGAGAGTGCTGGACATGGCCATCAGGACCGAAGTTCTCTCGGCTCTGAAACTCATGGAATAACACCTGATAAAAAAAGGCCGGTGCACATGCACCGGTCTTTTTACTTGATTATGATCTTTTGCGAAGTAATGCTTACTCAGCAGCTACCACCAGCTGAAGGACTTCATAGCCTTCATCGAAAACTGCTGCCTGCTCACTATCCGGGTTCAGGGTCACAGTGTAGTTGTCGAAGCTGGCCTCTCCGATCACAGGATAGTTGGCTGCGAATTCGTCTGCAGCATCCTTGCCGTATACGAACTCGACCAGAGTGATCAGTGACTTGTATGATCTCTCTGTAAGCTCACCGGGCTCTGCAACGCAGATGATAGTATCACTGGTATCGCTTATGTTCATGTAGTATCCTACGAGGCCTACGTGTCCCATGTAGGATGTGAAGTCCTCATCCCTTTCTCCGAGATCTTCCAGAGTGATGTAGACGTCAGACATGTCCATGAGAGTTACGGGTTTGGAAAGATCCATCTGGAACACTTCTCCGTCAACGTCCAGAACGATGCCGTTGTCTTCCAGAGTCATGTCCAGTGCGGAGCTGTGTGTGAGGGCTGCCGTGGCAGTGGTCTCATCTGTTCCGTCCATGACGGCTTTTGCCGTAGCCATGCAGATGGCTGTATAGATCTGGTCTGCGGTCATTCCGCCGTCTATGGTCAGGATGTCTCCGTCCAGGGTGAAAGATGTCTCAATTACGCTGTCGCTCAGTCCCATTGCGACCTTAAGTGTGTCTCCTTCAACGTTGGCTTCAGCCACGTATCCGTCGTATTCAAGGAAGCCCTTGACTGTGTCCAGGTCCAGAAACGCTTCGCTGAGAGCCACCAGCTTCTCGTTGGCATCGGCAGAATTGCCGGAATTGCCGGAATCAACGGAGTTGCCGGATCCGCCGCATCCTGCAAGAGCGAACACCATCACCAATGTGAGTGCGATCACAAAAAATCTCATAAGAGTCTTTTTCATCAATATATCTCCTTACTAAGTCATCAGTTTCAAAAAACCTTCGTTATTCTATCATATTTTTTTATCAATGAAAACGATTATTTCCACCTTGTTGTTGCGATTTTTAAAAACAATGTTGCGGTCTTTTGCGGTTGTTTGATAAAATCAAATTGCGGCAGTCAGCAGCCGCGGAAAGGATCAATACCTCAATAATGAAAGACAGACCTAAGGGCATTTTGATATCGGCTCCCTCCAGCAATTCCGGGAAGACCACGGTGGTCTGCGCCGTTCTGGAGGCTCTCAAGATGATGGGACGCCGCCCGGTATCCTTCAAGTGCGGTCCGGACTACATCGACCCCATGTTCCACAGAAAGGTCACCGGCATCCCCTCTTCCAATCTGGATATGTTTCTTCTGGGCGAGAACACGGTTAAATACCTTTATGCCCAGAACAGCCGTCAGGGTGACATCTCCGTTACAGAAGGCGTCATGGGATATTACGACGGACTGTCCATGACCTCCACTGATGCGTCCAGCTATGCCTTAAGCAAAACACTGGGCTGCCCCACCGTACTTGTGGTGAACGTCAAGGGCATGGCCATGTCCGTACCTGCCCTGATCAAGGGCTTCCTGAATTTCAGGCCGGACAGCACCGTACGCGGAGTGATCCTGAATGGTGCCACCGAGAAGACCTACCCTCCCCTGATGGAATCGATCCTCAGCGAGTTTGGTGGAGAGATCCGGCCTCTGGGATACCTTCCCATAATGAAGGACTGCTCCGTGGGAAGCAGACATCTGGGTCTCATCACAGCCGACGAGATCGAGGACATAAAAGAAAAAGACCTGAGGCTTGGCCGCAAGGCTCTGGAGACCATAGACATGGAGGGACTTCTGGAACTTGCGTCCGAAGCCGGCGAGATCGAGTATGATGGCATCTGCCCCCAGCCCCTCCCTGAATCCGTCAGGATCGCGGTAGCCCGGGACGAGGCTTTCTGCTTCTACTATGAAGACGGGCTGGAGCTTCTCAGGAAGCTTGGAGCAGAGATCGTGGAGTTCAGCCCCATGAGGGACTCTGCCCTTCCACGTGACGTTCACGGACTGTACCTGGGCGGAGGCTATCCCGAACTGCACCTGGATGAGCTATCAGGCAATACATCCATGCTCGCGGGCATCAGGGAAGCCGTCCAAGGAGGGCTTCCCACCATCGCCGAGTGCGGCGGCTTCATGTACGTTCAGAAGACCATCGCAGGCCGTCAGGTCTGCGGCATCCTGGAGGGTGACTCGGATAACACCGGCAGGCTTGTAAGATTCGGCTACGCAAGGATGAAGGCCCTCAGGGACAACGTGCTCCTCAAAGAGGGTCAGGAGATCCCTGTCCACGAATTTCATCACTGGGACAGCACCGAGGCCGGTCATGACTTCAGCCTGACCAAGCCCACCGGCACATCCTGGGAGGAGTGCATCGGAACAGATACCCTCTACGCAGGCTATCCTCACATGCACCTTTGCTCCTCTTCGGACGCCGCGGAAAACTTCTGCCGCGCCTGTCTCGGATACAAGCACAGGACATAAAAAAGCCCGGCGCCTGCCGGACTTCCAGTATCGATCTCATATGAGGCATGATCCAAGGATCGTGCCTTTTTTCTTACACAAAGGAAAGTGCCTTATCTGACGGGATCATCGCGGTCGAACAGGATGACTGTGGAGAGATATTCAGCCTCATCGGGCATCTCTTCCAAAGAGCGGTACACCTTTTCCTCCGGAAGACCGCACTTCTCGATCATCACGGCTGTCCTTCCGGCTGCGATCACGGATCTTTTGATCTCCCTGAGATCCTTGCCAGGCTTCATGAGCACCATTGTCCCGGGCAGATCGGCCACATCTCCGTAATTCACGGGGACCACGTGAAGCATCTCCTGATGCTCCGTAAGGCTGACCCCCAGGCGGGATGCCGCAGCGGAAAAAGAAGTTATTCCGGGCACCATTTCCACCCTGTATCCGTCCTCCCTCACCAGCTTCATCACATAGATGAATGTGGAGTAGACGGAGACGTCCCCGATGGTCAGAAACGCCACAGACTGCCCTTCTCTCAGCTTCTCCTCGATGGCGTCCGCCGCTCTGCGGTACACTGCATCGAGCTTCTCCTTATCCTTGGTCATGGCCCATTCCAGAGGAAGCAGGATCTTGGAATCCATCTCCGGTACTGCTTTCAAAGCGATCTCATAGGCATAGGTCTCTGCGGGGGTCTTTCCGGGAACTGCGATGACGCCGCTCTCCCTGATCACCCGCACCGCTTTGAGGCTCAGAAGCTCCGGATCCCCGGGGCCTACTCCCACGCCGTAAAGTATGCCTTTCATCTCCTTATCCATGACTCACCCTCAGCGTGCCCTTTTGCGGAAGGCTCTTACCGCAAAAAACACTATCACGACCACCACTATGGCGATCCCCGCTATGAGGGGCAGAGAAACGCCGCCTTTTTCAGCTGCCTTCCACAGACTGTCCATGTTGAGGGTCACAGTATAGTCAATCTCATGTGGCTGGCTCATGGCCACTGTATCCGCTGTGAGAAGGAAGCTTTCCTCAACGTAGGGCACGGTGAAGACAGAATTTCCCTCCTTAGAGGAATTGATGTACTGCTCACCGTAATAGATGCAGTAATCGTAGTTGGGACTGGTCATAGTGATCACCAGCGTCTTCACCTCACCGCCCGCAAGTTCGGCTTCCACGGCCTCCACGCCGCCTTTTCCGGTGCCTCCCTCAAAGGTGAACTCCACGGGATAGGTACCATCTGCGTATTCATCCTCTGCGAATGCCTGAAGGTCTCCGCAAAAAATCGTTCCTGTGATCATCAGCAGAACTGCTGCCAGTATAAGAATTCTTTTCATCTCTATGCCTCTCTTCTGATCCTGTACTGAATGGCGTTTATTATGCATGCGGCTATGTTGGAGCCGCCCTTTCTGCCTCTGGCCACGATGCATGGAATGTCGGTCTCCATCAGCATCTCCTTGGCTTCCACCACATTGACGAAGCCCACCGGTACGCCTATGACTGCCACCGGATCAAACTTTCCCTCTTCATGCAGTCTGCAGATGGAGGCAAGCGCTGTAGGCGCATTGCCCACCGCAACTATAACTGGTCTGTCAAGTTTTGAAGCACGCTCCATGCTCACGTATGACCTGGTGAGACCTCTCTCTTTTGCCTCCTCGGCAACTGTCGGATCTGCTATGAAACAGAGGACCTGACCCCCGAAGTACTCTATGGTCTTCTTGTTTATTCCGGATCTGGCCATGGCGGTATCCGTCACTATGCAGGCGCCCTGCCTTATGGCTTCGGATATTTTGCTGTCCACGCCCTCAGAGAAATACAGTGAATCGGCATATTCGAAGTCCGCAGATGTATGGATGCACCTCTTGACGATGTGCTCATACCTGGGATCCACTGTCTTGCCCATTTCCCGTAGCTCCTCTGTGATGATCTCGAAGCTCTTCTTTTCGATGTCTGCCGGTTTCACTTCTCTGAATGCCATTCTCATTCTCCCTTAAGACCAACTATCTCGTATATCTTATCCATGTCCAGAGCTTTTCTCAGCTCATCTGCCAGGATGTCGTACTGCTCCTGCTTATACTGATCGGCATCCCTGGCACTGACGGCTGCGGGATCCAGTCCCTTCATGCTGAAAAGCGCCTCAGCCACTGCCTTCACGGGCTCTTCCCTGTCGAAGATGCCGTGGATGTACGTTCCGTATACATTTCCGCTGTTTATGATGTTCCCTTCAGCTCCGGATACTCCCATGTGTATCTCGTAGCCCCTGTAGGGAAGTCCCGAAAGTCCGCTGAACGCGCCGTCCACCGCGGACAGCGTCCCCTCTTCTGCGGCTCTCACCTTGTCTCCTGCGAACACTGTGTCTATGGGAAGAAGCTCCATGCCCCTCATGGTTCCGCCGTGCTCCACATGGTCCGGATCGCTTATGGTCCTTCCCAGCATCTGATATCCTCCGCAGATGCCGAACACGGGCTTGCCCTTCGAAGCGTATTTTTTGACCGCCGCCTCAAGGCCGTTCTCTCTCATCCACTCCAGGTCGCCCATGGTGTTCTTGGTGCCGGGCACCAGGATCATGTCCGGGTCTCCCAGTTCGCGGACGGAACTGACGTATCTGACGCCTATTCCCTCCACCCTCTCCAGAGGATCGAAGTCCGTGAAATTGGATATCCTGGGAAGTCTGATGACGGCAACGTCCACCGGTTCCACGCCCTTCTCACTTCTGAGCTTGGAAGAAAGGCTGTCCTCGTCATCGACATCCACCTTCATGTAGGGGACCACCCCCAGGACCGGCACTTTGATGATGTCCTCAAGCATCTCCAGACCCGGCCTCAGGATCTCCACGTCACCCCTGAACTTGTTGATGATCACGCCCTTTACCCTGGGCCTGTCCTCTTCTTTAAGGAGCATCATTGTACCGGCCAGCGAGGCGAAGACTCCGCCTCTGTCAATGTCGCCTGCGATTATCACCGGGGCGTCAGCCATGGCGGCCATCCCCATGTTGACTATGTCATCCTCAGCCAGATTGATCTCTGCGGGGCTTCCTGCGCCCTCGATTACTATTATGTCGTTTTCCTCGGCAAGGCTCCTGTAAGCTTCCATTACGGGCTCTCTCAGGGCATGCTTGGTCTTGTAATACTCAGCCGCAGTCTGATTGCCCGTGACCTCGCCATTGACGATGACCTGAGAGCCCATGTCTCCCGTGGGTTTGAGCAGGATGGGGTTCATCCTGACGTCCGGCGCCTTATGGCAGGCTTCCGCCTGCATGACCTGAGCCCGGCCCATCTCGTAGCCGTCCGGGGTTATGTATGAATTCAGCGCCATGTTCTGTGATTTGAAGGGAGCACAGTTGTATCCGTCCTGGGTGAATATCCTGAGGAGTCCGGCGGTAAGCAGGCTCTTTCCCGCATTGGAGCAAGTACCCTGGATCATCAGGGATCTGGCCATCTTGGGTTTCTTTTCCTTATTGTCAGCCATCTGACTCCTCCTTTTCCCTCAAAACATCTCTGAGCGCCTCCAGAAGCGCCTCGTTCTCTTCATGGGTCCTGACCGCAGCCCTGTAATAGCTGCCGTCCAGAGACCGGTAGTTGCCGCAGTATCTCAGAAGTATTCCTCTGTCCTTCAGTCCTTCAAGGTCCGCAGGGCTTCTGAAGAACACATAGTTTGCCCTGGAATCAAATGTCTCCATTCCCAGAGATCCCAGTCCTTCCAGGAGATATGCTCTTTCCTTCGTCACGTACCTCTTGGTCTTCGCAAAAAACTCCGGCCCCACGCCAAAGGCTGCGATCCCCGCCTCCTCAGCAGGTCTGGACACCGGCCACGGCTGCAGCGAATTCTCAACTGCTTCACAGATCCCGGCATTGCCGGTGATCATGAATCCCAGCCTCAGTCCCGCCATGGCGAAGATCTTGGTCATGGAATCCAGAAGGATCACGTTATCCCTTTCCAGGGTCTCTTCTCTGAAGAAGGATTCATCCTCCCCCTCCACAAAATGGATGAAGGAACGGTCGATCACCACAGTGGCACCTGTGTTTTTTGCGCAGTCGCAGATCCTGATAAGGTCGATCCTGTCCACCACTGTCCCTGCGGGATTGGAGGGACAGCCCATGAATATCATGTCAGGTCTCACCTCAGCGATCGCCTTCATCAGGCCGTCCGCATCGGTCCTGAACCCATTCTCACGGGTCTGAGCGTGATGGAAGATCTCACAGCCCGCCAGTTCAAGGCCCTTCTGATACTCCGAAAAAGCCGGCTCCTCTATGAGGGCCTTCTCAGGTCTGAGAGCCAGGCATATCCTGTAGATCAGGTCCGACGCACCGTTTCCGAAGACCAGAGACTCCGCCGGAACACCCAGACGGTCAGATGCCACCTCCCTCAGCCTTCTCAGCTGAGGATCCGGGTAAGGAGAGCTCTCCAGAGCGGAGCGCCTCACTGCATCAACTATCTCATAGGGCATTCCCACAGGATTGAGGCTTGCGGAAAAGTCCAGAATATTCGTTTGTCCGTAAATGTCACCGCCGTGACCGTATTCTCTCATATCAGCACCAATATTATTCTTATGGCTTCCAGTATCACCAGCATGGCGACGGAGGAAGCGTACATCATGCGGACGGACCCGGGTATGTCGGAGATCCTCACTTCCCTGTCAGGGTCCCCGAGAGAAGCCTTCTCAACCAGTTTCCCGAAGTAGCAGGCGTCTCCTCCCAGCATTATGTGAAGCGCCCCTGCGGTGGCGGCCTCCAGATGGCCGCTGTTGGGGCTCAGATGCTTGAGTCTGTCCCTTTTATATATCCTGTAGGCGTTCCTGCCGTCCAAGCCGATCAGAGGAGCCGTGAGGCACATGAGAAGACCTGTGATGCGTGCAGGAATGAAGTTTGCCGCATCGTCGATCTTTGCAGGGATCCGGCCGAAATACAAGTATCTGTCGTTCTTGTAGCCAAGCATGGAATCCATGGTGTTTATGGCCTTATATAGCATTCCCAGGGGAGCCCCCATGATCATCATGTAGATCATGGGCGCGGTGACTCCGTCGGAGGTGTTTTCCGCTACAGTCTCCACCACAGCCTTGGTGATCTCTTCCGGATCAAGCTCCGAGGTATCCCGGCCCACGATCCATGAGAGATACTTCCTGGAGTTGGCCAGATCTCCCGCTTCCAGATAACGGTACACCAGCATGCTCTGCTCCTTCAGGGACTTGGATGCGAAGATCTGATAGCTCCAGAAGGTATTCAGTGCGAAGGCTGCCCATGTACTGTGCTTCGCAAGAAGCGATATGGTTATAAAAGGCACCGCAAAAGACGCAGCTGCCACCACCATCCAGGTCACGGCCCCAGCTGCCATCTCCCCCGAGTTGGTTTTCGGGAAAACTTTTCTTGTAAACCTCTCCATAGTGGAGATCAGTCTGCCAATGATCACCACCGGGTGAGGGAAATTCCTTGGATCCCCAAAGATCTGGTCCAGTATGAATGCTGTCAGGGTCGATAATGCGATGAGCAAAGCGTCTCCTCCCCCGCTATTTCTTAAGAGTAATAATATATACTGGGTTTTCGGCCTTCATCAGGTCATATCCGCCCATCTTTCTGGCTCTCGAAGCATTGATGCAGACTATGTCGGAGCTGAGGCACAGTTCTTCCGTGAGCTTCATCGCTTCAGACAGTGTGTCCAGTGTGACCGTGGTGAGCACGATCACTGCTTCCGGATTCTTTTCCAGGCAGCAGGTAACTATCTCTCTAAGGTTTCCCTTGCTTCCCCCGATGAATACCCGGTCAGGAGCGGGAAGCCCGTTAAGAGCCTCCGGGGCCTTCCCTTCGATCACCTTTATGTTGAAGGCGCCAAGTTTCTCCCTGTTGACCCTGACGAGT
>JAEEGI010008064.1_pt1 | contig 23338 bp, 18 predicted proteins | sample 8958751 | NCBI WGS metagenome assembly JAEEGI01 (sample SAMN16246545, study PRJNA631951) | gut metagenome | biome: gut microbiome; feature: rumen; material: KS-attached | host: Bos | place: Iran: Karaj | collected 2018-10 | reverse complement strand
CTCAAGGAGACCAGCGACATGAACGTCAACCTCGTGGCGGTCGGCCTGCTGTACCGCTACGGCTATTTCACCCAGAAGATCACGGCCTACGGCGACCAGGTCGCCGAATATGACGCCCAGGACTTCCTGCGCATTCCGGCGAAGCCGGTCTTCGACGCGGCCGGGAACTGGCTTACGACGAAGGTCGCCTTCCCGGGCCGCACGCTCAACGCCCGCGTCTGGAAGGTGGCGGTCGGCCGCACCGACCTTTACCTGCTGGATACCGACTATGAGGCCAACCTGCCGGAGGACCGCCAGGTGACCTATCATCTGTACGGCGGCGACTGGGAGAACCGGCTCAAGCAGGAGTTGCTCCTCGGCGTGGGCGGCATCCGCGCCCTGCGCGCCCTGGGCATCGATACCCAGGTCTACCACTGCAACGAGGGCCACGCGGCCTTCATCGGCCTGGAGCGCCTGCGCGAATACATCCAGGACAAGAACCTGGACTTCGCGGAAGCGATGGAAGTGGTCAAGGCTTCGTCCCTGTTCACGACCCACACGCCGGTGCCCGCCGGCCACGACGCCTTCGACGAAGGCCTGCTGCGCAAGTACATCGGCCACCTTCCGGAGCAGTTGAAGATCAGCTGGGAGACGATGATGGGCCTGGGCAAGGTGCGGGCCTCCGATCCGGGCGAGAAGTTCTCGATGAGCATCCTGGCGGCCAACGTGTCGCAGAACGTCAACGGCGTCTCGATGCTGCACGGCAAGGTCAGCCGCGACATCTTCGCAAACATGTATCCCGGCTACCTCCCGGAGGAGCTGCACATCAGCTACGTGACCAACGGCGTGCATTATCCGACCTGGGCTTCCAAGGAATGGAAGGCCCTCCACGCGACGGTCTTCGGCGAGGAATTCAAGACCCACCACTACGACAAGGCCTGCTTCGAGGGGATCTACAACCTTTCCGACGAGCAGGTGTGGGACGTCCGCAAGATCCTCAAGAAGGAGCTGGTCCGCATCATCAACGACCGCCTGGGCAACCAGGCGCTGAGCAGCCATTATTCCCCGAAACAGATCGTCAAGATCAAGGATACGCTCGATCCGGACGTGCTTACGATCGGCTTCGCGCGCCGTTTCGCGACCTACAAGCGGGCCACCCTGCTCTTCACGGACCTGGACCGGCTCGACGCGATCGTCAACAACCCCGCGCGCCCCGTCCAGTTCATTTTCGCCGGCAAGGCGCATCCGGCCGACAAGGCCGGCCAGGACCTGATCCGGCAGATCATCGAGATCTCCAAGCAGGACCGTTTCATCGGCAAGATCGTCTTCGTGCCCGGGTATGACATTTCCCTGGCGAAGCGCCTGGTCCAGGGCGTCGACGTGTGGATGAACAATCCCACGCGGCCCCAGGAGGCCTCCGGCACGTCCGGCGAAAAGGCCGCGATGAACGGCGTGATGCATTTCTCCGTCCTCGACGGATGGTGGGTCGAAGGCTACAAGCCGGGCGCCGGCTGGGCCCTCCCGCAGGAGCGCACCTACGACGACCAGAGCTACCAGAACGAGCTCGATGCCGCGACGATCTACAACATCATCGAGAACGAGATCGCGCCGACCTATTACGACAAGGACAAGCGGACCGGCCTGTCCCCGGAGTGGATCGGTTACATCAAGAACACCGTCGCGCAGGTGGCGTGCAACTTCACGACCAACCGCATGCTGACGGATTACTGCAACCAGTATTACATCCCGCAGGCGGAGCGTTCCGCGAGCATCTGCGCCGACGACTTCGAGAAGGCGCGCCGCATCGCGCTCTGGAAGAAGGAAGTGCGCCGGGGCTGGGACAACCTCTCCGTCGTGTCCTACACGCAGCCGGCGGCATCCTATTCCCTGTCTCCGGACAACGAGCTGAAGGCGGAAGTGGTGCTCAACATCGGCGACCTCAGGCCCGAAGACATCGGCGTGGAGATGCTCTTCACGACTTCGGACCGCAAGGGACGGCTGCATCTGAACAATCTCTTCGAGTTCGCCCTGGTGGATTTCAACGACGGCGTGGCGACCTTCCAGGCGTCCATTCTTCCGGAGGTGACGGGCCTGTATCAGGTGGCGACGCGCGTGTATCCCAAGAACGCGGAGCTGCCGCACCGGCAGGATTTCCCGCTGGTCAAATGGCTGTAAATCTGTGATATGGTCGTAGCCACCGGCTTTTTCGACGGCGTCCACCGGGGACACCGGATCGTGATCGGAGCGCTGGTCCGTGCCGCGCGGGAGCGGGGCACGGAGAGCGTCGTGGTCACCTTCTGGCCCCATCCGCGCAATGTCCTGCAGAATGACGCGCGGGGCTTGCGCCTGCTGTCTTCTTTCGCTGAGAAAGAGGCGATGCTCCGGGAGCTGGGCGTGGACCGGGTGGAGACGGTTCCGTTCACCCGGGAATTCAGCCGGCTGACGACCGAGGAGTATCTGCGCTCGCTGGTGATGGAGCGCTTCGGGGCGGATGCCATCGTGCTGGGGCCGGACAACCGCATCGGCTATCAGTCCGGGACGACGGACGAAATCGCCCGGATCGCGCAGGGGCTTGGCCTGGAGGTGATCCGCACGGAGCCTTTCGTCCTGGACGGAGTGACGGTCAGTTCGACCAAGATCCGGGCGGCGCTGTCCGACGGGGACGTGGTGCTGGCCCGGGAGATGCTGGGTTATGCCTATCCCTTGTCCGGTATCGTCGTGGAAGGGGAGCGGATCGGGCGCTCGATCGGTTTCCCGACGGCCAACATGCAGGCTTCGGACCCGCTGAAGGTGGTGCCTGCCAATGGCGTATACCTGACGCGCGTCGAGACGCTGGGACAGTCTTTCTACGGGATGACCAACATCGGCACGCGGCCCACGGTGACGGGCGTGACGGCGGGGGAGGCCCTGTCCCGCAAGGTGCGCACGGTCGAGACGCACATCTTCGGCTTCGACGAGGAGATCTACGGCCTGGACATTCGCGTGGAGTTCCTCCGCCGCATCCGTTCCGAGCAGCGCTTCTCCAGCCTGGCCGATTTGCGCGACCAGCTCGTCCGCGACCGCGCCCTCTGCCAGTCCCTGCTATAGGATAATCAAAAATAATTCGTATATTTGCAGTCGCAAAAGGGGTTCTGCCGTCCAGGCAGGACTCTCTTTTGATTACTTTGTTTGACAAATAACCAAGAGTAATATGCCACAAGTCCATTACATGACGGCGGAAGGTCTCGAGAAGATCAAGGCCGACCTCGCCGAAGCCCTCGCCCAGCGTCCGGTGATCTCCGCGCAGATTGCGGAGGCCCGCGAGAAGGGCGACCTCTCCGAGAACGCCGAGTACGAATCCGCGCGCGAGGCGCAGGGTCTGCTCGAAGTCAAGATCGCGAAGCTCCAGGACCTGGTCGCGAACGCCAAGATCATCGACGAAAGCCAGATCGGCACCGACGTGGTGCGGATGATGAACAAGGTCAAGGTCCAGAACCTCGCCAACCAGATGGTGATGGAGTTCACCATCGTCGGCGAGACCGAGGCCGACTTCGCCCACGGCAAGCTGGCCGCCACCACCCCCATCGGACGGGCCCTCATCGGCCACGCCAAGGATGAGGTCGTGGAGGCCCAGGTGCCTTCCGGCGTGATGAAGTTCAAGATTCTCGACATTTCAATCTAAGCGCAACATGGCCACGATCTTCACCCGCATCGCCAACGGCGAGATCCCTTCCTGGAAGGTCGCCGAGAGCGAAGATTTCTACGCTTTCCTCGACATCAGCCCCCTTGCCAAGGGTCACACCCTCGTGATCCCCAAGAAGGTGGAGGACGATTACATTTTCCACCTGGACGAGGAGACTTACGCCGGCCTCTGGGCTTTCGCCCGCAAGGTCGCCATCGCCCTCAAGGCCGCCGTCCCGTGTCAGCGGGTCGGTGTCGCCGTGCTGGGCATGGAAGTGCCGCACACGCACATCCACCTCGTTCCGCTGCAGACGGAAGGGGACCTGGATTTCCGGAAGGAGCGTCCCGTCGTGACGCCCGAAGAGCAGACGGCCATCGCCGCATCCATTCTGAAAGAGTATGAGAAGCTTTAAGACCATCGCCCTGGGCCTGCTGGTCCTGGCCGCCGCCTCCTGCGGCAAGAACACTTCCATCAAGGGTACGCTCGAGGGCGCGCCCGAGCGTCCGGTCGTCGTCAAGTACCTGGATGTCAATACACCCAAGGTGCTGGATACCGTCAGGACCGACGCGTCCGGCGCGTTCAAGTATGGCTTGAACATCAAGGAAGGACAGCCCGAATTCGTCTATCTGTATTACGGTGACACCAAGATCGCGTCCCTGCTGCTGCAGAAGGGCGACAAGGTGACCGTCGCCGCCGACACGCTCGGCCGCTACAGCGTCGAGGGCTCCGAGGAGAGCGCCAAGCTGCAGCAGGTGGAGCAGGATTTCTCCGCTTTCCTGAGCGACCTGGCCGCGACGATCGACGGGGCTTCGGAAGAGGGTGCCGCGCTCAACCGCGCCGTGTCCCAGAAGTACATCGCGTATTATCGCAATGCGCTGAAGTACATCCTGTCCAACCCGCATTCCCTGACAGTCATTCCGGTCCTGTACCAGAAGATCAACGAGGATTTCCCGGTGTTCAAGGAGGACAACGACGCCATCCATTTCCGGAGCGCCTGCGATTCGCTGAAGACCGTTTATCCCGAGTCGGCGTACGTCAAGGCGCTGGAGCGGGAGGCGGCCCGCCGCACCCAGTTGCTGGATCTCGGCTTGAAACTGCGCGAGGCGCGGCAGCTGAGTTTCCCCGACCTGGAGATCGCGGATAGCAAGGGCGAGAAGGCGATGCTTTCCGAGGTGGACGCGAAGGTCATCCTGGTGTATTTCTGGGATGCTTCCGACGCCGCGCAGAAGATGTTCAACATCGACCAGCTTCTGCCGCTGTACAAGGAGTATCACCCGAAGGGCTTTGAGATCTACGCCGTCAACGTGGACGCGGACAAGCCCCTGTGGGGCACGACGGTGCGCAACCAGCAGCTGCCTTGGATCAACGTCTGTGACGGTTTCGGCGCGGCGAGCACCGCGATCCAGCGCTACAATGTGACGGCCCTGCCGGCTTTCTACCTGATTGCCGGCGGCGAGCTGGCCAGCGAGTCCGTGACGGGCATCGACGGCCTGCGCAGCTATCTGAAGAAGAAGCTTTAGAAGAGTTTCTTGGCGCTGACGGTGGCGACAAATTGCTTGAGGTAGAACGGTTCGAAGTACGCTGTGTCTTCGAACCGTTTTTCTTTGTAGGCTGTCATCGCGGGCCTTAGCATAGCATCTGCACGGGGGCAGCAACCGACAAAATGGGCGTTGTATCCGGCCACGGCGGTCTTGGTGCGGTCCGGCGCGTGCATCGGGGAGCAGGGAAGAACCCTGTCGGGGAATGCTCCCCTCAACCCGTCGCCGGACCCGCAGTCAACCGCCGTGGCGCGACCGCCGATGACGTCCTGGCATTTCAGGGCGCCGTCGCCGATGAAGAGGACGGGGCCTTCGGCGAGGCGGTCGGCGAAGGTGGTCTCGTCGACGATGACGGGGGCGGTCTCGGTCAGCTGACGGCCGTCGGGGGTGAAGACCGCGGTATAGACCTCCATGCGGCGGGCATCGATCATCGGAATGATGTACTTGCAGTCCTCCGGGACCAAGCCGTCGTCAACCGCCTGGGCTACCAGGGTGTCCAGCGTCCCGATCGCGATCAGGGGCAGGTCGGCGCCGAAGCAGAGGCCCTTTGCCGTGGAGGAACCCACCCGCAGGCCGGTATAGGAACCGGGGCCCTTGCTGACGCAGACGGCGTCGCAGTCGCGCACGGTCAGCCCCCGCTCCTTCAGCATTTCATCCAGGAAAACCGCCGTCAGCGAAGCCTGGCTCCGGGGTACATCCGTCGATTTGCAGGCCACGATGCGCCCCTCCTCCGACAGGGCGACGGAGGTCAGGGAAGTGGACGTCTCGATATAGAGTATACGGTCCTTCATAAAGGCTTATTGCTTGAACAGCAAGGCTTTCAGATAAGGGAACACCTTATACGCCGCATCCCGCAGGGGCGCGTACAGGACCGACTGGTCCAGCGTCTCGGGCTTGACCAGGGAGAACTTCAGGTTGACCGTGTCGAAAAGCACGAGGACAAGCCCGATGATCAGCGCCGCCTTCAAGAGCGAAAAGATCAACCCCAGGATCCAGTTGAGCCAGCCCAGGTCCACCGCCTTGAACAACTTCAGGATCAGCTTGCCCACCAGGTGCAGCAGCAGGGCCACCACGGCCAGGATCAGCACGAAGCCGGCGATATTCAGGACCGTCTCCGACATGTTGGGGAAATACTGCCGCAGCCATTCGCAGGCCATTTCGGAGAAATGGAAGGCCAGCCAGATGCCCAGGATGACGGAAACGAGGGAAACGACTTGGGAGATAAACCCGTGCTGGATGCCGCGCACGATGGCAGGGACGAAACATACCAGCAATATGATGTCCAGGGTACTCATAATTTGTTGTAAAAAATCCTTGGATTGACTATATTTGTCGGTTACAAAATTAGCCAAAAAATAATGACATTCAAAGAATACAAGGGACTGGATCTGGTGGGCGTCGGAAACGACATCCTGGACCGTTGGAAACGCAATTCCGCCTTTGAGAAATCCCTCTCCCTCCGGGAAGGGGCGCCGGAATTCGTTTTCTTCGAAGGACCGCCTTCGGCCAACGGCATGCCGGGCATCCACCATGTGATGGCGCGCTCCATCAAGGACGCCGTCTGCCGTTACAAGACCCAGACCGGATTCCTGGTGCGCCGCCGCGCTGGCTGGGACACCCACGGACTGCCCGTGGAGCTCGGCGTCGAAAAGAAGCTCGGCATCACCAAGGAGGACATCGGCACGAAGATCAGCGTCGAGGAATACAACCGCGCCTGCCGCCAGGAGGTCATGAAATATACCGCCGAATGGCGCAACCTCACCGAGCGCATCGGCTACTGGGTGGATATGGACGAGCCGTACATCACCTACGACAACCGCTACATCGAGACCCTCTGGTATCTGCTGAAGGACATCTACGGCAAGGGCTACCTCTACAAGGGCAAGTCCATCCAGCCCTACAGCCCCGCCGCCGGCACGGGCCTCAGCTCCCACGAGCTCAACCAGCCCGGCTGCTACCGCGACGTCAAGGATACGACGGTCTGCGCCCAGTTCAAGTCCCTCGACGAGGAAGGGCTCTATTTCCTCGCCTGGACCACGACGCCCTGGACCCTCCCGTCCAACACGGCTCTCTGCGTGGGTCCGAACATCGACTACGTAAGGGTGCGCAGCGCCAACCCCTATACCGGCAAGGAAGCCACTTACATCCTGGCCAAGGACTTGGTCGGCGCCTGGTTCAACGAGAAAACCCCCTACGAAGTGCTTCCCGGCACGGTCAAGGGCACGGAGCTCGCCGGCATGCGCTATGAGCAGCTGATTCCCTGGTTCCGTCCCGACGAGGGCGCCTTCAAGGTCATCCTGGGCGACTATGTCACCACCGAGGACGGCACCGGCATCGTGCATATCGCGCCGACCTTCGGCGCCGACGACGCCAAGGTCGCGAAGATCGCCGGCGTCCCCGGCCTGTTCGTGACAGACAAGGACGGCGCCCCGCAGGCCCAGGTGGACCCCCGCGGCCGTTTCTACCGCGTCGAGGACCTGGATCCGGCCTACGTGGCCGACCGGGTCGACCCGAGCTACCGGGAATGGGCGGGCCGCTATGTCAAAAACGCCTACGACGACAGCCTCCCCGCGGACGCCCCGACCCTCGACATCGACATCTGCATGATGCTCAAGGCCGAAAACAAGGCCTTCCGCATCGAGAAGCACGTACATAATTATCCCCACTGCTGGCGCACGGACAAGCCCGTCCTCTATTATCCGCTGAATTCCTGGTTCATCAAGGCCACGGCGGTGCGCGAGCAGATGATCGCGCTCAACGAGCAGATCCGCTGGAAGCCCGAGGCGACCGGCACGGGCCGTTTCGGCAAATGGCTGGAGAACATCCAGGACTGGAACCTCAGCCGCAGCCGCTACTGGGGCACGCCGCTCCCGATCTGGCGCACCGACGACGGTCGCGAGGAGATATGCATCGGCAGCGCCGCCGAGCTCTACGCCGAGATCGAGAAGGCGGTCGCGGCCGGCATCATGGCCACCAATCCTTTGAAGGACAAGGGCTTCAATCCGGCGGATATGTCCAAGGAGAACTACGACCGCATCGACCTGCACCGGCCCTACGTGGACCAGATCTTCCTCGTGAGCCCTTCCGGCAAGAAGATGACCCGCGAGACCGACCTCATCGACGTGTGGTTCGACTCCGGCGCCATGCCGTACGCCCAGACGGGCCTGCGCGGCCTCTCGACCTCCGACTTCGGCTGCACGGCCGACTTCATCGCCGAGGGCGTCGACCAGACGCGCGGCTGGTTCTACACCCTGCACGCCATCCACACGATGGTCAGCGGGACGCCGGCCTTCAAGTGCGTGATTTCCAACGGTCTGGTGCTGGACAAGAAGGGCGAGAAGATGTCCAAGCGCCTGGGTAACGCGGTGAACCCGTTCCAGGCGATGGACACCTACGGCCCCGACCCGCTGCGCTGGTACATGCTGACCAACGCCCAGCCCTGGGACAACCTCAAGTTCGACGAGGCCGGCGTGGATGAGGTGCGCCGCAAGTTCTTCGGCACCCTCTACAACACCTACTCCTTCTTCGCCCTGTATGCGAATGTGGACGGCTTCGACCCGAAGGCGCCCGCCGTGCCGTATGCCGAGCGCCCGGAGATCGACCGCTGGATCATTTCCCTGCTCAACAGCCTCAAGCGCGACGTACGCGCCGCCTACGAGGACTACGATATCACCCAGGCCGGACGCCTGATCCAGGACTTCGTCTGCGACCACGTGTCCAACTGGTACGTGCGTCTCAACCGCAAGCGTTTCTGGGGCGGCGAGCCGGGCACCGACAAGCAGGCCGCCTACCAGACCCTGTACGAGGTGCTGTGCGACGTCGCCATCCTGGCGGCCCCGATCGCCCCGTTCTACATGGACCGGCTCTATCTGGACCTCGTGCCGGACGGCGCCGAATCGGTGCATTATGTCGCGATGCCGGAGGCCGACGCTTCCCTGATCGACAGCGACCTGGAAGAGCGGATGGCCCTGGCCCAGAAGGCCACCTCGATGGTGCTCGCGCTCCGGCGCAAGGTCAACATCAAGGTGCGCCAGCCCCTGTCCAAGCTCGTGATCCCCGTCATCTCCGACAAGGTCCGCGCCCAGCTGGAGCAGGTGAAGGACATCCTCCTCGGCGAAGTCAACGTCAAGGAAGCCGAATTCATCGCCGACACCACCGGCATCATCACCAAGAAGATCAAGCCCAACTTCAAGACCCTGGGCAAGATCTACGGCAAGCAGATGAAGGAAATCGCGGCCGCGTTCGGCGCCTTCGACCAGCAGACCATTTCCGAGATCCAGGCCGCCGAGACCGAGGGACGCGCCTATACGGTCGTCCTGCCTTCCGGTCCCGTCGAGCTCAACCCCGGCGACTACCAGATCTCTTCCGAGGACATGCCGGGCTGGCTGGTCGGGTCCGAGGGTTCGCTGACCATCGCCCTGGATATCGAAGTGACCGACGCCCTCCGCAACGAGGGCATCGCCCGCGAGCTGGTCAACCGCATCCAGAACATCCGCAAGGACAACGGATTCGAAGTGACCGACAAGGTCGCCGTGACGATTTATGCCGACGGCGCCGACTATGACGAGATTGCCGCCTCCCTCGCCTCCTACAAAGACTACCTCGCTTCCCAGACCCTCGCCGTGTCCGTGGATCTCGCGCCGCTTGCCGACGCGCCCGCGGCCGCCGCAGAGGTCGAGTGGAACGAAACACCCATAAAGATCAACGTCGTAAAAGATAAGAATATGGCAGAAGTGAAGAAAAAAGCCAAGGACGCCCAGCCGGTCGAGAAGACCCGCTATTCCGACGAGGAGCTCGCCGAGTTCCGCGTCATCATCGAGGACATGCTCGCCAAGGCCCGTTCGGAGTACAACAAGCTCCGCCAGGTCGTGATGCACAACGGCAGCAATGACATCGAGGACACCTCCCCGTCCTTCAAGACGGTCGAGGATGACGGCGCCAACCAGCTCTCCAAGGAAGAAGCGAGCGCCCTCGCCCAGCGTCAGTACAAGTTCATCCAGAACCTCGAGGCCGCCATCGCGCGCATCGAGAACAAGACCTACGGCGTCTGCCGCGTCACCGGCAAGCTGATCCCCAAGGAGAGGCTGCGCCTCGTGCCGCACGCCACGCTGACGGTCGAAGCCAAGGAAATGCTGGCCAAGTCCGGAAAGAACTGATCCGGTATGGCGCTCTCCAAAGGGAAGAAACTGCTGATCCTGGGAGCCGCCCTCGTCATCATCGACCAGGTCATCAAGGTCCTGGTCAAGACGAACATGTCGGTGGGCGAGAGTTTCAGCGTCATCGGGAACTGGTTCCAGATCCTCTTCATCGAAAACGAGGGGATGGCCTTCGGCATGAAGTTCGGGGGAGCGATCGGGAAATACCTCCTGACCTTCTTCCGGATCTGCCTGTTCACGGCCCTGACAATCTGGATCTCGCGCCTGATCAAACGGGAGGAGCCTGTACCCATGGGGGTGCTGGTCGGCCTCACGCTGATTACCGCCGGTGCCCTGGGCAACATCATCGACTGCCTCTTTTACGGACTGGTTTTCACGCCCCACATGCCCTTCATGCAGGGCCGCGTGGTGGATATGTTCTATTTCCCCATCATTGACACGACCTGGCCGCAGTGGCTGCCCTGGATCGGAGGCAAAGCCTTCACCTTCTTCGATCCGGTCTTCAATTTTGCAGACAGCTGCGTCACGGTCGGCGCCATCTACCTCCTCCTTTTCCAGTGGAGGTTCTTCTCCTCCGAGGATAAAAAGAAAACCCGGGCGGAGTCATGAGCGGGTTCTCCGTGCTCGACTGGATCGTCATCGGCGTCTTCCTGACGCTGATGATCCTGCTGGGTTTCCTGATCTCGCGCCGCAACAAGAGTGAGACGGATTATGTCCTGGGCGGCCGCAACATGAACCCGTCCATGGTGGGCCTCTCCCTGTTCGCCACCACGATGAGCACGCTCAGCTATCTGGCGTTCCCGGGGGAGATGATCCGCTACGGCTATGTCTTCTTTTTCGGCTGCCTGTCCTATCCGCTGGCCTATTTCATCGTGAAGCGCTTCCTGATCCCGCGCTTCATGGAACTGAACGTGAAGAGCGCGTACGAGATCCTGGAGATCAAGCTGGGGAAGGGGAGCCGCCTGCTGGCCACCCTGTTCTTCCTGCTCCTGCGTTTCCTGTGGATGTCCACGGTCATGTATGCGACGGTCTCGACCGCGCTGGTCCCCATCTTCGGGATCGATCCGTCCTACACCCTGCTCATCACCGTCATTCTGATCCTGATCACCCTGGTCTATACGACCTTCGGGGGAATGCGGGCCGTCGTGCTGACCGATACGGTCCAGACCGGCATCATGTTTTTCGGCGCCATCCTGGTCATCGTCCTCATCGCCTTCAAGCTCGGGGACGCGCACCAGATCTTCAACCCCGACATGGTCCGCCACTGGGATCCGGTCCATTTCGGGTTCGACGCCACCAAGCGGATGACGATCTGCAACATCCTGCTCATGCGTTTCTCCTGGCAGGTCTGCACGGCCGGATCGGACCAGATGGCCATCCAGCGCTATATGGCGACCAAGGACGTGAAGAGCGCATCCCACTCCTACAAGGTGAGCCTGTATGCCAACGCCGGCATCGAGATCGTGCTGGGCCTCGCCGGATTCCTGGTCCTGGCCTTCTTCTTCTACCATCCGGACATGATGGCTCCCGGGACGGATCTCTGCAGCCAGGCGGACACGCTCTTCCCCCGTTTCATCCGGGTGGGGCTGCCGACCGGACTGACCGGGCTCATCGCGGCCGCCATCATGGCCGCAGCCATGTCCAGCCTGTCTTCGGGCCTGAATTCCTCCGCCACCGTGATCCTGGAGGACCTCGTCAAGCCCTACGCCAAGCGCCGGGTCAGCGATGAAAAGCGTGATTTGAAGGCCGTCAAGCTCATCTCCGCCCTGCTGGGCGTGGTCGTCACCTTCTCCGCCCTTTCCGTGGCCCTGGTCCCCGGCAACCTGCTCGACTTGATGATGAAGGTGGTCAACCTGGTGGTCGCCCCGCTCTTCGTCCTCTTCTTCCTGGCCCTCTTCGTCAAGGGCGCGACCGACCGCGGCACCATCCTCGCCGGCTTGTTTTCCTTCGGCGTGGCCATCGCCATCGCCTTCTTCGAAATCTTCGGGATCAAGAGCCTCTGGATCATGCCCATCTCCTTCATCGCCGGCGCGTTGGGAGGCGTTTTCTTCAGTTTTATCGACCGCCGTATCAAGAAGTTTTAAATAAAAATCGTATCTTGTATCGAAAACCACTTTCGATGAGCAAGATACTTCCATTTTTAGCGTTTAGCCTGGCCGTTCTGGCTGCCTGTGGACCTGCCCCGAAAAAGGAGCTGGTCAGCGGGCCGATGACCGCGGAGCGGATCTATTCCGGGTTTGCGGATGCGCACGATACCTACAACGCGATTTCCCCGGCGAGTGACGGCCGGATCTATTATGTGCTGTCTTCCCAGCGTTATGACGTGGGCGGGCAGTTCTACCGCTATGATCCGACTAGCGGACAGACGGAATTCATCGCCGACCTCTCCGAGGCGCTCGGGGAAAAGCAGCAGAACTACATCGCCCAGGGCAAGAGCCACGTGGAGTTCGTCGAGGCTAACGGCAAACTCTGGTTCGCCACGCACGCCGGCTACTACCAGATCATCGACGGCGCCGAGCAGATGCCCGTGACGGCTCCGGAAGGCTGGAAACTCTATCCCGGCGGGCATTTCGTCAGTTACGACATGGCGACCGGGCAGATCGAGGATCTGGCCCTGGCCCCGGCGGGCGACGGCATCATCACGATGGCGATGGACCGCGACCGGGGGCACCTGTACGGCCTAACCTGGCCCCACGGAATCTTCATCGACTATGACATCGCCGCCAAGAGCCTGCGCGACCTGGGCCCCGTCACGAAGGCGGGCGAAATGGGCCTTGGCACGCCGGAATTCCGCGTCATCTGCCGCTCGATGTTCGTGGACCCGCGCGACGGCAACGTCTATTGGTCTACGGCGGACGGCGACATCTGGACCTACAACCCGTCCTTCGAGGCGCCCCGGATGGTCGAAGGCGTGGACCTGCGCATCGATTATTTCGGCCACTACGACCCCGCCGACGCCGGCAGCATGGGCTACAACTGGCGCAAGATCTGCTGGTATGCCCCCGAGGGCAAGGCCTACGGCGTCCACGGCAATTCGGGTTATCTTTTCTCCTTCGATCCCCGGGAGAAAAAGATCGAGATTATCGAGCGCATCACCTCCGAACCGTCCCGTAAATGCGGCATGGGCGACCAGTTCAGCTACGGCTACCTCGGATTCACCATCGACCCCCGGGGGACCATCTTCTACCTGACGGGCGCCCCCATCTACAAGGATGGCAAGCGCGTGGCGGGCCTGGACAAGATCAACATGGGCGCGGCCAAGGGGCTCGAATACCTCCACGTCGTGACCTACAACATCCCCGAGCACCGCTACCAGGACCTGGGGCCCGTCTTTTATGAGGACGGTAGCTTCCCCACCTACGTCAATTCCATCGCCTTGGGCGCCGACGGCAACGTCTACACCTTGGCCCGCTTCCTCCACGAGGGCGCGGAAATCGAAGACCTGATCAAGATCCAACTGAATTATCGATAGACCATGAGTAAGAATATGTCAAGAAGGGCCTTCATCACGGCCCTTTCCACCGGGGCGGCCGCGGCTGCCACGGCGAACGTGGTGCGTCCAATTGAGAGCGTCACGGCGCTCGCCTCCAAGCACAAGAAACTGGCCCTCTTCGGGGGCACTCCCGTCGCGCCCGACAAGCAGTGGCCCAAATGGCCCTATGTCGACGAGAAGATCGTCGCCCGGGTCGCCGACACCGTTAGGACCGGCAAATGGTGCCGCAAGGACATCAAGGGCGGCAACGTGGACACCTTCGAGCAGGCTTACGCCGAAATGCTCGGCGCCCGCGGCTGCGTCTGCACCGGTTCCGGCACCCAGGCCCTCCACACCGTGGTCGAGGCCCTGGGCATCGGTCCCGGCGACGAGGTCATCACCTCGCCCTACACCGACATGGGCACCATCGCGAGCATCCTCAGCGCGCGAGCCCTGCCCGTGCTCGCTGACATTGACAAATACTCCTTCCAGATCGACCCGGCGGACGTCGAGCGCAAGATCACCCGCCACACCAAGGCCATCATGCCCATCCATATCATGGGCCAGGCCTGCGAATTGGACAAGATCCTGGACATCGCCCGCCGCCACAACCTCAAGGTCATTGAGGATGCCTGCCAGGCCCACCTGGCCGAATACCGCGGCCAGAAATGCGGTACCATCGGCGACGCCGGCTGCTTCAGCTTCCAGTCCTCCAAGGTCCTTGCCTGCGGCGAGGGCGGCGGCATCGTGAGCAACAATCCCAAGCTCCTGGAAGACTGCTACACCGTCCAGAACCACGGCACGGACCGTCTCGGCCGTTCCGTGACCATCGGCCCCAAGTACCGGATGAACGAGCTCGAGGGCGCGATCCTGCTGGGCCATCTCGAGCTCGCCCTGGAGCAGAACGCGAAGCGCAACGAGAATGCCCGCTACCTGTACAAGAAGTTCGAGGGTTTCGAGCCCCTCGTGCCCCAGAAACTCTATGAGGGCGGCGAACACGGCTCCTTTTACCTCTACACCTGGTCCTTCCGCGACGAGCATTGGGACGGCATCTCCCGTGAGGCCTTCCTGAAGGCGGTCGCCGCCGAAGGCATCAAGCTCAGCCCCTACATCAAGAACGGCCTGCACAAGGAGCCCTGGACGGACAACATCCTGGCCCGCAGGGAATACCGCGCCATGTACACGCCCGCCCGCCTGGAGCAGTTCAAGGACGAACTCTACCTGCCCGGCGTGGACTGGGTCTGCGACCACATGGTGATGCTTTGGGCCGGCGGTCCGCTGCTGGCCGGCAAGAAGGACATGGACGATCTCGTCAATGCCATCATGAAGGTCTATGAGAACCGGGAGCAGCTGCGCTCCCTTGAAGTCTGACGCCTTATGCATTCGCTCTTTCTGGCTGTCCTGACGGGCTTGCGGCTCCTGACCTTCGACGTGGATGCGACGCCGCCCGTCGGCAGCGAACTGACCTACCAGCGCATGGAGGCTTCCTGGGACCTGTCCCTGCGGGCGCGGGGCATCGTGCTGCTGGGCGCCGGGGACCCGGTCGTGCTCTGCGCCGTGGACTGGATCGGCATTGCCAACGAGAGCCAGGACGCCTTCAAGGAGGCGCTGGCCGCGGCGGCCGGCACGACGCCGGACCGCGTCGAGGTCCATACGCTCCACCAGCACGATGCGCCGATCTGCGACTTCACTTCGGAGAAAATCTGCATCGAAAAGGGAATGGATCCCGGTCCTTTCGAGGGCACTTTCCAGCGTCAGGTGATCGCGACCCTGGCTTCCCGGATCGCGGCGACGCTGGACCAGGCCCGTCCGGTCACGGCGGTCGGATTCGGCAGCGCCAAGGTGCGCAAGGTCGCGTCCAGCCGGCCCGTGCGTCTGCGGGACGGGACGATAGGTACGCGCTATTCTTCGGAGAAACGCCCTGAATACCAGGGACTTCCGGAAGGGCTCATCGATCCCGAGCTCTCCATGGTGAGTTTCTGGGACGGGGACGAGCCGCTGGCGTCGCTGAGCTTCTATGCGACGCATCCGCAGAGTTATTACCGCACCCGGACGGCCAATCCGGATTTCCCGGGCGTGGCCCGGATGATGATGGACTTGGCCGACCCGGATGTCCTGCACGTGCATTTTAACGGCGCGGGGGGCAATGTCGCGGCGGGGAAGTACAACGACGGCAGCCACAAGATGCGCCGCATCCTGGCCAAGCGGCTCGAAAGGGCGATGCGCAAGGCCTGGCGGCGCACGAAACGGCAGGAGATCGCGACCGTGGGCTGGGAGACCGAGCCCCTGCTGCTGCCTGCCAATGAGAAGATCGCCGTGCTGGAGGATTCCCTGGCGACGATGGCTCGCGGGCCACTGACCAACAGCGCCGGAACCCTGGGCTGGTACCGCCGGCGCGCGGAAGGGCGGACGATCAACGCGGCCTGCCTGGCTCTCAATGACATCCGCGTGCTCTTCATGCCGGGCGAACTGTTCGTGGAATACCAGCTGGCAGCCAAGAAGATGCGACCCCGGCTGCACGTGGCGCTGGCAGCGTACGGGGACTACGGCCCGTTCTACATCGGCACGCGTGAGGCCTACGAGACGGACATCTATGAAGTGCGCTCGAGCCCGGTGACGGCGGAGTCGGAGGCCGTGATCCTGGATAAATTGGAAGTTTTATTGAATAAGTGTGATCAGTTATGACGAACCGGAGAGATTTCTTGAAGCAGGCGGCAGTCGGGGTGGCTGCCCTTTCGATGGGCGATTTCGCCTTTGGGGCGGCCCCGCGCCAGGCCCGGGTGGTCGGCGCCAACGATACCGTGCGCCTCGGCGTGGTCGGTGTCAATTCGCGTGGCCGCGCGCTGGCGCAGAATTTCGCCAAGATGCCGCTCTGCGAGGTGGCTTGCCTGTGCGACTGTGACCTGAAGGCGCTGGAGAACTGCCAGAAGGCGGTCGAGGAGGTGACGGGGAAGCGCCCGCGCGGCGAGCAGGATTACCGCAAGATGCTGGAGGACAAGAGCCTGGACGGTATCGTGATCGCGATGCCGGACCACTGGCATGCGACGGCGGCCATCATGGCGATGCGCGCCGGTTTTCACGTGTATCTGGAGAAACCGACGTCCCACAATCCGGCGGAGAACGAGATGCTGCTGAAGGCGGAGCGCAAGTACCGCAAGTCGGTGGTGATGGTCGGGACGCAGCGGCGTTCGTGGCCCAATTGCATTGCTGCGATCGAGGAGCTCAAGAGCGGCGCGATCGGCGAGGTGCATTATGCCAAGTCGTGGTACAGCGCCGCGCGCAAATCCATCGGTGTGGGGAAGGTCGTTCCTGTTCCGGAGCATTTCAATTGGGATTTCTGGCAGGGACCGGCGAAGCGCGGCCCCGTCTATAAGGACAATCTGATCCATTACAACTGGCACTGGTTCTGGCACTGGGGCACGGGTGAGGCGCTCAACAATGGCACCCATTTCGTGGACCTGCTGCGCTGGGGCCTGGACCTGCGCTATCCCACGCGCGTCACGTCCGTGGGCGGGCGCTACCATTACACGGACGATGACTGGGAGACGCCCGACACGCAGCTGATTTCCTTCCAGTTCGGCGACAAGGCTTACATTTCCTGGGAGGGCCGCAGCTGCAACAACACCGTCGTGGACGGGAGCACGTCCGGCGTGGCTTTCTACGGGGACAAGGGCCTGGCGCTGTATATGGACGGGGGCAATTCCTACCAGATCCGGGACACAAAGGGCAAGGTGGTGAAGGATGTGCAGAGCCAGCTGACCTTCACGCCGGGCGACCTGTTCAACCCTTCCGGCAAACTGGATTCCTTCCACTTCCAGAATTGGCTGGACGCCATCCGGGGCAAGACCTCCACGCTGAACGCGCTCCTCGAAGAGGGCTGCATCAGCACCCAGCTGATGCAGCTGGGCAACATCGCCCAGCGCGTCGGCCACTCCCTGGACATCGATCCGGAAACGGGCCGCATTGTGGACGACCCGCTGGCCCTGCAGTTCTGGGCCCGCGAGTACGAACCCGGCTGGGCGCCGAGGATTTGATTATCCTGATGCGCTGAAGCCGTTCCTCTGGCAAAAAGGGTGCTATAAAAAACAGCCTCCGGAAGTTGGATTTCCGGAGGCTGTTTGGATTAGGGTCAGGGAATTAGAAACCCTTCCGTGCTTTCAAGTCGACGGAGAGAGGAAATTCCGAGGAATAACCGATCCTGTGGGTCGGGACCGCTGCGCCCCTGACAGTGGCGCGATCCTCGCCGACAAGTCTGGGAGCGTTGGATGCGCTTCCCTGGTAGGTGATGGAATTCAGGGTCTTGACCCAGTCCCATGATTGCCATGCGTCAGTGCCGGGAACCAAAATATAGATGGTATACCTTGAACTGTGAGTCAACGTATGAGCTCTCCTCAGGGAGAAGGATACCGGCGATTGAATGACACTCTGTCCACTCACATACATCAGATAACCGGCTGTCGGGGTTTCCAAGGGTAAGAGACAGGAAGCCTTGTCGTAGGGGATCTGGAGAAGGCCCGTCTGGGGATCGAAGGTCGCGTCGACGGACAGGTAACAGTCGATGAAGGTACCTTCCAGATGGACGTTGCTGTTGACCTTGAACTTGTAGGAGATGGTGATGGCGTTTTCATACACCTGACTGTCGTAGCCGGCTGTGATGTTGAAAATATAGTTGCCGGCAAGATTCTCTTCGATATAAGCCTTTGTTTCCAGGTCCTCTTGGATCTCCGGGAACGTGACCTCGAGAGGAGCCGTAGACGTGCAGGTCCCACGCTTGATGGTCAGCGGCGTGGTGCTCTTATACGAGAACTCGCGCTCGTCCGCTCCCACAACGGTCACGGTGATGCCGCTCTCGATGGTGCCCGGGGTCAAGGCGAACCAGACATCCAGGGGGGAGGACGAGGAGGGATTCAGGCTGATCTCCGAGGACGCGAGGGAGACCGACGCGTACGTGCTGGCGTAACCGTTTTCCGTGTAAGGGGAAATGACCGGGGTCTCTCCGGGGAGCATTTCCACCAGGACGTCTCCGCTGATGTATTCTCCGTTGTTGCTTTCAAGGACGACACCCTGGATCGGTGTCGAATTGTCTCCGTAAAGCCTGACCTTCAGGTATCCGGCAACGTTCTTGAACTCGAGGGTCTGATGGTCGGCAGAGGCCGCTACCATCGCGTTGGCCCCGTCACTGAAGGAGTTCTCAGCGTAATTCTGCCTGGGGATGATATAGGCGATAACCTTTCCCTCGGAAAGGACAAGATTGTCGGACAGATAAGGATAGATGGCATAGGTGTTTTTAAGGCTTCCGGAGGGCTTGGGTGCCTCACTGGAAGCGGTAAACACGCCTCTTGTGGCGCCGTCTTCGCCGGCAAAGGTATACTTGACATTGTCGGTTTCGGCATTGCCCCTGTCGAAGATGCTGATCGCATCATCCTGGTAGAAGCATACCTTATGGTTCTCGGTGTAGGTTCGGGTCTCCTGCTCGATGGAAGCCTTGAACGTTTTGGAAGGGATGACTTCGGGAGTCTCTTTAGACGTACATGCGGCAACCATCCCTGCTGCTGCCAAAATTACAACAAACTTTTTCATGGCTACCAGGTATAAATTTGATCGTCATCATCAATATCTTCAGTCGATCCCGACTGAGCGAGGACTTGTGCCGGCATGATGACCAGCAATTCAGCGTACGGTGCCTCGTAAATGCTTTCCGCACCCGTCGATGGTGTTTTTTTCATAAAGAGTTGTTTTGTTTTACACTACTGGCCCGCAAGTTAGTAAAAAATATAAAAAATATAACAAGAAAAAGCGGGGTTCTGTCTTCAATGTGCTGGATTGGGACTGGATTCCGTTTTTTCTCCCAGGATCAGCAGCCGCGGCAGGCGGGTCTTGCGAAGGAGCCGGACCAGGTTGTAACAGACGGCCAGTTCGGCCAGGGCGAGGAGCGGGGCGACCCAGTAGGAGTGGGGGATCGGGACGTAGATATGGAGACTGTTGACCAGGATTTCCAGCAGAAAGGTCTGGAGGAAATAGATGCCGAGCGTCGCGCCTCCGATCCGGCAGAGGGTGCCGCACCAGCGCTTGTCCCGAATCTTGTCATAGACCGGCTTGGCGAGCAGGAAGAAGGTCATCGTCCCTGCCATCCCGAGCGCCAGGCGGTAGAGCGTCAGGCCCAGGTTGGCCCAGTCGGGGGTTCCGGCGGCCCAGATGCGCGTCGGGCGCTCGTACACGGTCAGATGCCCTGACCAGAAGCAGAGCAGCCCGGCGAACAGGATGACGCTGGCGATCAGCCACGGCGTGCGATGCCCCTCGATCTGTTCCCGCCGGTTGCCGCAAAGCATCCCGAGGCAGAACATCGGCAGCATGAAGTTGAAGTTGACGACTTCCGTTCCGGGAATCACGATGACAAGGACCGTGGCGACGATTGCGGCGACCCAGTCCTTCTTCAGGAAGCGGCAGAGCGGATGCATCACCAGGTAGCACAGCAGCAGGCACTTGAGGAACCAGACGCTGTTGAGGAAGCCGGCGAAGGACAACTCGCATAGGTCCGCGATGGCCGTCACCCCGGCTGCGAGCATGATCGCGCAGGCGATCGCAAAGGCCGTCAGCGACGGGATACCCAGCTGGCGGAGCTTGGTAAGGGCCATCTTTCCATAGCTGCGTTTCAGGGAAGACGGGAAAAAGAAGCCGCATACAAACATGAACAGCGGCATGTGGTAGGAATAGATGAATTCCCACAGCGGGTGGTCCCAGAACAGCCCGCCCGACAGTTGCTCCGTCGCATGCCCCAGCAGCACCGAAAAGATGGCGAAGCACTTCAGCAAGTCCATATATTCCAGGCGGGTCTTCATGGTCGGGACGCTATCCATGCGACAAAGATACCTTACTCCCGGAACTATTCCAAGGAGATTAGTTCTTCTCCGATGGCATGAAGTGTGGAAAGGATTTCATCCATCCTTTTTTGCGAGGGTTTCTTACTCCCGCTGATGTATTGGGCAAACAGGCTTTGCGAGATGCCCATCCGCCGGGCGATGGCCGAGGCGTTCAATTCCGGATGGTGAATGAAGATATCGTAGAGAGGAGAGGAAGATTTGGCGTGGAAGAATCCCTCGAAACAGAGGTCTTCGTCGAGCTCCGGCCAGCGAATGCCGAACGCGTCCGTGACGAAATGTGCCCGCTGCTCCGCCGTCGCGTCGCGAAGCCGCGGATAGTCCGCAAACCGTTCGAAGGCTTCCGTCCCGTCTTCCCGCCGGATCCAGACGGCGTCTTCTGTTACCCAAACTTTATTAATCTGCATCATTATATTTGTCGACATTGAAGAATCGATTCCAATGCTCTGCTATCAACTCCTTGTTTTCCTCTATTACTGACTCTGCCAACTTGATCTCAGCGGGCTTCAAGCCATAATTCTCAACAAGTGTAACAGGCTCAATGGTAAACTTTGCCCTTGCATCTCCCTTGATAACATGGATATGAATGGGCGTGTGGTCATTTGAATAAAAACGGAAAATGAATCCAAATACAATAAATACTGTCGGCATAGTCTAAGTTTTTTAGGTACTGCAAAGATAGGTAATAAAATTATTACCTACAATAGGCGAGACAAGTACTGTATCACAGTCTCGTGGAGAAAGGCAAAAGGTTGCTTTTTTCTCTATGCAGTATAGCGCTCGAGCACTTTGCCGTCGCGGTAGATGGCGAAGGCTCGACGGCCGGTGGGGAGGGTGATGCCGCCGTAGTGGCAGCCGGGTTGCTTACCGGCTTTCTTGGCTCGGCGGAGGGCTTCTTCGAGGCTGGGGCAGTAATAGGTTCTCATGCCGCCAAAGCTAAGCGGCCGGAATGCCAAAAGCCGGCACCTTGCAGAAAATAAATCGCGGTACGCGGCACAAGCAAAAAGCCCCGAAAACGCTCGCGCCGCAGGACTCAAGGTACGCAGCGCAAGCAAAAACGGGCGAAAATGCCCGCGCCGAGGCTCCTATGACGCCCCACCAGTTGGTCTCTCGGCTGCCCAAATAGGGAAGAGGGTACTCCAGAAGAGGGTTTCATTTTCCCAAATCATTTTCTATCTTTGTGCATATCAAGGGCTTCGGCCCTGGGCATTATTCTATATTCGTTTTAGATGTTCATAGACTACAAGTACGATATTGATGGTGGAAGCAGTAGCTATCTACCCCCAATGGCAATAGCCGTTTCCCTTGACGCCGAACAGGCTCTGGCAAAAAGCAATACCGAACAAATCATCGTGGACGATGGTGAGTATGGTTGGATTTGATTGACAAATAAACAGTATCCATAACGATGAAGAACAGATTCTTCCTTTTCTGCCTTATGGCGGTAATGACTGTTTCCTGTGCCAAGGAGCAGCAAGAAGTCATTCAGACTGTCACAGATGATCCGGTATTCCATGCTACGATCGAGAATGCTGGAACCAGGGTTTTCGCAGACGACCAACTTCGTGTCCTGTGGAATGCCGATGATCGCGTTTCCATTTTCAACAAGACTACGTTTAACCGGCAATATCGTTTCATGGGGGAAGACGGGGCCAATGCCGGTTCATTTACCAAGGTTCCGAGCGATGATTTCGTCACCAGCAATCCATTGGAGTATGTGTATTCCGTCTATCCATATAACGAGAACACCTGTATCTCCAACGATGGTGAGATCACTGTCTACCTTCCTGCAGAGCAAACCTATCGTGAAGACTCTTTCGGTCTGGGTGCCAATACGATGATAGCAATCACGGAGGATGATGAACTGATGTTCAAGAACCTTTGTGGCTACTTTGCAGTCAAGTTGTATGGCGACAACGTTTCGGTAAAATCCATCACTCTGAAAGGCAACGACAACGAACTGCTTTCCGGTAAAGCAACCGTTGTGGCTTCCATTGATGAGGCCCCGGCCCTGACGTTCGATACTGCAGTTGCCTCCGGGATGATTACGTTAACACCCGAAAGCCCTGTAACGATTGGTTCAACGGAAGAAACGGCCACGACATTTTGGTTTGTCGTCCCCCCCACCACGTTTAACGATGGAATCACCCTGTCAGTAACCGATCGGAATGATGGATCATTCGTAAAGACGACCACAGGTTCTCTGGTAATCAGTAGAAACAGATTGAAGAATACGGCCGCGCTCAAGGTGGAGACGGGATCTTCTTCTGGAGACGACAAGGTGTACGAACGCATTTCCGAGGCGCGTTTCGTCACGGAAGGCGCCCAGTTCGTGATGGCCACGGCTGCGGACGACCTGTCCTACGGCCTGAGCGCCACACAGGGCTCCGACTTCCGCCTGGGCGTCCCGGTCACCAAGAGCCATTCCGGCGCCAAGGCCGGCGAGGGCGTGGAGACCATCGTCAACCCCTCGGACGACGTGGAGGTCCTGACGGTCGAGGCCGGCACGAAGGAAGGCGTCTACGCTTTCAAGACGAAGGCCGGAAAGTACCTGGCGGTCGACGCCAGCAAGTCCTCCGCCCTGCTGAGCATCGATTCCAAGACAACGATGTCCGACTGGCGGATCAAGTACAAGGACGGCGACTGCTCGTTCG
>JAEEGI010008062.1_pt1 | contig 23342 bp, 17 predicted proteins | sample 8958751 | NCBI WGS metagenome assembly JAEEGI01 (sample SAMN16246545, study PRJNA631951) | gut metagenome | biome: gut microbiome; feature: rumen; material: KS-attached | host: Bos | place: Iran: Karaj | collected 2018-10 | reverse complement strand
TGTTCACAGTTATTTTTGCTATCTGACTGATTTTTGAGTGCATAAAAAAAAGACCTAAAAAGCAATCTTGCTTATGTAGAATAACATAACGTTTAGTCTACGTCAACAACTTTTTGGTCTTTTTTGAATAGTTACGCCAAAGGCTTCATGTCCTCGGTCTCGCCGAGTCCTTCCTCTATTACCCTTACCATGTTTTCCATTGCTTCCTCTTCATCATCGCCCTCTATCACAAGTTCGATGGACTCGCCCTGCTTTACGCAGGCTGCCAGTACCGAAAGCACACTCTTGGCATTGGTATTGTTGTTTCTGTAATTAAATGTAATCTTTGATTTGTACTTTACTGCTTCTTTGCATAAATTACCTGCCGGTCTTAAGTGCAGGCCGGTAGGGTTGTTAATAACCACAGTCTTAGTAAGCATACGTTTTCCCCCCGTATTTTTACCCCAATAATTATTTTAAATATTTTACCACTTTTTCGCCCGAAACTCAAGTTTCGTCAGCTTTAACGCGGATTCTTATTTTAAGCGTATCGCTCACGCGAAGTCCCTCGGGAAGTGTAACCTTTAAGGGAACCGTCATGTAACCCTGATTTATCTGAGCGATATTGTTTTCTTCCATATATTTATCAAAATCGGCTTCAACCTTAATATCGGAAGCAGTCACATTGTCAAACTCGTCTTCAAGTCCGTAAACAACTATCTCCACTCTGTTATCAAGTGCAGCTTCGGTGTTGTTTATAATCTCTGCACTCAGGCCATCGGGAAGTGAGTCGAAAGAAATCTTACTGAAATATATATTGTAGGTTTTCTCTATTTCTTTTTCTATTCCGACCGTTACGCTTACCGACCCCTTGAAGGATTCTTCCGCGGATTCGACTCCGGAAGGAAGGTAGTTGAAAATGTTCACACTGGTCTTGTAGTTTGAATTCTGGTTGTTGATATTAACGGCTGATGCAGGGATGGTAACCTGGCTTATGTTGTCAAGCACCGACTTCATTCCTGCAATAGTAACCTTGGAAGGTACTATCTGAATTTCTCCGTTAGTCTTGTAGCCTTCTTCGGGTTCTCCGGAAACATTTGCTACAACATCCACCGTCTTTGTGTAAAGGACTTCCTGGCTGACATTGATATTGTCGAGGTTCATCTTAAGTTTGGATGTGTCGAGTCTCTCTCCGAGCGCATCATAGAGGATAATCGGTGCGGAAGCGGAAATGTTGCCTGTTGCTCCGTCAACATCCACCTGAACCTTTGCCGACTGAACCTTGTCGATTACCGACTTGGGCCCTTCTATGTTTACACGGTTAAGGCTGATGGTATAGTCTCCTAAAATATATCCGTCTGCAGGGAAGCCTATAGGCTCAACCTGGATGGCTTTCTGAATCTTTTTTAATTCTTCGACATTAAGTTCAACCTTGTCAAACTCAGGCTTCATTGAATCGATGTCGCCCGAATATTTGTTGGATGAAACCTTTAACGCAAGTGTATTGCTTTCGTTTAATTCCTTGCAGTCAACGCTCACGCTGATATTGTCTTTGGAAAGGTCCTCTATAACGGATCTTCTTCCGCTTACGGTAACGTCAACGGTTTCCTGTCCGGAAACTATATCACCTACAAGATTTTTCTCCGTTAAGAGCTGTTTGTTTAAAACATCTATGGTCACATCGTTGAACTGCACACTTTTAATAGGATCGTCAATATTAACGACAACTATCCATATAATAATGGAAAAAAGTACGGCAAGGACTTTAAGATTGAGATTATGCGTCAGCTTTTGCTTCATCTTTCTTCTCCTCCTCCTTCTTTTTTCCGTTCTTTCTGGTCTTGCCTTCCTTCTTGTCCTGAATAACCTCAAGTTTTCTTCTTAAGTCGATTACGTCAAGACATCTGAAAAGCTCTCCGTTCTGTGCAACGGAGACTTTACCGGTTTCTTCGGATACTATAATAACGAGAGCATCGGTAACTTCGGAAATACCAACACCCGCACGGTGTCTGGTACCGAGCTCTTTACTTAAACTCCTGTTGTCGGAAAGCGGGAGATAGCATGTAGCGGACTGAACTCTGTCGCCGCGAATGATAACTGCGCCGTCATGCAAAGGAGTATTGTGTTCGAAAATATTTACAAGAAGCTGACTGGAAACAAGTCCGTCAACCGTAATACCGGTTCTTTCATATTCTTCAAGAGGGGAATCACCTTCGATTACAATAAGAGCACCTGTTTTGGCACGTCCCATCTCGAAGCTTGCGGAAATGATTTCGTTTAAAGTCTTATCCGTAAATCTTCCGTCATTCTGCTTTTCACCGAGTAAAATAAGTGTCGTTAAAAGATTGTTCTTTCCAAGGTCTTCAATGAGTCTTCTGATTTCGGGCTGAAGCGCTACGATAATAGCAACGGCGCCCAGAGTAAAGAGGCTCTTGCCGATCCAGATAATAGTCGTCATATCAAGGATTTCGGCTATAGCCATAAATACCAAAATAACGGCCAGTCCTTTTACAACCGCCCATGCTCTGGTATTCTTCATCCATTTCATTACCTGGTACAGAAGAAATGCAAGAATGATAATTTCGAGAACGTCCAGAATACCTACTCTGGGAAGTCTGAATACCGTAAGATATTTACTTATGAAATCAAACATTCTCTGAAATACTGCCATTTACTTTACTCGTCGTTTCTGTTTAATCTTTCCTCAAGTTTTCTTCTCTGATATGCCATTCTCTGGCTCATTGCAAGTTCGGAATCTTCTTCCGCACTCGCTTCGGGTACAACTCTGGTGGGCTCGTCATCGCTTAAGTTCACGCGAAGTCTTTCTTTTGCCGCCCTTGCCGCTTCTCTTCTTCTGGCTATCTCTGCCTGTCTTGCTTCGTATGCGGCTCTTTCCTTTGAAAACTCTTTATCCACATCAATCATTTTCTGGCGGTTTGGAGTTCTCTTTACAGGTGTTGCGGTTTTTGCAACCTTTACTTCTTCCTCGGGTGCTTCTGCCTTTTCGGTCTCGGCTGCTTCGGCTTTTCTTCTTGCCTTGGCTGCGGCTATTGCCTTTTCTCTTCTCTCTTCATCGCTCATTCCTTTTTTGGCGAATGCTTTGGGAGTTTTTTTAGGCTTAACTCTTTTAGGAGCGTCCGATGAATCTGCGTTATCTCTTATATTGCCTGCGGTAATCTTGGGAACCGCTTTAACGTAGTAGTAATAATCGTCATCTTCGAACTGGACTTTTTCGGCTTTCGAATAATCGACGTCGAATACCAGGAACTGAATTATCTTCACGACACCACATGCAAGAATTGTACCGAAGATAAGTCCGACGATTGAAATGTCGGTCTTGTATAAAATGTCGCCGACAAGAATGGTAAGGATTCCGGTAAGTGCACCGGTTATCATTGCGATTGTCCATGCGTAGTTAATCGACATTCTTCTGACAAGATAAACAACGATTACTATCAGCGCAAATGCTGCCGCGCAGACTAACATCTCTTTGTATTTGATAATTCCTTCCAGAAGTGCACGGAGTCTTGTGAGTAAATCTGTTTCTCCGTTTTCCTCAAATGCCTTTGCGGCTTTAGACATGTAGCTTAGCACATAGAAAACTATCGTTCCGCATGCTACCGATACCGCGCTTGATGCAGATCCTACCAAACCGAATGACATCGGTATTACGTAAGGAATCTTTAGCATAAAACAAATCGGCGTAAGTATAACCGCAAATGAATCTTTCGGGGAAAACCTGAAAAACAGCAGAAACATTATTATATAAACCACAGCCAGCACTATCGCAAACTCAATTGATATCGCATAAGCGTGAGCCAGGGTTAAAAGTGCACCTATGATAATAATCATGCTCATCGGCATGAACGAACAGAAGAGTGCAAGAATAACCACCAAAGGGAATTTGGTGATACTCTTCATGTATCCGAATTTTGCATTGATAATGCAAAATACAATCATTGCTGTTATGAATTTTCCTGCGGGAACCAGATATGCTTCAAACTTACTTAAAAAAGTTACTACCTGAAGTCTGATTTCTCTCAACTTAGTCATCATCGTCTTCTTCCTCAAAGTCTTCTTTCTTGCCGTAATGAGACAAAAGTTTTTTCAGATTTCTTGAAAAAATTCTTTTATATCTGACTGCTCTGTTGTATTTCACAAAGAAAGCAATCGCAACTATCGTTACATACGCACTGACAAAAGCAATATATGCAAGAATCAGTTTACGTGCCTCGCCGAGCAAATCTATTCTGTAGAAATCTACCATAAGAGTCTCGGAATTACAGAGAACGTAAAGTCCGATAATCATCAAGAAAACAACGGTAGCACAGATGACCGAACTGAGAATCTTAAGACCGATGTAATCGGATCTGAAATATCTCGCTACGGGTTCGTTCTTTCTGCCTTCCGTCTTTTCGTATATGGCGATTCTCGTCATAAGACGTATTTTCTTTTTTCCCTGATCGTTAATCATAATCTTTCTAACTGCCTGAACCAATCGCGACGGTAACGAAAAAAACATTCTTTAAACCGCCCGAAATAAGGGTTCTGCTCGCTTCATCCAGAGTAGCACCCGTGGTATAGACATCATCAACTAATATAATATTATTATATTTTACACCATTTGGGAGCATATGAAAAGCCCCAACGGTATTCTTTAGACGTTCGTTTCCGGTCAGTTTTTTCTGCTCTTTTGTCTTCTTTGTTCTCTCAAGCAGATGCGTATCCACAGGGATGTCAAAACGCTTTGAAAGTTCGTTTGCAAGAAGCTCGGACTGGTTGTATCCGCGCTTCTTAAACTTCGTGGGATGAAGCGGAATCGGAACGAGCACATCCGCATGAAAACTCTTTATAATATCCGACAGATACCTGTCGATTCCGTCCGCATAAAAGACGGCATATTCAGGTCGACCGTTGTTTTTGAAGCTGTTAATTGAATCTTTTACGGAGTCATATTCGTAAAGGGCTATTCCTCTTAAAAAACTCTTCTTGTGCTTTTCGCAGTCCGGACAGTATTCGGCGTAAGGTGAATCAAGATGTTTGGAGCACTTAAAACACCTCTCTCCCGTGACACGCCTCGGAATACGTATGCACTTGTCGCAGATTAATTTCCCTTTATCGAGTATCTCGTCGCACATCGGACATCTCCTTGGGAAAAGCAGCGAACCCGTCAATCCATTACCTCTTTGAGTCTCTGTGTAAAATCCGTGTATCTTCTTCTGTCTGAATCGTTTGAAACCATCTCTTTTATCTTTTCGCTGCTGCCTAAAATCATCACGCAGTCCGTGGCTCTGGTAATCGCAGTATAAAAGAGGTTTCTTGTAAGAAGCATTCTCGGAGTATCGAGTATCGGAATTACTATGGCCGGATATTCGCTGCCCTGGGACTTGTGAATGGTTATCGCATACGCAAGTTCGAGTTCTTCGATTTCATCCCTTGCATATGTGGCCTCTCTCGTCTCGTCGAACAAAACCGTGATGCTTCTTTCAAATTCGTTTATTCTTATAATCTTTCCTATATCACCATTGTAAACACCCTCGCCCCTCTCGACGATGATGTCGTTAAAGCCCCTGCAGACCCACTCCAAATCGTAATTGTTTTTGATCTGCATAACTTTGTCTCCGAGGCGGAATATATTGTCGCCTCTGGTGATTTCGCTTTTTCTCTTATCCTCGGGATTAAGGTGCTTTTGCAGAATTCTGTTTAGGGACTCAACGCCCAGATCACCTTTTCTGCTCGGGGATAAAACCTGTATTTCCGCAGGATCCACCTTAAACTTCTTCGGAATCCTGTTTTTAACCAGTTCGATAATATCGTTGGTAAGACGGTTCTTCTCGCCTCTCTCAAGGAAGAAGAAATCATTGCTCTCATCGTTTTTATCAAGCGGAGGACAGACGCCCTTGTTTACACTGTGTGCATTTACGATTATTTTGCTGTCGATGCTCTGTCTGTGAATTTCTGTCAGACGTTCGCTTGCAAAATATCCGCAGTTTAAAAGGTCTCTGAAAATATTGCCCGCGCCCACGCTCGGGAGCTGGTTCATATCTCCGACTAATATTACTCTCGAGCCGACCTGAACAGCTTTTAAAAATGCCGCGAAGAGAAAAACATCCACCATCGACATTTCGTCTATGATAAAAACATCCGCTTCGAGGGGATTTGCTTCGTTTCTTGCAAACCTTGCTTTCTCGCTGTCGTCTCCGAGTGCCTTTGCTTCTAAAAGTCGGTGAAGTGTTTTGGCCTCAAAACCCGTGGCTTCACTCATTCGCTTTGCCGCTCTGCCTGTAGGGGCTGCAAGCACAACATCTCTTCTGTCTTTAAAGAAATACTCTATAAGTGCTTTTATGATGGTTGTTTTGCCGGTACCGGGTCCGCCTGTTAAAAGAAATATTCCGTTTTCAATGCCTGCATGAATTGCTTCCTTTTGCGAATCATCAAGTTCAAAGGAATAGTTGCTCATGATTCTTTCTATCGCATCTTCGCGATATTCTTTTTCCAATGATGTTTCCTTAGTCTTGGCGAATGCATCTTTTAGGGCCTTTAATTTGGAAGCGCAGTATGCCTCTTCGTTGTAAACATATTTTAGGAAAACCTTATCGGGATTTTTGATGGTAATCTTGCCCGAAATAGTCAGGCTGCTGATGTTTTCTTCGATTAAGTCTTCGCTTACTTCAAGTATCTCTTTGGATTTTTCGACGAGAAGATCCATCGGAAGATATGTGTGGCCGTCCTCGAGAGCAAGGGTTAAGGAGTACTGAATGCCGGACATGATTCTTTCGGAATCGTTTTCTTTTATGCCGACTTCACGAGCGATACCGTCGACGGTTTTAAAGCCGACGCCGAATATATCTTCAGCGATTTTGTAAGGATGCTCCCTTACAATTGAATACATTTTCTCGTCGTATTTCTCGTAGATTTTGGCTGCGAGACTGTTGGAGATATTGTAGTTTTGAAGGAACATCATTGCATCTCTCATGCTTTTCTTGGAAGCATATTCGATGGCGATATTTCTGGCCATGTTTTCGCTTATGCCCTTTACTTCGGCGAGACGCTCAGGCTCTTTTTCGAGAATATCAAGAGTATTCACGCCAAAAGTCGTGAAAATACGCACGGCCATTTTAGGACCGATACCCTTTAGTGCGCCCGAAGCGAGATATTTAATTACAGCATCTGTATCTGTGGGCTGAACCGCCCTGTAAGAGGTCATTTTTATCTGTTTGCCGTACACGGGATGAATGACTTCGTTGCCCGTCACTTCGATATAATCTCCCTCTGAAAGACCGAAAACATTGCCTGTAACGGCAATGCTTCCATCTTTAACTTCAGAAGTATTCAAGATAAAAATACCAAAATGATTTATATCATTGACATATTTAAAAGAATCGACAGAACCTTTAACTACCATAGATTATTTCACCTCATCTGCCCGTAAAGGATCTGTGCTTAGAGCAGTATTAAACTTCGTAATACTTGGTATCAAGATATTCAACATATTTTCCGGTACCGATGGCAACGCAGGTCAAAGGCTCGTTTGCGGTGTTGGTTTCGATACCTGTCTTGATCTCGATTAAGTCCTCGAGACCTCTTAACATTGAACCGCCTCCGGTTAAAACAATACCACGTTCTGCGATATCTGCGGAAAGTTCAGGCGGAGTTTTTTCAAGTACGGAGTGGATGGCGTCAACTATCTGTGTGGTAGTTTCCTTTAAAGCCTCTTCCATTTCCGTTGATGTAACGGTAACAGTGTTGGGAAGACCTGATAAAACATTGAGACCCTTAACTTCCATAGAGTCTTCCTCAAGTCTTCTGTAAGCTGAACCGATCTTTATCTTGATATCCTCGGCTGTTCTTTCACCGATGGATAAGTTGTGTTTTCTCTTAATGTATCTTGCGATAGCTTCATCGAAATCATCGCCTGCAATCTTGATGGATTCGGATACTACGGTACCGCCGAGTGAAATAACTGCGATATCCGTTGTTCCGCCGCCGATATCGACAATCATGTTGCCGCAGGGCTTTGAAATATCGATACCTGCTCCGATAGCTGCTGCAATAGGCTCCTCAATAATGGAAACATCTCTTGCACCGGCCTGATATGTAGCATCAAGTACAGCCTTTCTTTCAACTTCGGTAACGCCAGAAGGAACGCAGACTGCTACTCTGGGCTTTCTGAACATTCTTCTGCCGACTGCCTTCTGGATGAAATATTTCATCATTTTCTCTGTAACGGTATAGTCGGAAATAACTCCGTGTCTAAGAGGTCTTATCGCCTGAATAGTACCGGGCGTACGGCCAATCATAAGTCTGGCCTCTTCACCGATAGCTCTAATCTTATTTGTATCTTTATCAAAAGCCACTACTGAGGGCTCTTTTAAAACAACGCCCTTATTCTTAACATACACAAGAACGGACGCTGTACCTAAATCAATTCCCAAATCCGAATTCTGCATTTTTTTATCCTTTCCTTAACGCAGTAACGCATAATAATCTATGATGATTATACTCCAAAGGAGAAAAAAATCAAACTGAAATATAATCAGGATGCTGCGGGGCTGCCGTACGATACTACGCGGGCACGCTCCCGCTAAGATGTCTCACGTAGCGGCTGCTAAATTCGACTTCGCATTAAAATGCTCGTCTCATTAAGCACCGACGGAGCCATATTACCCGCTAAAGCATCATACGGCAGCCCCGCAGCTGTTTATATATATTAGTTCTTATTCTTTTTAAGCATCTTAGCTATATACTGACCGGTAAATGAATTCTTATTCTTGGCCACCTCTTCAGGGGTGCCTTGGGCGATTACGGTACCGCCGCCGTCTCCGCCTTCGGGGCCGAGGTCGATGATGTAGTCGGCGGTTTTGATGACGTCAAGGTTATGCTCGATGACTATTACCGTGTTGCCGGCATCGGTGAGTCTCTGGAGGATGTCGACGAGTTTGTGGACGTCGGCAAAGTGGAGGCCTGTGGTGGGCTCGTCCAGGATGTAAATAGTGTTGCCGGTTGATGCACGGGAAAGTTCCGTGGCAAGTTTGATACGCTGTGCTTCACCACCGGAAAGCTGGGTTGAAGGCTGGCCGAGTCTGATGTAGGAAAGACCTACATCGTTTAATGTCTTCATTTTTTTCTTGATGGAAGGTATCGCATCAAAGAAATCGAGTGCTTCGGCTACAGTCATTTCGAGTACATCGGAAATGCTCTTGCCCTTGTATTTTACTTCGAGTGTTTCTCTGTTGTATTTCTTGCCTCCGCAGACTTCGCAGGGAACATAAACGTCGGGAAGGAAGTGCATTTCAATCTTTACGATACCGTCACCCGAGCAGGCTTCACAACGGCCGCCTTTTACGTTAAACGAAAATCTGCCCTTCGCATATCCTTTTGCTTTTGCATCTTTAGTTTCGGCAAAAAGAGTTCTGATAAGATCGAATACTCCGGTGTAAGTCGCAGGGTTTGACTTAGGAGTACGTCCGATCGGAGACTGGTCAATGTCGATGACCTTATCGAGCTTCTTAATGCCTTTTATGTTTTTATGCTTGCCCGGTACACACTGCGCGCGGTTTAAATCTCTGGCAAGTCTCTTGTATAAAATCTCATTGATAAGTGAACTCTTGCCCGAGCCCGAAACACCGGTTACACATGTGAATACGCCAAGCGGTATATCTACATCAATATTCTTTAAGTTGTTTTCCGCAGCGCCCTCGATTGTAATGAAATCTTTGGGCTTTCTTCTCTCTGTGGGAACGGGTACGAAAAGGTCGCCCTTTAAATACATACCGGTAATGGAGTCGGGACAGTTCATGATGTCTTCTGCCGTACCGCATGCAACGACCTGACCGCCCTTTTCGCCGGCCAGAGGTCCGATATCCACGATGTAATCCGCCTGAAGCATAGTATCTTCGTCGTGCTCAACGACTATAAGATTGTTGCCCAGATCTCTTAATTTTTTAAGTGATGCGAGGAGCTTGTCGTTGTCTCTCTGATGAAGACCGATACTCGGCTCGTCGAGAATATATGTTACGCCTACAAGGCCTGAACCAATCTGTGTGGCAAGACGTATTCTCTGTGCTTCGCCACCCGAAAGAGTTGCGGTCGGACGCGACATTGCAAGGTAGCCAAGACCAACATCCATTAAGAAACCTACACGGGAACGGATTTCTTTTAGGATCTGATTTCCTATAAGGGCAGCGTTGCCTGTAAGCTCCATATCGGTAAAGAACTTGTGCAGTTCGCCGAGAGGCATCTGCGTTACTTCGAAAATGTTTTTATCATTGACGGTAACCGCGAGTGAAGTCTTTTTAAGTCTCATACCCTTACATTCTGCACACTCTGTGTCGGACATGTATTTCTCATATTCGAGTCTCGCACTTTCAAACGGTGTCTGACGATATCTGTCGACTACGTTTTTATAAAGACCTTCGAACTGAATCGGATATACTCCTCTTCCTCTGGAGCTCTCGTAATATACGTCTACAAATTCATTGGTTCCGTTGATGATAATGTCCTGTATCTTTGCAGGCAGTTCCTCAAAAGGAGTATCAAGCGAAAACTTAAAATGCTTTGCAAGTGCCGTTAAAACGCCGTTTGAAAAAGAGCCGTCGTTCTTGCTGTTTTTCCAGCCGATGACCTGAATCGCACCCTCTGATAAAGAAAGTGAACGGTCGGGAATCATCAGATTAATGTCAAATTCTCTCTTAAATCCGAGACCGTCGCACGCAGGACATGCGCCGAAGGGATTGTTAAACGAAAAGCTTCTCGGCTCGATTTCGTCGATGCTGACACCACAGTCGGGACATGAAAACGACTGGCTGAAATTGTATTCCTTGCCGTCGGAATCAGCCACAGTAAGAAGACCTTCGGAGAGCGCGAGTGCATTTTCCACGGATTCCGTCAGTCTGCTTTGGATATCTTCTTTTACGACGAGTCGGTCGATAACGATATCAATATTGTGCTTTATGTTTTTATCAAGTTTGATTTCTTCGTCAAGCTCGTATAAGTTTCCGTCGATTCTCGCACGAAGATAACCGCTCTTTGCGGCTCTGGTTAAAAGCTTTTCGTGCTCGCCCTTTCTGCCTCTGATAACAGGAGACAATACCTGAATCTTGGTGCCCTCGGGAAGGGATAAAATCCTATCAACCATTTCGTCTACGGATTGTCTTGAAATTTCCTTACCGCATTCGGGACAGTGCGGAATGCCGATTCTCGCATAGAGAAGTCTCAAATAATCATAAATTTCCGTTACGGTTCCGACCGTGGATCTCGGGTTTCTGTTCGTAGACTTCTGATCGATACTGATGGCAGGTGAAAGGCCCTCGATGAATTCGACATTGGGTTTTTCCATCTGACCAAGGAACTGTCTCGCATATGACGAGAGCGATTCCATATATCTTCTCTGACCTTCGGCATAAATCGTATCAAATGCAAGCGATGATTTACCCGAGCCCGAAAGTCCCGTGATAACAACAAATCTGTTTCTGGGGATTTCCACATTCAGACTTTTTAAATTATGTTCTTTTGCACCTACTATCCTGATAACATCGGATTTCGGAAGCATTTTCTGTGCCATATTATTCCTCTATCTCATTTCTTATTTTTTTAAGTTCGGCAAGCTGGTCTCTGTAAACAGCCGCATTTTCGAAGTCAAGATCCGTTGCCGCTTTTTTCATCTGTTTTTCGACGGAAGCAATGAGCTTGTTAATCTCATCAAGAGTCATGCTCTCAGGCTCCATCTTCCATGTGTTTTCAGCCTCGGCCACTTTCTTCGAGATTGAAATTACGTCTCTGACCGCTTTCTTAATCGTGGTCGGAATGATACCATGTTCTTCATTGTACTTCATCTGAATCTCACGACGTCTCGCGGTCTCATCTATCGCAACCTTCATCGAATCCGTGATTACGTCAGCGTACATGATTACGTGGCCCTCTGAGTTTCTCGCCGCACGGCCGACAGTCTGTATGAGCGACGTCGCAGAACGAAGAAAGCCTTCCTTGTCTGCATCGATTATCGCCACGAGTGCAATCTCCGGAATGTCCAGTCCTTCTCGTAAAAGATTGATACCGACTAAAACATCGAATACATCGAGACGCATATCTCTTATTATTTCCGCTCTCTCCAAAGTGTCAATATCCGAGTGGAGATATTTTACCCTGATGCCGACTTCTTTTAAATAGTCGGTCAAATCTTCGGCCATTCGTTTTGTAAGCGTGGTAACGAGGACTTTGTTTCCGCCCTTCGTTACTTTGTTTATCTCCGATATCAGATCGTCTATCTGACCTTCCGTAGGGCGTACGAAAATTTCCGGATCAAGCAGTCCGGTAGGTCTTATAATCTGCTCGGTTCTAAGCATCTCATGCTCTTCCTCGTACTTCGAAGGAGTAGCAGATACGCATAAAAGCTGGTCTATTCTGTCTTCAAATTCCTCAAAGGACAAAGGTCTGTTATCAAGGGCAGACGGAAGTCTGAAACCGAAATCCACAAGCGTATTCTTTCTCGCCCTGTCGCCCGCATACATACCGCCTATCTGAGGTATCGAAATATGGGACTCGTCTATGATTAAAAGAAAATCGTCCTTAAAATAATCCATCAGACAGTGAGGCGGATCGCCGGGCTTTAATCCTGCGAGCACAGGGGCATAGTTTTCAATGCCCGAGCAGGTACCGGTTTCTTTTAGCATCTCTAAATCAAATGTGGTACGCTCAAGTATTCTCTGCGCCTCCACGAAACGGTCCTCGCTCTTAAAATATTCAACCCTCTCACGCATTTCCTGTTCGAGTTTATCACACGCGATATCTATTTTTTCCTTGGCAATAACATAGTGCGAAGCAGGGAAGATTGCGACATACGAAAGAATTGCTTTCTTTTTGCCTGTCACAGGGTCAATCTCCGCTATCTCTTCTATCTCATCGCCCCAGAACGAAAGACGAACCACGCCTTCGCCGCCTTCAGCCTTGGCTATCTCAAGCGTATCGCCCCTTACCCTAAAAGAAGAACGCGTAAGGTCCATATCGTTACGCTCATACTGCATGTCAACGAGTCTTGCGATGATTTCATCACGGTCAATCTGCATTCCCGGGCGAAGCGACATTATCATGCTCTCGTAATCTTCGGGGCTGCCTAAGCCGTATATGCACGAAACGGAAGCCACAACAATAACATCCCTTCTTTCCGTAAGGGATGCGGTGGCGGAAAGTCTTAACTTGTCTATTTCTTCGTTTACCGACGAATCTTTTTCGATGTAAGTATCCGTCGAAGGAACATACGCCTCAGGCTGGTAATAATCGTAGTACGAAACAAAATACTCTACGGCATTCTCGGGGAAAAACTCTTTCATCTCCGAGTAAAGCTGGCCCGCAAGTGTTTTGTTGTGTGATATGATCAGCGTGGGCTTATTTAATGCTTCGATGACATTAGCCATTGTAAATGTCTTACCGGAGCCCGTAACGCCAAGCAGTGTCTGGCACTGATTGCCCTTTTTAAAGCCCTCCACCAGTTCTTTTATGGCCTGTGGCTGATCGCCTGTAGGTTTATATTCCGAATGAAGTTTAAAATCCATTTCTTTTACCCAAATAAAAATGATATGCCGAAGTTAAGCATATCATTTTTTTCATCATATGTCTATATTATTCAGAACATTTGTTCGTGTTTTTGCAACTTTTATTTGCTTTCTTTTTCCTTTAGTTCGTTGTACTTTGCAATCATATAATCGACGGTATTTTTGGTGCCGTTACCGTACTCCTGCCAGCATTCGTTTCTTACTTCCTCCCTGCCCTTTGCGAACTCGTCGCTCTCTATACAGGTATCAATAAGATTCTTAATATCCGACAGATTATCCGATGTAATCATCCTGCCAAGTTTAGGAAGTGCACCAAGCGTCCAGATATCTTCATCGAGCCACCAGAGGTCGTAAGCCGATGTATCGAATTCGGTATCCGTATAAATGACGGGCTTGTCGTAAACAAGCGCAAAGTCAAATACAACGCCCGAAAAATCAGAGATTAAAATATCGGATCTTTTAAGAACTTCAAAATTGTCGCGGTCCCTGTTCCATTCAAGTCTGTCGGACTCGGGGAATTCTTTCATCAGCGAATCCATCAGTTCCTTTTCCGCCGTAAATGACTGCGGATGCGGTCTTACGATAATGTGATATCCGGTATCAAGCAAAGCTTTTATGATTTCGCCCTTAAATTTGTTAAAAAGCGAAGTCTCGCCCCAGGTGGGTGCGAGAAGAACCGTTCTCTCGTGGTCGGGGGTTTCACCGCTCGCCTTTAATCTTTTTACCATCTCATCCATATAAGGGATGCCGCACATGTGAAGGTCTTTCGCGGGAAGGCCACGCATCTCTTCGAGTTTTCTGATCTGTCTTTCGTGGAAATCACCTGCGATTAAAACAGCATCGTAATAATCGAGGCCGAACATTCTGTAGAAATTGATTTCACCTGCGGCATGAGGAATGTGAATATAATAGTCTACATCTCTCGAGCGCTTCCACTGATAGACTTCAAGACCCGGTGTTGTTGCAAGAACAACCGAGGCATTAAGGAAATTAAGCTTTGAAAATGCCTTGTTTCCCTCTCCTAAGAATCTGGCTTTGACGTGCTCGAAGCCCGCGTTAAGTCCGGGATCGTCCTCGGACGCCGTAAGATACTCCACATCTATGCCTCGCTCGTTGAATTCACGGCAGATGGGCTCGAATGTGTTCCAGTATCTTTTATCATCCGAAAAAATAACGTATGGAATTTTGTCACTTTTAATTTCTTCTTTTTTTCCGCTTGTAAGTTTAAAGCGTATCTTTACCCAGGCCACTCTGATAATATATCCGACAGCGCCGAATATACCGATTAGCACCGCAAAAAGCATGCTTCCCGTTCCGGGGTCTATGTAAAGCAGTAAATTTTCAGTCGACATTACTTTTCTCTTTCTATCTGTTGTCTTCTAAAAGTTTCCAGTTGTTTTTATCTCTCATATCGTCTTCAACGGAATACCAGATTCCGTCAATGAAAACAGTTCCGTTGTTGGTGATTACGTCGGGATAGTGCGATCCCAAAATCTTCTGTGGTCCTTCCTTGGCATCGTTTGTAATAGCTTTGCCCGTAAAAGGATTGACAGGATTTTCAATGATTCCGTCCAGTGCGTATGTCGGAACATCCGCATTGGTCATAAACTGTTCGTCCACAGTAAAACCGTGGCTGTCAAAGTCTTTTATCATCAGAAGCGGATAATAACTTTCGATATCCGTTTCATAGTCTCCGCTGCCGTCCAGGTCGAACATATCATTGTGATAAACCCACTTGCCGTGGTCCGATACAATGATGATTCTGGTGTTGTCATAAACGCCCTGCTCTTTTAAGTATTCAAGCCATGCACCGATTTTAAGAAGCGCACACATATTTACCTGATAACTTCCGATCTGAACATCATTTTCCATCTCAAGCGTTACGCCGTCTAAAGTATATCTGTCCGCATGCTCTTTTTCGTACTGTTCGTTGTCGACAAAGTATGCAACTTCGTATTCGGGCTCCTTATAATAAATCGGCCAGTGCGTAAGCTCGTTATCAAGCATTAAGAAGTTGTCGGAGTTGTCATCACTTATCGTCGTCATATCCACAAGATTTGAGATGGTAAGATAATCCTCCATGACCTCTTCGTTGATACCCGTACATCTGTAAAGGCCTTCCTTTACTAACGCCGTCGAATTCTTCATTTCATCCAGGAATCTCTTGTTACCTATACTCTCGTTGTACGAACCGTGGTTGTAAAGATGATTCTGAATTGCCAGAGGCGCAATCTTGGTAATCGAATAGCAGAAAAAGTTTCTGAAGTTTCTGTCGGAAACATTTGCCTTCTGTGCATTCCAGTAATAGCCCTTGGTAATAAAGGTTCTTATCTCCGGATAATCGTCATATATCGAAAGGTCGGGAACCGTGCTGTATCCTGCATAAGGAGGATCGCAAACGGTGACATTATATCCCTCATCATAAAAGAGAGCAGGCATAACCTTCAGTGCTTCGTCATGTTTGTCTCGTAAAAGTTCGGTATCCCTCGCATTCATTTCTTCAGGCGTATACTCATATCCGCCGAATATCGCGGGTGCACCGTAATTGGTGCAAAGGCCGTAAGAAATTGTATTGGGATAGTAGCAGAATCCGTCGTAAATATCTTTTAATTCGGGCTTCTCGTTTACGAAGTAAGGGATGTATTCGTTCATTCCTCGATCAAGCATGAATATGATTACGTTTTTGCCGTTTTTGCTTAGGTTAAACGAGGGCTTTTCTTTATTGACGGATTCGATAACGGACTTAAGTCCTTTAATTTCTTTTTGAATGGCTGAGCAGTTAATAACCGACATCCCGAGTATTGCAAGAGTACCTGCGATAATTAACACTCTTAACTTTTTGCCGAGCAAAAGAGTAATCGCAACGCCTGCCACTACAACAGCCAGTATAACTGCAAGATTAATCAAAATCAGCTTGTGCGGAGCCGTGTATTCTTCGGTATAGGCAAGCGCACTGTTTAAGATGACGTTGTTTTTGCCAAAGAACATATAGTCTACGGTTGCCACAAAACAAACCACGCACATCACAACGTTTAATATGCTCTTAATCTTTTTATCCAACAGACCATAAAAGACGGAGAACCACACTAAGAAAAGTCCTGCCGCAATGCATGTGGCACTTAAGACAAACCAGAGCGGATTTAAGAAATGATAGATATCCACGAATTCCTGCGGCGAAGATTTAATAACGGCCGAAGGAATGAGGATACCGGTTAATATCGTCATATAAATTCCGCCGAGTAAGAAAAGCTTTCCGTCGGTTTCTCTGATTTCTTTCTTTTTGAATATTTCCTTTTTTGAAACTATGGAAATAAGCAAAGGAACAAAGCATATAAATGCCAAAAGAACAAGTATCAAAAGAAATGATTTGCTGCCTGTTTTCTTCATCGCCAAAGGAAGCGAACAAAGTAAGCCTGCACCTACAACAGAGAATGCAATGTTAAGCACTTTCTTCGCGGTCTTTGATTTGTAATATATGGTTTTAACCAGTGAGAAAAGGTTATTTAAAGTCCAGTAGAATACGAGTCCCGCAGGAGATTTATACAAAAAGAAAAAGAAGAAAACTGCCATGGCATAAAGCTGAATCTTGTTCTTTAAGGGATATCCTTTCGTAAATACGATGCAGGATATAAGGTTCAGCGATGTCATAACGATTGGCAAAAGATTAATTGAAAAAGCACCGATTGTAATCAGGGCATCGGGAGCCCCGAGATTGGCAATCGGACCGAATGAAACATTTTGAATTGCATCCAGATGGGATAAAAACTGATATGCGGCTATAAAAAAGGGAATCTCCAAAAGAAGAGAGACAGAACTTTTGAATACATCCGTAGGCTTGTATCCGTTCTGTCTGTAATATGTTTGCAGCATCATCATTCTTTCGTCGCCTTTGAAAGTCTTTCTGATGTGTGCAACACCTTTTCTTAATTTGTTTTCGATATTCCTTTCTTCTTCCTGTACCGCATCCGCTCTGTTGTATAAAGGAAGAACCAAAAGGTTCATTGAAAGGCTTAACGCAATGATCGAAAGACCGGGATTGTTAAGCCCTTTTTGTGCTACTGAAAAAACGTATTCGAAAAAAATCTGAAGCGGTCTTATAAGGACCGTGTAAATCACTTGAAAAACACTCATTTTAGTTAATTTTATCCTTTAGGTAATCCATTGCGTAATCCAACTGATTGTCGGTCTCGTCCTCGAGATACTTCTCTGAATCAAATGTAACTTCTTCGTCGGGCTCGATACCAATCTTATGAATATTGTTACCGTTAGGAGTATAGTATTTGCTGGTTGTAATCTTGATGGCCGAACCGTCGCCCAAAGGTAAAATGCTCTGAACGATACCTTTGCCGTATGTGGTGGTTCCGATAAGCGTACCGATTCCGTAATCCTTAATCGCTCCTGCCATAATCTCGGAAGCGGAAGCAGAACCGCCGTCTATTAATACAACAAGAGGAACATCTATTTCATTCTTGCCGTCGCATGAGAATTCATTTCGGTTGCCGTACTTGTCTTCTGTGTAAACAATGAGTCCCTGAGGAAGAATTTCACGGCAGATATCAACGACTACGTCAAGGTTTCCGCCGGGGTTACCTCTTAAGTCGATAATAAGGCCCTTCATGTTTGCTTCTCTTGCAGCATCAATTGCTTCTTTAAACTGGCTCGTTGTAATTGCATCAAACTCTGAAATCTTGATGTACCAGATACCGTTATCCTTTTCGCTGTACTCAACGGTAGGTGTATCAATCTTTCTTCTCTCAAGAGTAACGTCACGCTTGCCGCTTGTACCTTCAACGGTTAATGTAACAAATGTACCTTCTTCACCTCTGATGTAGGAAACAACTTCGTTTAAAGTCTTGCCATACATTTCAATGCCTTCAACAGCAACTACATAATCGCCGACATAAAGCTCTCCGCATTCCTTGGCCGAACCGCCTTCGATAAAGCCTTCAATCTGTGCATATCCGACATCGGTATCCATCTTAAGATAAGCGCCGACACCTTCGTAATTGCCGTTCCAGCTGGCAGTCATATCCTTGTATTCTTCGGGTGAATAATAAACGGTATAAGGATCGCCGACGCCGTTCATAATGCCGTAGTAAAGACCGTTTTCAAGGTCTTCTTCATCTACGTCCTCGTAATAATATGCTCTGATATATTTTTCGAGCTGGTCTATTTTACCCAAAGTTTCCGCATTTAAGAAATCACTTTGTGCGGTAAGCTTTTCATACTTTTCTTTGTTTAAACCGATTGTCAGTCCTACTATTAAAAGAACTATTAAAAGAATAGATCCCGAACCGATTACCAGTCCTAAAATAAATACTAAAATTGTTCTGATTACAGCCCAGACTTTGCTTTTCTTCTTAGTCTTTGTCTGGGTGTTTAAATTTGTGTTGTCCACAACGGGCCTCCGATAATTAAGGTTTTACTATATAATTCCAGGGCGATACATAATCGCCGTTTACTCTGACGCTGAAATGAAGATGGTTGCCGGTACTTCTTCCTGTGGAGCCTACGAAAGCGATAACATCTCCACGCTTAACTTCCTGACCCTCTTTTACATTGAGTTTGGAAGCATGCATATAAACCGTATACAGTCCGCCGCCGTGATCAATCATTACGTAGTTGCCCATAGCACCGGTGTATGATGCGGATACAACTTCTCCGTCATATGCCGCTAAAATATTCGAGCCTGCGGGAGCCGCAAGATCGACACCGTTATGGAACAAATTGATTTTAAGCGTAGGATGAATTCTGTTGCCGAAATCCGAAGAAACTCTGGTATATGCGGGGCAGGGCCAGCAGAATGCGCCGCCGTCGTAAACACGCATGTTCTCAAGTGCTTTCTTTTCTTCGGCTACTATTCTTTCGAGCTCGGAAATCGTAGCGTTCTGCTCTGCGATTTCTGCCTCGTATTCTCTGATGGCTCTTTCCTGATCGACTATCTCGTCCTGAACTGCCGCAATTTCAGCCTCTTTCTGAGAAATAAGCTCTTCCACCGCTGCCTGTTCATCTTCTGCGGCTTTCTTCGTAGCCTGTAAAAGTTCTTCTTCCTCTTCGAGCTCTGCTTCGCAGACTTTTACATATTCTACGGTTTCGGCATATTCCTTGAACATTCTGTCGTCGTATTTTGAAAGATCCTCGATATAATCCATCTGATTGAGGAAATCACCAAGACCTTTTGAATTTAAAAGAAGTTCCAGATAGAAACTGTCGCCCTGCTCGTAGAGTGCCTGGACTCTCTTTTTCATGCACTCATACTGATGGTCTTTTATAGCGATTGCTTCCGCCAAATCCTCTTTGGCCTGTTCGATTTCTTCTTCTTTTACCGTAATCTGGCCTTTTAAGTCTTCGATTTTTTCTTCTATGGAAACAACCTGGGCATCCAGTTCGGAAACATACTGAGAAAGATCTGCCTTGCTTTTTTCAAGTGACTGTTTTATCTTCTCGACATCCGTTTTGCCTTTTGCAAGAGCGTTCTTTTCGTTCTTAGCATTGCTTATTTGAGCTTCTTTTTCTTTTATGGAGTTTTCGAGTGCACTCTTTTCAGCTTCCTTTTTCTGCTTTTCCTCTTTTTCCTTTTTCTCTTCATCTTCCTTTGAGTCTTCGGTCGTTTCGGTCGTTGTCTCGGATGAATCATCAGGAGCCGCAAAAACAGGCGCGGAAAAAGGAGTCGAAAAGAAAAGTCCCATTATCAAAACCGGAATGATTATAAAACTTACCAGTTTGTTAAGGTTAATTCGACTCATAAAAAACTCCGAAATTACACTTTCAAATGTTTGCGTACCGTAAAGAAACTTCCTACAAAACCGATTCCTACACCTATAGCAAGTGAGAAAGGAATCAGGTAAGTGAATATTTCATATGCCGGCAAAAATGTCAGGAATGAAAGGAATGCAAACTTTTCCTTGATAAGATTGGTGGCAATTTCATAAAGGTAATACAAAAGTCCCATGGGGATTGCCGCACCGATAAGTCCTATTATCATTCCTTCGAATACGAAAGGAGCACGTACGAAAAAGTCTGTAGCGCCCACGTATTTCATGATTGTAATCTCTTCCTTACGAACGGAAATACCCATCGTAACCGTATTGCTTATAAGGAATATACTTACTGCAAAGAGTATAACTATAATTCCTATAAATACATAAATCAAAACCATATTGATGCCTGACAGAGTGTCTGCGGTAAAATCAGATTTGTTGATTTTTCTGACTCCGTCAACGCCTTCAAGATAATTTACAAGCTGGCTCTGTTTGGTAACATCGCTTAAGTAAATCTGATAGTTCGCGCAGTTTTCAAGAGGGTTCTCCGTGAAGCCTTCTGCGTATTCACCGAGTTGTTCGGAGAACTCTTCCCATGCCTGTTCCGCGGTAATGAGTTCATATCTTGCAACCTCGCTGCGGCGTCCGATCATATCTCCGATTTCATCGATACGTTCTTCCGTTATTCCCTCATCGAAAAATACCGTGATGGAAACGCTCTGCTCTGCGTTTTGAACTATATTTAACACATTGAATGCTATCGCAAAAAAGATACCGAACACGAAAAGACAGGCCGAAATGGTGGCTACTGTCGCAAAGGTAAACCATTTGTTTTTAAATACACCTGCGACACCCTGTTCGATGGTATAAAAGAAAGTTCTAATCTTCATCGAAATAACCTCCGTTCTCGGCGTCGGAAACAATCATACCCTGTCTGATTGTAACTACTCTCTTCTTCATCTCGTTGACGAGTTTTTCGTTGTGAGTAACTACAACAACAGTAGTTCCGTTTTCATTTATAGTTTCCAGGAGACGCATGATTTCCTGTGTATTGTAAAGGTCCAGGTTTCCGGTAGGCTCGTCTGCAAGAAGGAGCTTCGGCTGGTTAACCAGAGCACGTGCAATAGCAACCCTCTGCTGCTCACCGCCGGCAAGCTGCTTGGGTTTAGCCTTATATTTTCCTGCAAGTCCTACGAGGGAAAGCATACTCGGAACATTGGTTCTTATTTCTCTTTCGGATTTCTGGGCGATTCTTTGTGCGAATGCGACATTCTCATACACATTTCTGTCTTTTAGGAGTCTGAAGTCCTGAAAAACGACTCCGAGAGTTCTTCTGAACTTAGGAATCTTGCCGTGTCTGATTGTCATAAGATTGTATCCGTTAACATATGCGGTACCGCTGTCTGCTTTAAGTTCTCTTAAAAGAAGTTTGATAAGGGTGGACTTACCGGCACCGGAAACTCCGACGATAAATACGAATTCGCCCTGCTTAACTTTCAGATTGATATTTGAAAGAGCGGGAACACCGTCGGAAAATGTTTTGCTTACATCATCAAGATAGATGGCGTACTCGGCTATTTCATCAAGCAACGGGTCGCGTCTTCTTCTCTTTATTTCTGCCATTAAATTAAACTCCTAAATTAATATTCAAGTGACTCCATGTACTTCATGTACTTAACTACCATAAGTGCAATTCTGAATGTAATCGCATCTTCAAATACTCTTAAGTCAAGACCGGTTGTTTTCTGAATCTTGTCAAGTCTGTAAACAAGAGTATTTCTGTGAATAAACAACTGTCTCGAAGTCTCGGAAACGTTTAAGCTGTTTTCGAAAAACTTCTTGATGGTTGTGATTGTTTCTTCGTCGAATTCCTCGGGATTGACATTGTCGAAAATCTCTTTGATAAACATCTTGCAAAGAGGAATCGGCAACTGATAAATCAGTCTTCCTATACCGAGTTCGCTGTATGCGACAACATTTCTGTCTTCAAAGAAAATACCGCCCACATCAAGCGCCATCTTGGCTTCCTTGTATGAACGCGAAACATCCTTGATTTCGTTAACTACCGTACCGTAGGAAATACGGATATTCTTTGCATTCTCTTTGGCAAGAAGCTTGTGAAGTCCGGCGATTGCAACATCGATTTCTTTCTGTGCATTGTCGCCCTGAATTTCTTTTATAACAACAACATTCTTTTCATCTACTGCGCTGACAAAGTCACGCTTCTCTGCGAGCATGGCTTCTTTTACGATGGAAAGAATATCCATGTCTTTGTTGCGTGTGTTGTCTATTAAAATAACAACTCTTGATGCGTCAAGAGGAATATGAAGTCTTTTTGCATAACCGTATATATCCACGAGAAGGAGGTTGTCCAAAAGGAGGTTTTTAATAAAGTTGTCTTTATCAAATCTCTCTTTGTAAGCAACGGCAAGACTCTGAATCTGGAATGCCGCCATCTTGCCGACAAGATAGGAATTGTCACCGCTTGATGCACAGATCACAATGTATTCGAGTGTCTGTTCGTCATAAATCTTAAAAAACTGACTGCCCTGAATCTCCTGGCTGTCTGCGGAAGATTTTACGAATTCTCTTACCTGTGACTGATAGTTAACGGATGTACTCATAGTACTTGCTATGGTTTTTCCTTCTGCGTCGGTCACGCACAAATCCACTCTGGATATGCTCTTAATGCCTTCGATTGACTGTTGTAAAATTTGGTTAGATACCATATCTTCTCTCCACCCCTATACAAAACTCACAATATGCCGTAACGGCAATTATATATTTTTACATGCCTACTATCATAGTGTAATATATTTACCAAAAAATTTCCACCTTTTTTATATATTTTGTCTGTTTAATCTTTGTTTTTTTTATAACACTCGCGTCCAAATATAGTAAAAATGCACAAAAGCCCGAATTTTGGGTCGAATGCACTTTGTATTTCCAGTTTGCAAAACTTACTTCCGCATTTAATCTTTTTGCAAGACTTACTTCAGATTATACTCTTCCCGAACGGAAATTAGTATTGCAAAAACTGGCCCAAATGGAA
>JAEEGI010008060.1_pt1 | contig 23350 bp, 17 predicted proteins | sample 8958751 | NCBI WGS metagenome assembly JAEEGI01 (sample SAMN16246545, study PRJNA631951) | gut metagenome | biome: gut microbiome; feature: rumen; material: KS-attached | host: Bos | place: Iran: Karaj | collected 2018-10 | reverse complement strand
CTATATTTGCTATAAAACGATCATCAAGGGGCCGAAGGATAAGGACGCGCTGAACTTTACGCCCCACGACCGCGCATGGGTATTTCTGAACGGAAAATATAGCGGCTGTGTATACAGAAACGATAAAAAATCAAAGATATCATTTGACGTTCCGCTGGAAGGCGCTGAGCTGACGATTCTTGTTGAGAATATGGGAAGAACCAACTACGGCCCCACGCTTGCCGACCGAAAAGGGATTATCGGCGGCGTTAGGCTCGGGCAGCAGTATCTTTACCATTGGCATCACTATACGCTGCCTCTGGATAACGTTTCGGACGTGCCGTTTGTGAAAGATCACAGGCCGAGATTCGCAAAACGTCCGCAGCTGCTGAAAGGCGCGCTGATCATTGACGGCGAGCCGCGCGATACCTTTGTGAAAATGAACGGCTTCAAAAAAGGCGTGATCTTTATTAACGGCAAAATGCTCTCCCGCTATTGGGAGGAAGGGCCCCAGAAAACAGCGTATCTGCCGGCCTGTTTCCTGAATGAAGGGGAGAACAGTGTGATCGTGCTGGAAACCGAGGGCTATAAGGCCGCCGAGGTGGAGTTTACTGAAACGCCCGATATCGGCTGAGATGCGGATATGAATCGCTTTTGAAATAGAATATAAGCAAAAAACACACATTCCCGGCTTGAGAATGTGTGTTTTCTCTTTATATATGTTTTATTCGAGAATGTTGGTTGAAATAAAATCAATGCCCCATTGCGCAAGGGACTCGGCAAAGTCCTTATCGTCGCAAGTCCAGCAGTTGACTTTGACGCCGTGGGCATGGAAAGCTTCAATGCGTTCTTTCGTAAGCTCGGTGTACTCAATGTCGATATCCAGCCTCTGCGTACCGAGGATCTGGGGCAGATCGTCCTGATATTTGCAGGTGAGGAATTGTGCAGTCTGGTGGGGATAGAGCTCTCTCAGACGGACCATATTTGCAAAAGCAAAAGAGATGAAAATCACATTATCGAGATATTCCAAAGAATTGATCTCGTCGCAGATGGCGTTGATCTCGTCTTTGGTGAACTCATTCTTGAGCTCGAGCACAGCGATTTTATCGTAACGCTTACAGGTTGCGATGTATTCCTTCAGCGTGGGGATCAGCGTATCGGCGCGGGTGGCGTCGCCGTATTTATCGTTCAGGTGAAAACTGCGCAGGGTATCAAAGGGCGTTTCCTCCACGATCACGTCCACGTCGCAAAGACGGCCGGTGTTATCGTCGTGATGGACGACGAACTTGCCGTCGGAGGTTTTATGCACGTCGGTTTCAATGCCGTAATAGCTGCGGTTCCCGGCGGCAATAAAAGAGGCGTTGGTATTCTCAAGCTCAATACCGCTGACACCGCGATGGGCAACCATTTTTGTGTTCAGAGAATTAATTTTTATCGTATCCATAATGAAACTCCCGTTTTTTTCTTTAGTATATTCCTGTTTTACCGGGAATTCAAGAACTTTTTGTTGAATTGCGGTATTCGTTATGTTAATATAATAAAAAAGGAGGCGTTCATATGGTTCCTGCGATTATCGTTGTTTGTGTGATTTTGCTGATTCTGGCTGCGCTTATGTTATTTGTGCACGTTAAAACAAAACCGAGAGACCTGCACGCCCCGGACGCGATCCCGGTGGGCGCTATGATCAAGTCCCACGATTATGATTACGGCAAAGAGCGTGATCAAAAAATGATGCGTTCTCCCATCGTGCGCCTGATGCAGCTTATGTGGATCGGCACGGCGAAAAAGGACGCTGCAAATCATGCCACGCAAACCGCCCCGGAGGGGATCAAAGAGATCAACAACATCCCGTATATCAACGATGGTTCCGTGTATCATTTGCTTGACGTCTATTATCCAGAAGCGACGATCGGTAAAAATCCCGTGATCATCGATATCCACGGCGGCGGGTGGGAATACGGCGATAAAGAGCTGAATAAGCTGTATTGCCTTGCGCTGGCCTCCAGAGGGTATACCGTGTTCAATATCAGCTATCCGTTGGTGCCTGACATTACTGTAGACGGGCAGCTTAAAAACGTGATGTCGGCGCTGCATTGGATCGGCGAGCACATCGCCGAGTACCCCTGTGATATCAACCGCATCATTCTTACCGGCGATTCCGCGGGCGGGCAGCTTGCGGCTTATACGGCTGTTCTCACCGAGAGCGAAACGCTTCGTAGGGCGTTCGGTGCGCCTGATACTTCTTTGAACTATGCAGGGCTTCTGCTCACGTCCCCGGTGCCGTCTATGAACGACGGTGGTTATATGGCACTTTATACGAAACGCTTGTGGGGCAGCGACCGCAAACAGAAGGAGTGCTTCCGTTACGCAAACTTTAAAGATATTGTGGATCTTGCGCCGCTGCCGAAAACGTATCTGATCACGAGCGCCGGAGATATCCTCGCGCGAAAGCAAACGAACGACGTTTACAATATGCTGAATGAGCGCGGTACGCAGTGCCATATCGCCGACTTCGGCGGCGAAGAGGGCAAAAAGCTGGAGCACGTATTTACGGTTATCAATCCCTATAACGAGATCGGCAAAAAGACCATAGACGACGCCCTTGCATGGCTGAACGTGTAATAATTTCACGTTCTGAAAAATTTTTTGAAAAAACACTTGATTTTTTCAGATCAGTCGGATATAATAGCAAAGGTTTTTGGAGAGTTGTCCGAGCTGGTCGAAGGAGCACGACTGGAAATCGTGTAACCGTCAAAAGCGGTTCGTGGGTTCGAATCCCATGCTCTCCGCCATAAAAGAACCGTCTTTTGTCTACCACGGCAAAAGGCGGTTTTTCGTGCATTTTGGGCGAAAATCAGCGAAAATACGGCAAAATCGGGCTTCGGAGCGGTCGATCGTCTGCCCCGGAGCCTGATTTTTTGTTTTCAGAGCCCGAAAACGGTCAAAAATGCTGGTGTACTATTTGTGTTCCTTTACGATGCAAACAAATCGCAAAAATTACGGGACCGCGGGAGTCGAACCAGAAAAATCGCAAAAGCAGAAAAACGATGTCGAAGTAACGCTTTCGTTACAGCGATCGGTTGATTTTTCATCGATTTTATGTTATTATAAAAAACATTTATGTATTCTGAAGTAGGAGGTGTTTGCCGTGGCAGAGAATATGCATAAGATAAAGCTGCTCAAATTATATGAGTTCCTCCGCAGAGAGACCGATGAGAACCATCCTATTTCCCGCGCCGAGCTTTGCCGGAAACTCAACGAAATGGGCATTTCGAGTAACGTTAGAACACTGTGTCCGGATATCAAAGTACTTCAAGAAAATTACGGCTCAATAAGTTCAAACCTGAAAGCGGCAGTCAATTATGGAAGGCGTCCGCTTTTGGTTTATGCGCGACGAGAAGCAATTCCGGCTTTTTTTCGCAGGAACACATAAATTTTTACGTTTTCGTGTAACGAAACGATCTCCGGATTGTTATATTGGCGAAAGGACGCGAAAGAAAGGAGGTCTCGGACGTGAGAAACGATCTGCTGGAAAGCATTTACCTGCGTTACAGCAAAGAGATCCGACTGTATCTCTACGTAATATCAAAGAACGAAACGCTTGCCGACGACCTCACGCAGGAGACCTTTCTCAAAGCGCTCCTTTCTCTCCCGGAGAATCACCCGAACGTCCGCGCATGGCTGTATACGGTAGCGCGCAACCTGTATTACAACAACAGAAAGAAAGAAAAGCGGATCGTATCGGACGAATTCCCGGACCGGGAAGACGACGTTCATCCGGGGCCGGAGGAAACGCTGCTCGCAAGCGAGCGGGACCGGGCGCTGCTGCGCGCGGTGACGGAACTGGAAGAAAGAAAGTGCGAGATCGTGCAGCTGCATTACTTTTCGGGCGTGCCGCTGAAGGACGCCGCGGCGCTCATGGGGCTGACGCCGGAAAACGTGCGGGTGCTGCTGTTCCGGGCAAAAAAAGAACTGAAAACGAAACTGGAGGCGTTGGGATATGACATACCGTGAAAAACTGGAGCTTTACGCGCAGGGCGCGCTGGAGCAGAAGGATACAGAGGAAATCGAAGAGACGCTTGAAAAGCACGCCGCGATCCGCGAGTTTCTGGCGGACGAAGCGCCCGTTCCGGCGCTGGACGCGATGCGTGAAGAACCGACGGATGCCGAGACGCAGGCGGACGCCGCCGCGTTTTCGAAGCAGATCAACAGATATATCCGCCGCGCGTTCCTGAAGGCCGGCGCAGTCGTGCTGGCAGTCGTGCTGGCGGTCGTGTTCCTGTTGCCGCAGGGCGCGGACGTGCTGTTCTACGATCCCGGCAAGCCCGTTCCGGGTACGGAAATCAACCGCATGACGCTGGATCTGCGCGTTTACAGCGAGCTGTTCCTGCCGCACACGGGACCTTACACCGAGGTCTACACCGACTCTCGAGGCTGGGGTGAATACGAGATCAACGCGCCGCAGACGATCACCTATAACAAAGAGCCCTCGCAGAGTCTCGTCGGAAAGATCAGCCGCGGCAAGCTCAATTGGTACACCCCGGATTACGTCCGGCTCCCGGCGATCAACGTTCTCAAACACGCCCTCGCCGGCGTGGACGCCGGATACGTGATGGAGGGCGACGGCAGCGATATGGCAGAGGTGAAGGCGGCGCTGGGAGAGCTGCCCGCGATCAGCGGATATTCCGCTTTCGTCACACTCGATACGGTGATGACCTTCGCCGAATTCGCAGACTGGGCAAAGAAAAACGACGCTTGGCCCTATTGGTGCGCGGTCTGTCTGAAAACGAACGGGACCGGCGAGGCGCAGTACCGCACAAACCGCCTGTTCGGTGTGTATTACGGCGCGCCGTTTATCCCCGGGAACGATCAGATCGGTGACACCGGGAAGCTCTACGCACCGTCGGACTTTGACGATATGACGCGCGTCGCGGACGAGATGGCAGAGCACGCGGCGGCGCTGCTCGACTACGCCGAGAACAACCGCGCGTTTATCGAAATGATGGCAGACGACGCCGAAGCGGGCGATTTTTCGGCGATGGCGGAGAACATCCGCGAAAACGGACTGTTCGTATACGGCTTCTTCGCTCGCGCGACGGCGGAGGACTTTGTATCCCTGTCCGAAAAAGAACACATCGCGTATATCTATGTGATGTAAAAACTCTGATTTGACGGAGAAGCCGTTCATCCGGAAAATGGAATGTCTTTTCTGATTGACATGAATACAAAAACTGAGCGCTGTGTGTTCTGATTATCGCGGATCGATAACGTGGACTGTGCAAATCCAATTGACAGGAATAAAGACCGGGATGTTGGAACAAGGTTTGGGGCAGATCCCTCGTCAGCATTATAAATTCCGGTTTATGGAGCTGCACGGCGTGTACCTTTTACGAGTACTTCTCTTGATTTCGTACCTTTTGGGAGTACTTACACAAGGAAAAAAGCACGCGGGAGCGTGCTTTTTTCAACGATATTCGCCTTCGGCGAGCGATATTGCTTCGCAGCGATATTCAGCTGTTGCCGAGCGATATTGCGCTGCGCGCAGTTTGGATGGCGAATATCATATCGTTTTGCGGCACCGCCGCAAAATATCGCTGATCCGAAGGATCAATATCACTGTGCCGCAAGGCACAATATCACTTGCATGGGCTTTATTCCTTTGAATGGTTGAAAAGTTCATGCTTTTTCGATATAATCAATTTGTAAAATAGGAATTTTGGAGTGTTTTACAGGAGGAAATAAACATGAACCCGAAATATGAACAGCTGTTCCAACCCTGGAAGGTCGGAAACGTTGAAATCAAAAACCGCATCGTCATGCTGCCGATGGAAGGCACCAACATGATCCAGTGGGAGGCCAAGCGCGGCTTTGTCAAGGGGATCGACGCCTTTTACCGCGACCGTAAGGACAACAACATCGGCCTGTTCATCCCGGGGCTGATTCCGCTGATCAGCATTCTAGGCGAAAAGTGGATCTATAAGCATCCCGCGGTGTTTGAACCGGTCAAGCCGCTGATCCGGGAAATCCACGACAGCGGGGCAAAGATCTTCTTCCAGCTCAGCGCCGGCGCCGGGCGGTCGATGATTCTGCCGCAGCTGCTCAAGCCCTTTGTGAAGCCGGGTGTTCTGAAAACGCTCTCTTCCAAAGTGGTTATGTCCAGATGGTGGTGGTCCGCGCCCGATCCGGACGAACCCAACGTCTGGGCGCCGGACGTCAAAATGGACCACGTCACCGATGCCATGATTCATCAGTTTGTCTATGCCTTCGGTCAGACCGCAAAGCTTTGCAAAGATGCAGGTGTCGACGGCGTGGAGATTCACGCGGTGCACGAGGGCTATCTGCTCGACCAGTTCGCCATGCCCTACACCAATCACCGCAAGGACGCCTACGGCGGCAGTCTGGAAAATCGCCTGCGCTTCGCGTGTGAGGTCGTGCGTGAAATTAAGAAGGTCTGCGGGGAAGACTTTCCCGTTTCGCTGCGCTATTCCGTCTGCTCCATGACGCGCGGTTTCAATCAGGGCGCCGTGCCGGGCGAAGATTTCGAGGAGGTCGGCCGCACCCTTGCGGAATCGGAACAGGCGATCCGCATTTTGGAAGAAGCGGACTATGATCTGTTCAACTGCGACAACGGCACATATGATGCCTGGTACTGGGCGCACCCGCCGGTCTACGCACCGCTGAATCTGAATCTCTCCTATGTGGAGCACATCAAGCAGTTCACGACAAAGCCGGTCGTCTGCGCGGGGCGGATGCAGCCCGACGCGGCGGCAGCGTCGATTGCCGCCGGCAGAATCGACGCTATGGGCGTGGGGCGTCAGCTTCTTTGCGACCCGGCGTTCATCACGAAGATCAAGGAAGACCGTCCGGATGATATCCGGCCCTGTATTTCCTGCCACGGCGCGTGTCTGCCGTTCAACGGCATGAACGGGCAGGGGACCGACATCGACCCGCTGCACGTGGAAATGGGCCGCTGTGTGCTGAACCCCTGGACAAATAACGAGACGAAGTATTCCAAAGCGCCTGCCGTGCACCCCAAGAAGATCGCCGTGGTCGGCGGCGGCATCGGCGGCATGGAGGTCGCCATTCAGGCGTCAAAGCGCGGGCACAAGGTATCGCTCTATGAAAAGACCGGCCGCCTCGGCGGCGTGTTCGTGGCGGCTGCCGCCATGTCGTTCAAGGAGAAGGACAAGGAGCTGCTCGCCTGGTACGAGCGTCAGCTGAAGGCGACCGACACAGTGCTGCATATGAACACCGAAATCGCCGATCTTGACGCGCTCGACGCCGACGTCGTGGTGGTTGCAACCGGCGCGTCGGCGCGCACGCTGCGCATCCCCGGTGCGGAACGCGCGGTGACGGCAACGGATTTTTTGAGCGGAAAGACGGAAGCCGGCGACAAGGTGGTCATCGTCGGCGGCGGGCTCACCGGCTGCGAGATCGCCTATGAACTGGCGCTGCAGGGCAAGCACCCCGAAGTTGTGGAAATGACGAAGTACCTTGTCGGCGCAAGAGGCATCTGCATGGCGAATTCCACCATGCTGCGTGAGCTTCTGCGTTATCACAAGGTGCCCGCCCATCTTGAATCCACGGTCGAAGCGATCACGGACGAGGGCGTTGTGATCCGCTCGCCGCAGGGACAAAAGACGCTGCCTGCCGATACCGTGATCCTTTCGGTCGGGTATACGTCGGACGGGCGCTTCAACGCGGCGGACGGCAAGCATTTGAAGAAGACCGGCAGGGGGGCCGCCGTGTATTTCGTCGGCGACTGCGACAGGGTCGGCAGTCTGAAGATGGTTGTCAAGCAGGCCTACGAGCTGGTTCAGAAGCTGTCCTATACATGATTCATGCAAAGGGAGCGCCGCGCCGACGCTCCCTTTTTGCAGCCCCGAAAACTTTTTTCACTTTTTGCGAAAATCGCTTGCTTTTTTCAAAACACTATGCTATAATACCTCTCGCAATCAGCAAGCAAGCATAGCTCAGTTGGTTAGAGCGCTGCGTTCACATCGCAGAGGTCGAGGGTTCGAGTCCCCCTGCTTGTACCATCAAAAAGCCTTTTTTGTCATTCGGCAAAAAAGGCTTTTTTGCCGCGGTGCATTGCAAATCCGGCCGCAGTTTAGTATAATGACATCAAGATGGGATGAAAGGGCGGCCTTGCCCGGGCAGGGCTTTGCCGCAGCAATTCCGACAAGAGGTGACAACGATGGATGCTAAGCTGTTCCTGCAGGCGATTACAAAGTTCTTTTCCGGCTTCGTGCTGGTCGGTTTGCTGCTGTTCCTGCCGGCGGGTACGTTCCGGTTCTGGCAGGCGTGGCTGTTTCTCGGCGTTCTGTTCGTGCCCATGTTCGCCGCCGGTCTTTTTATGATGTTCCGCGCGCCGGCGCTGTTGAAAAAGCGGCTGAACGCAAAGGAGGAGCAGCGCGACCAGAAGCTGGTGCTGCTGTTCAGCGCTGTGATGTTTCTTGCGGCGTTTCTCGTTGCCGGCTTCAACGCGCGGTTTCATTGGCTGACGGCGCCCGCCTGGGTCGTCTGGGCTGCCGCAGCGGTCCTTCTCTGCGGCTACCTGATGTATGCCGAGGTCATGCGGGAAAACGCCTATCTTTCCAGAACGGTCGAGGTACAGGAAAACCAGAAGGTGATCGACACCGGCCTTTACGGCGTGGTCCGGCACCCGATGTACAGCGCCACGCTGCTGCTGTTTCTCTCCATGGGTCTCGTGCTCGGTTCGCCGATCTCCTTTTTCATTCTGCTGTTTTATATCCCGATCATCGTGCTGCGGATCCGCAACGAAGAAAGGGTGCTCGACGAAGGGCTGGAAGGATACCGCGCCTATCGGCAAAAGGTGAAATACCGGCTCGTGCCGTTCGTCTGGTAATTCCTTCAAAAATACGCGTGCAGGAGGGTTTGCAATGCTCGAAAACAACAACGGTCTGCTGTTCAGCCCGGCGGAGCCCTGGCGAAAGGAACGCAAGCGGATCACGCACAACCTGAATCTCGATTACAACCGCCTCCATGAGGACGAGACTGAAGCGCGCGAAGCCATTTTGCGCAGCATCCTCGGCGAACTGAACGAGGGCGTGTTCCTGCAGGGGCCGATCACGTTCCATTACGGCATTCACACAAGAATCGGCAGAGGGACGTTCATCAATTTCAACTTCACCTGTCAGGACGACACGCAGGTGACGATTGGGGAACACTGCGATTTCGGCCCGAACGTCACCATCGTCACGCCGCTGCACCCGATGCTGGCCGATGAACGCCGCGCCATCCGTGTGCCGGACGGCAGAGAGCTGCGCCTTTGCTGGGCGCTGCCGGTCACGATCGGCAACAACTGCTGGCTCGGCGCAAACGTCGTCGTCTGTCCAGGCGTGACGATCGGCGACAACTGCGTGATCGGCGCCGGCAGCGTCGTCACGCGCTCCGTTCCCGCAAACTCGTTTGCCGCGGGGAACCCCTGCCGGGTCGTCCGCACGCTGACCGACGCCGACTCTCTGCGCCGCAGGCCGGAGATCCTCGGCGACTGCGAGATTCTCTGAAAAAAAGGCAACACCCGCCGGCCACAAGGTCAGCGGGTGTTTTTCTTTGAAGAATCAATACAGCGACCAGGCTTTCGCTTTCAGAATCAGGTCGTGAATCCGGCCGATGAAGCGCTGAAAGACGTTGCCGTCCACCGTAAGCTTTGCAAAAATCCGGACGCCCCTGATCTCGTCAAAGCTGCCGTCGTCGGTCCGCACGCGTGCAGACACGATTGCCCGGGAAATGACCGAAACGCCTTTGCCGCAGGAAATCTGCAGATTGTTGTCGTCAAGCTGCTGCGGCAGGACGTATCCGTCCGCGGCCGAAAGGGTGTAGGAAACCGTATAGATCCGTCCTGCGACCAGCCTGCCGGTTTCCTCCGTGCCGCCGTAATCCGCAATCTGGATCGGTTCCCCGCCGCGGATGCCGTACGTGACGTTGCCGGACCGCAGCGCAAACAGCGCCTGTACGTCGTTTTTGGTGCGCCCCGCAATGTCGCTGTTCAGCCGCACCGAGATCGTGCCGCAGTCCTCCAGGCCGAATGCCGGCAGCAGACAGAAGCAGACAACCAGCAGGCAGAGGGCAACGGAAAGCATCTTTTTCATCATAACGCCGCCTCCTTGTCTTTCTCTTTTTTATTATACAGGATTGCCGTGCGAATTACAAGACGCCGCTTTGCATTTTTCGGCCGAAGCAAGCTTTTGCCTCTGCCGCCGCGCGGCGGATTTTCAAAGAAAAAGAAAGAAAAGGACTTGCTTTTTTCCGCGCGGTATGGCATGATACTGATAACAGGGCAGCCGTTCTGCAGCGGGCTCGGCGTCGGGCCGGTTCTCAGGAGAACGAGCTGCCGTCGAATCGGATTCGGAGGGGTCAACTTGCACGAAGCGTATCTTGCCGCCATCGACGCGGTGATTGAAAAAGGGCCGTTCAAGGATAACTGGCAGTCGCTTTCCGCCCATAAAACGCCAGACTGGTACCGGAACGGGAAGCTCGGCGTCTTCATCCACTGGGGCGTCTACAGCGTGCCCGCGTTCGGCAACGAGTGGTATTCCCGCAATATGTATAACAGAGAAGACCGCGCGTTCGAACACCACGTGAAGACCTACGGGCCGCAAAAGGACTTCGGCTATAAGGACTTCATCCCGATGTTCAAAGGCGAGCGGTTTGACGCGAAACGGTGGATCCGCACGTTTCGCGAAGCGGGCGCAAAATTCATGGTGCCCGTGCTGGAGCACCACGATGGGTTTGCCATGTACGACACGGCGTTCAACCGATGGAACGCCAAAAACATGGGCCCCTGCAGGGACGTGGCCGGCGAGCTGAAGGCCGCCTGCGACGCGCAGGGACTTCGCTTCTGCGCCTCCACGCACCGCGCCGAGCACTATTTCTTCATGAACCTCGGCAGAACCTTTGAAAGCGACGTGAATCCCGACGCGGAATGGTTCGACTTCTATGCGCCTGCGGTTGACGACCCGCAGTTCGGCCCGAAGGCGATGTTTGCCGCCACCGACGCCGTCAACGGCCCGGGCCCGACCGACGAATGGCTGGACGACTGGATGGTCCGCACCTGCGAGATCATCGACAAATATCAGCCCGGCATCCTCTATTTCGACTGGTGGATCCAGAACGAGAAGTATAAGCCCAGGCTGAAGAAAATCGCCGCCTATTATTACAATCGCGCGTCGGAGTGGGGCAGGGAAGTCACCATCGATTATAAGCACAACGCCTTTGCGCTCGGGACCGCCACGCTGGACATTGAGCGCGGCTCCCTTGGCAGCGTGTTCCCGTACCCGTGGCAGACCGACACGGCGATCGGCAAGCGCTCCTGGGGCTACACGACGGACAACGAATTCAAAAGCGCCTATACGGTCGTTACCACGCTGATCGACGTTGTTTCCAAAAACGGCATGCTTCTTTTGAATATCGGGCCGAAGCCGGACGGCACGTTTACCGAAGAGGAGACCGCGGTGCTTGCCCGCCTCGGCGCGTGGATGAAGCAAAACGGCGAAGGCATCTATGACACGGTTCCGTATAAGTTCTATAAAGAAGGGGAGAGCGCCGCTTCCTCCGGCATGTTTTCGGAGGGCGACGTGCAGTATACCCCGCAGGATTTCCGCTTCACCTATAAAAACGGCGTGTTGTATGCCTTCCAGATGAAGCCCTCGCGTGAGATTGCCATCCGCTCGCTGCACCCCGACCGCTGCGGCGTTGCGGTGGAGCGCGTCAGCGTCCTCGGAAACAACGCGGTTGCGTCTTTTTGCTGCGGCGAAGAGGGACTGACGGTACGCCTCAAGAACGCCCCGGCCGACGAGCTTCCGCTTTGCCTCAGAATCGAGCTGGCTTGATAAAAGAATCGGCAGCCGTGATCCTTCCGGGTCATGGCTGCCGTTGTTATGCGCGCGTTTTTGCCCTGCCGTTATTTCAGCACCTTGCGGATGACGGCGTCGTCCGCGTCGGGAAACAGGGTTTGCAGGTGTTGGAACAGCCTTTCGTAGGATTCCTCCGGCGTGCGGCGGTAGACCCGGCTGCAAAAGTCGCCGCCGAAAAAGCGCTCGGGCGTGGAGTATTCCGCAACGCCCCAGCCGTAGGGCTGCCCGATCTTGTCTGCGGCATAGACAAAATCGCTGATCAGAACATAGCCTTGCGCCTGCAGGCGCGTGATGCTCGTTTCAAAGCCCTTTTTGCCGCCCTTGCGGTAGTTGCCGATGCGCTTGAGCTCCCGGGAGAGCACCGGCGCGTTTGCGTCCACCAGCTCGAACAGCTCTCTGTCGCGGAACGAAGCCAGCCCGTCGTCGAACCGCGCGTCGAAATCATAACCGTCGCGGCGGTAGTTGGCAAAGTCCGGAAACCACTCCCTGCTGATGAACACGGCTTTGTTTTCAAAAAACTTGCCGTAGGCGCAGCGGCTTTCGCGGATCACTGGGCCCTTCCAGGCCCACGCCTTCCACGTGTCGTCGGCGGCGGAATACCAGACGTCGGCCGCGGCGTGCTCCTCCAGGGAAAAACCGGGGATGGACCCGGCGAAGAACGGCAGAAAGCCGAAGCGTTCAATCGCTTCAAGCAGATCTTCTTTCGTGCGGACGGTAAAGCCGCTGCAGGTCATGCATCATCCCTCCGTTGTTCCGCCGCAGGCAATCGGCGGCTTCCGGGTTTCTTCGCCGCAAAATGTCGGCGGAAGGTGTTGTATTCGTCTTCACAATCTGTTAGAATAAAGGCGGAAACCGAACGGCAGCGTTTTTCCGGCTTGCCGGTTCCGAGATTGGGGGCGACAGAATGAAAGCAAAGCTCAAGGCGTTTCTTGCGCTGGTCTGCTTCTTTTGCAATCTGATCGGCTGTCTTGCCTTCTATCCGAAGGCGCCGCAGACGGAATCCGTGCGGTTCGCGCAGGCGCTCGGCCGCGGCTGGAACCTCGGCAATACGCTGGAGGCCTGGCAGCTTCCGAAACCGGAGGACACCGAAACCTGCTGGGGCAACCCGAAGGCGACGGCTGCGCTGTTCGCGCTGCTCAAGGAGCTTGGCTTCACGTCCGTCAGGATCCCCGTGACGTGGTTCCAGCACATGGATGAGAACGATCGGATTGAGGACGCGTGGATGGATCGCGTCAACGAGGTTGTGGACGACGTACTGGCACAGGGTATGTATGCCATTCTCAACGTTCAGCACGACGATCAGGACTGGCTGATTGCGGATGAACAGAACGAGGCGCGGGCAATCGCCACGCTTGCGAGCGTCTGGACGCAGATTGCAGCCCGGTTCGCGGACTATGACGAAAGACTGGTGTTCGACGTGATGAACGAGCCGCGCGTGGTCGGTTCGCCGCTGGAATGGATCGGCACGCCGGAGGAGCGCACGGTGGTCAACCGCTTCAACCGGGCGGCGCTTCAGGCGATCCGGTCGGCGGGCGGCTGCAACGCGTCGCGCTACGTGATGGTCACGACCTGCTGCGCGAGCGTCTCCGAAGAGAACTGCAGCGCTTTGCTTGTGCCGGACGATCCGCATGTGATCGTGTCGCTGCATTATTACTACATGACCGCGCATCGTTCGGAGTACCTTGACTGTGAAAAGCCTTTGCGGCCGGCGGATTATATCGAAATACACAAGACGCTGCGCAGGATTCACAAAACGTTCCTGCAAAGCGGAATCGGCGTGAGTATTTCGGAATTCGGCTGGACCGACCGCGTCCATTTGAAGAACCTCAGCCGCAAGGCGGCGCAGTTTGTTCGGCTTGTGACAAATTACGGCATGTCCTGCCTTGTGTGGGACAACGGCGGCGATTTCCGCCTGATTGACCGCAACAATCTGACCGCTGAGTTTCCCGATTACGTGGATGCGGTCACGCGCAGCTGGCGCCCGGCGCCGCTCGCCTGAGAAGCGTTTCCGAGCAAGACACAGACGGTTCGCCCGTTACGGACACGTCATGTCAGAAGCGCCAGCAGGTCGTCCAGCTTTGCCGTTGCAAGGCAGACGCAGGTGTCTGACGCGCCGTAATAGATTCTGACTTCGTCGCCCTCCTGCAGCACGGCGCAGGGGAAAATGACGTTCTGGCGGAAGCCTTCGTCGGTTTCCGCGGGCAGCTCCGGCGCAATCAGCGGCTTGTCGTAGAGCGCGAGCACTTTGGACGGGTCGTGGAGGTCGAGCAGCATCAGCCCGGCCGTATAGCGCTTTTTCCAGGTCTGTTCCCAGCCGTTCTTGCCGCGGCTTTCGTCGCGGTCCACGGCGTGGAACAGCGTGAGCCAGCCCTTTTCCGTTTTGATCGGCGAAGCGGTCGGACCGATTTTGTCGTTGACCCAGGGAACGCGTTCGGTGCCCAGCACCAGACTGCTGCGGCCCCAATAGATCAGATCGGGCGAGCGCGAAAGCCAGATGTCAAAGCGTTCGTTGTGTCTGCTGTAGACCGGCATCGGGCGTTCCAGACGGACGAATTCGCCGTTGATTTTTTCGGGGAACAGCACCATGTTCCGGTTGTCGGGCACGCTTCTGCTGATGATCCGGTAGGACTGCAGGTCGTCGGAAAGCGCGGCAATCGTGCCGCAAAGGCCGTGGCGCGTATCCGTGGCAAGGCAGAGATAGAGCGTGTCTTCAATCTTGATGATGCGCGGGTCATAGTGTCTTCTGAGCTCCGGGTCGTCCGAGGGCTGCGCGCTGTCGATCAGCGGCTTCGGGTCGAACACCCAGCCGTCGATTCCGTTTTTGCTGCGGGCGATGCCGATGCTTGTTCCGGCAAACTTCCGGTTCTCGGTTTCATACAGCGCCTGATTCGTGCCGTAATCGTTGCGGAACACCATCACGTATTCGCCCTTGTGCTTGATGACGCCCGCGTTGAAGACAAGCGAACAGGGGTAAGGCAGGTCGGACGGCGTGATGATGGGGCGTTCTCTCTTTTTGATACAGGGATGCGAGGCAATTGCTGGCAATACGGCTGGCATGGCGCTTCTCCTTTCAAAAAGCAGCGGGGCGCTGCTTATATGAATCTTATTGGTAATTCCTATTCCATTATAGCAAAATCTGCGGCGATTGCAAGCGTGTTTTCCGCGTTTTGCAGCCGCCGGGGCAGAAAAAGAACAGGGGAGGGAACGGCTTTGCGCATGACGGCTGAAGAGGCGCGGCGGCAGATATCGGAGCTGCTGCTGGATTGGTGCGACGCTCTGGTTCGCCTTCAGATCAACAAAACGAATGATCCGCGGCTGGACGGCGGCATTCTGTGCCCGGCCTGCGGGTGTGTCCACGGGCGGTGCCACGAAGCGGTCTATCCGCTGCTTTGGGCTGCGCACACGACGGGAAATGAAAGCTATCTGACGGCCGCAAGGCATCTGTTCGACTGGGGAGAAAACGTGCGCTGTGCGGACGGCGGCTTTCGCAACGACCTCAAGTCCGAGTGGAAGGGCGTCACCGTTTTTGCCGCAGTTGCGCTGCACGATGCGCTATTCTTTCACGGCACGCTGCTGACCGCCGCGGAGAAGGCCCGGTGGGAGGCGCGATTGCTGGCAATGGGCGATTGGTTGAGCCGCAATCTCACCGAGCAGTCGTCGGCCTATCTCAACTATCTCGCCGCGAATGCCAGCGCCATGGCGCTGCTGGGTAACTACTTTTCAAGTGAAGAATACCTGTCGCTTGCAAAGCGGCTTGCCGCGTTTTGCCTTGGGCACATCACGCAAAGCGGCCTGATCTGCGGTGAAGGGCACCCGAGGGACGCCGTTTCGCCCAAGGGGTGCCGCGCCGTCGACGTCGGCGGCTACAACGTGGAGGAAACCCTGCCGAGTCTGAGCCGCTATGCCACGGCTGCCGGCGACCGGAAAACGGCCGAGGCGTGCTGCGCGCTCTGGCGTGCGCATCTCGCCTTTCTGCTGCCGGACGGCGCCTGGGACGACAGCACCGGAACGCGGTCGTTCAAATGGAGCTATTGGGGCAGCCGCACCGCCGACGGGTGTCAGGGGGCGCTCTTCGCGCTCGGCGCAGAGGATCCCGTGTTTGCCGAAGCGGCATGGAGAAACTTTGCGCTTTACCGCCGCTGCACGTTTGACGGGCTGCTTGCCGGCGGACCGGACTATCGCCGAAACGGGGAACCGGCGTGCGTGCATCATACGTTCTGCCACGCCAAGGCGCTCGCTGCCACGCTGGACGGCCCGCTGCCCGCCTTTGCGCGCGTTCCCGTGCCGTCGGACCATCCGGCGCCGCTGACCCATTACCCCGAGCTGGACGCCTGGCGTGCCGCCTGCGGCAAATGGCGGCTGTCCGTCAGCGGCTGCGACGTTTCCCATGCCGGCGCACGGCACGTGTCCGGCGGCTGCATTTCCCTGCTCTGGCACGCGGATGCAGGACCGCTGATCGCGGTCGGCCAGATGGATCAGACGCTGCGGGAACCGCATAATCAGCAGCTTTCCGTTCACCCCGAAACGCAGGGGTGCGGCTGCCCGCGGCTGGAGACGACCGACGTCGACGCGCCTGCAGGGCAGCAGTTCTGCCGCGACGCCCGCCTTTCCGCTTCGCAAACGGCAGACGGCGTTGTCATTCGCGCGGACGCTTGTCTTTGCTTTGGAGACGGCCGGCCTCTGCCCGGCGGCGCCTGCTTTGTGGAATACCGGCTCACACAGGACGCGCTTGTTCTTTGCGTGCACGTTTCGCCCGGGCTTTCCGCGTCCACGCGCTTCGTGCTCCCGCTGATCGGCGACGCTGCCGACGTTTCGGTTCTCGGCGGCAGTCTGATTTGCGCGCCGGCGCGGCGGTTCCATCTCAGCCCCGGCTTCCTCTGCCGGGAATACAGCTTCCGTCCGGATTCGTCCGGCCATATTACGATCAGCATTTCTGTCCGTTCGGCTTCGAAGCCGAGGGACGGAGCGTTGTCCGACTGCCCGTGAACCGAACGGGCCGTTGCACGCAGATTCTTCCTCACGGAAAGCGAGGCGCATTCTATGAAGCATATCAAAATTTCCGAGCATGAGCTCCTGTTTTCAAGACCCGGCGAACTGGTACGGGTAACGCCCTGCCACGAGAACGCCGTTCGGTTTGAAGCGTTTCCCGACTGCAGGCTATTTGACGAAAACTTTACCCTGCTGCCGCAGACGGCCGCCTGTTCGTTTGAAGAGCGGGACTACTGCGTCTTTATGACGGTCGGCAGAGTGAAGCTGCAGCTCGAGCAAAACGGAAAGATCACGGTCTATAAAGACGGATCGGTGATTCTGGAGGAGCAGGCGGATCTGGCCTTTCACGACGGCTTTCGGCGCTATGAGCGCAGAAACGGTTCCTGGGCGGCAACGCTGACTTTCAACGGCAACGAGGGCGAACGCTTTTTCGGCCTCGGCCAGGATCCCTGCGGCCGGTTCGACCTCAAGGGCTGCGCGTTCGATCTGCGCCATGTGAACGCGAAAACGACGGTTCCGTTCATCTATTCCTCGCGCGGCTACGGTTTTCTTTGGAACAACCCCGCCGTCGGGAGCGTGGAGCTTGCGGAAAACCGCATGCGCTGGCGGGCGGACGCAACGCGAAAGCTCGATTTCGTCGTCATTGCCGGCAACCCGAAGGAGGTCAGCGAAACGCTTGCCGATCTGACCGGACACGCGCCAGTGATGCCGCATTGGGCCACCGGCTTCTGGCAGTCGCGGCTGCGCTATGAGACGCAGGAGGACCTGCTGGCGGTGGCGCGGCGCTATCACGAAGAGAACGTCCCGCTTTCCGCCATCATCTGCGATTACTTCCACTGGACGGAGCAGGGCGATTATCGGTTCGACCCGCGCTATTGGCCGGACGTCAGAGCCATGACGGACGAGCTGCACGCGATGGGAACGAAGCTGATTGTTTCTGTCTGGCCGACCGTCAACCCCAATTCCGAAAACTACGCATATCTTTGCGACAACAACCTGCTGATTCGTACCGCAAAGGGCAAAAACAACGTGTTCGATTTTTACGGCCCGCAGGCGGAAATCGACGTCACCAATCCGATGACAAGAGAATTCGTCTTTTCAAAGCTCAAGGAAAACTATCTGGATCAGGGCGTGGACGGCCTCTGGTTCGACGAAGCGGAGCCGGAAATCCACCCCGAGCAGTTCGATAATCTTTTGCTGCATCTCGGCAGGGGAGACGAGGTCGGCCTGTTGTATCCCTTCTGTTACGCGCAGATGGCGCATGAGGGCTTTTCCCGGCTGGGCAAGGTGCCGGTCACGCTGATCCGCGCCGCCTATCTCGGGTCGCAGCGCTTCGGCGCGCTCGTCTGGAGCGGCGATATCCCCTCCACCTTCGAGAGCCTGTCGGCGCAGGTGAAGGCCGGTCTGAACATGGCTGTCTGCGGCATACCGTGGTGGAACACGGATATCGGCGGCTTCTGGGGCGCGGACACGCAAAGCGAGTATTACCGCGAACTGATTGTGCGCTGGTTCCAATACGGCGTTTTTTCGCCCGTGATGCGCCTGCACGGCAACCGGAACCGCCACGGTGAAAAGAAGCGCGACGTGAAAGAGCCGACCGGCGACCCGAATGAGATCTGGAGCTTCGGAGAAGAGAACTATCCGATACTGAAAGATCTGGTGCTTTTGCGTGAGCGTCTGCGCCCCTACATTGAACGGCAGATGCAAACCGCGGCGGAAAAAGGCTGGCCCGTCATGCGACCGATGTTCTTTGAGTTCCCGGAGGACGAGGTCTGCTATACGCTCGGAGAACAGTATATGTTCGGCGACGACGTGCTTTTTGCGCCGATCGTCAACAGGGGACAGACCGAAAAGCGCGTTTATCTGCCCGAGGGCAAATGGGTGCTGACGAGAACCGGAGAGGTCTATGCCCCGGGCTGGCACACGATCCATGTGCAGATCGATGAATTTGTGGCCTTTGTAAAAGATGACGCTGAGGTTCTGCGCTGCTTTTGACCGGCCGGAAGCCGCGACATTTTGCTGAAACTTTCTTTTGTTCTTGTATCTGTTTCATTTGTGTGATAGAATGGTACCGAAAATACGGTTCATATCGATTGGAGGCACAACGGTTTGAAGATTGGAAAAAAGCTGATTCTCTCCATGCTCGCGATCACGCTCGCCACAATGCTGCTCATATACGGCGGGCTTTATGCGATCATAGCCGATCTGCGGGGAAACGTGCAAAAGCTCTATGAGGACATCAGGGCGGATGCGGAGCAGACCATTGAAGAAGGCCTGTATGCGCAGGATTCCGATTCGCTCGGCGTGTTGGCGGATATGCAGATGGAGGTGACCGATTCGCGTCTGCGCATCGTGTCTGACGCGGTGAAGCAGTCGGCGGAATATGCCGAAAGGCTTTATGCTTCGCCGGCGGATCATCTAAACTCCGCCTATGCACCCGTTCATTTGTCGCGCGCCCCGGAAACACTGTCTGCGAGATATATGTACAGTGCGGGAACCCGGGAGACTGGTGCGCTGCGGGATGAGTTGAAACTCTTGTCGAATATGGAAGAAATATTCGCACCCATCATGGAATATAACAGCCGGTTTTTAGACAATCTCTATGTTGGTACCGCCAGCGGGATCTTTTATCAGTACACGGACAATAACGTTTTTCGTGAAAACTATGTGGTGACGCAGCGGCACTGGTATGTGAACGCAATCGATTCGCCCGATCAGATCATGTGGAAAGAGACGGAGATCGATTCATACGGAAGGCCCTGTATCACGGCTTCCAAGGCAGTCAAGGGCCCCGATGGGAAAATTGTCGCCGTTGTGGCGGCCGACGTGAATTTTGAGCAGATGATGTCCAACGTGATCGGCAGCGGGCTCGGTGAAACGGGCACAACCTTTGTTCTCGGCTCAACAAGAGATCTTGTGGCATACAGCACCTTCATGGAAGACGTGAAAGCGCATGACGGCCTTTACAACGCGTTTGAAGACCACTTTGCCGATCCGAAAACCGTGTTGAAAAAAATCGACGCCTGCGCTTTCGGCAACGGTGAGGCGTTTCACGCCGAGCTGGACGGAAAAGAGATCTACATGACCGCCCGTACGATTCCCTCCACCGGCTGGCTGCTTTGCACAGCGATTAACGCCGAAGAGATCACGGAGCCGATCGGGAAGGTCACTGCACAATCCGATCAGCTGTTTGCCGCCGCGCGCGCAAAAACAACGGCCGAATTCAAATCGCTGATCCTGAACGCGATTATTACCATCGTTGTGATTGCGCTGCTTGTCGCATTGATCGAATACTTTATTTCACGCACGATCTCAAAGCCCATCATCCGGCTGACGGATACGGTGAAAAACACCGGGGAAGGCGATTTTGAAAAGAAATCAGATATCGACACACGCGACGAGATCGGCGACCTGGCGCGAGGCTTCAACAAAATGCAGGATGATCTGAAGCTTTACACCGAGAACCTGAAAACCGTCACCGCGGAAAAGGAACGCATCGGCGCTGAGCTGAACGTGGCAACACAGATCCAGGCGGATATGCTCCCGCGGATCTTCCCCGCGTTCCCGCAGAAAAAAGAGATCGATGTGTTTGCGTCCATGACGCCCGCGAAAGAGGTGGGCGGAGACTTCTATGATTTCTTCCTGCTGGATGACAACCGCCTGGCGCTGGTGATTGCAGATGTATCAGGCAAGGGTGTGCCTGCGGCGCTGTTCATGGTGATTTCCAAAACGCTGATCAAAAACCGCGCCATGCAGGGCGGAACGCCGGCACAGATTCTTGCCGACGTGAACAACCAGCTTTGTGAGGGCAACGATGCGGACATGTTCGTCACATGCTGGCTGGGCATCTGCGACCTTTCAACCGGTTTGCTGACAGCAGCAAGCGCCGGTCACGAATTCCCCGCCGTGTGCGGCAGTGACAGAAACTATCAGCTTTTGAAGGATAAACACGGCTTTGTGCTTGCCGGAATGGAGGGCGCCCGCTACCGCGACTATGAGATACAGCTTGCACGGGGCGGCAGTATCTTCCTTTATACGGACGGCGTGCCGGAGGCAACGAACGTTAACGGTGAAATGTTCGGGACGGACCGGATGCTTGAAGCGCTGAATCGCTGCTCGGATGAAAATGCAGATGTATTCATTCACGCTGTCAGTTCTGCCGTGCAGGCGTTCACGGGCGAAGCGCCGCAGTTTGACGACATGACCATGGTCGGCATGACCTGGTACGGAAAAGATTGATCATCGGATCATTTTTACAAATACGTTAGTATATAAAGAAACTCTCCGAAAAAACCGGAGAGTTTCTTTGATGATTTTTGCCTTCAAGCTTTGCGCAGCGCAATAACACGCGGCGCAGATGAATATAACTGAAAAAAGCACGCCGAAGCGCGCTTTTTTCCTGGCTAAAGATTGCGATTTTAACATAATAGGGGTTACCGTTAAATTTCGTAACGCTAAAAGAACACACAAAGATAATGCTTTTGAGAATTACTCATTAGAATCTCGATTAACAATCCATACACTAGTGAAATCCGGGTCAACCACGATTTCTCCGGTTGAATGGAGTCGATATTCTCCTTTTGGCGCTGGTTTGGTGGAGCTCAAATCTGGGGGAAGTCCAAAAACATCCCCATTCTTTTGTCTGAAGCGTATTTGCCTGTCGTTGGCCTCAATTACCGTTCCCCAGTACTGCTTTTGTTCAATAAACTCATTGTCTTTCGTATAATATGTAATTCCGACCAAAATCGTTTTCCCAAGCAAATCAGAGAAAGACAACTCAGACATTCAGGTCTACCCCCCTTATATGATTCCAAATGATAGTATAACAAAGGATTGCTATCTTTGTCAAAATAGCAATCCTTTTCTGGCAGGGGCAGAAGGACTTGAACCCTCGGCACGCGGTTTTGGAGACCGCTGCTCTACCAACTGAGCTATACCCCTATATTCTGGTGGGCCATCAGGGACTCGAACCCCGGACCGACCGGTTATGAGCCGGTTGCTCTGACCAACTGAGCTAATGGCCCATATCTTGGCGACTTCGAAATTATAGCAAAACCGTTTTCAAAAGTCAAGCCTTTTCGAAAAGTTTCGTCTTGTTTTTGCGAAAAACGAAACCCCCGCCGTTTTCAAAAACAGTATTTGCGGATGCCGATGAAAAAGACGGTCAGACCGATGTCGATGAATACGTGGAACACGGCGTGGAAATACCGTTTTTTCTTGCCGACGCCATAGAGCGCCGCGCCCAGAAGCAGACACGACCCGCCGGTCAGCAGGCAGAGAAACGCTCCGCGCGGCAGCACGGCAAACGCTTTTCCGCCCGCAATCGCGCAGGCGACGCCGGTTCCGATATAAAGCCCCATTTGCAATGTTTTTGTTTTTTCAAAAGAAAAGAACGTCAGAACAAGCCCGGAGAGCGCGCCGAACCACGCGCAAAGAAGCAGCGTGAGCGCCGCCCCGGGGCCGACCAGCTCCTTCACCGGCGGCACACAGCCGGTCGCCGTGCCCGCAACGGCAAAGAAGATCATGCAGTGGTCCAGCAGACGCAGCACTTTTTTGCGCTCCGGGTTCCTCGTGCCGTGATAGAGCGCGGAGGTCAGGAACATGATCGTCGTGCCGAACAGATAGAGAGAAGCGCAGACGATCCGCACGGGGTCGCCCGCTTTGACGGACGGAATCAGGCAGAAGAAGACGATGCACGCGCTGAGGATCAGACCCGCGGCGTGGGTGACTGTGTGCAGCAGCTCTTCGGCTTCGGTGTAATCGACCAGTTGAATCTTTTCCCAGGGCTTCATCTGTTCCTCTTCCTTTCTTTTTGTCTATCATAGTCCAACGGTCCGCTTTTGTCAAGAAAAAACCCCTGCCGGAGCGGCAGGGGTTCGGGAAATGGAATCAGTTGGCCTTTGCGGCTCTTTCCATCGCAAGCTTGTAGTCTCTCGTTCCGACGAAGATTTCGTTGGTATACGGGTTCTTCTTTTGCTCTTTGGCCCGCTTGATGATATTCATAATCACGAGGATGTTGATTGCAATGGCAAGGACGGCCACAACGCCCTGTGCGGTCGGGTTGGCGTCCGCGCTCGTCAGCACCAGATTCGGATCCATTCTGCCGGTGGCGTCGGTCACGAACTTCGCGGCGTCAGCATACACGACGGGCAGGGTGGTGAATCTGGAATGATTCTGGAAGCTCGGGAAGACCTGTGCGAACATGCACCACAGAGCCAGCGTGTTGGCGCGGTTCTGGATCCAGCCGCCCTTGTTCCAGAAGGCGTTTGCAACGGTGGGCGCCAGCAGAAGCGCAACGCCGCAGAAGAAGGTGTGAAGCGGAAGGTTCAGATAGGTGTATTCGAAGTTCCAGACGTCATAAGCAAGGATGAACTGCCAGGTCATATCCGGCCAGAGCATATCCTGCTGCTTATGCTTGGAGGAATAGATGCCCCACCAGCCGGTCATGCACATGATGTTGATCAGACCCGCGATGCCGTTGAGGAGATTCCACCAGCCGCCGT
>JAEEGI010008059.1_pt1 | contig 23351 bp, 23 predicted proteins | sample 8958751 | NCBI WGS metagenome assembly JAEEGI01 (sample SAMN16246545, study PRJNA631951) | gut metagenome | biome: gut microbiome; feature: rumen; material: KS-attached | host: Bos | place: Iran: Karaj | collected 2018-10 | reverse complement strand
AATTATATTCTATTTGTGGGGATTAGGATATAGGAAAGTTAAAGATTTCGATTCATCATCGCAAAAAAATACCCAATCCGTAATGGATTGGGTATTCATCGTAGCGAGAGGGGGATTCGAACCCTCGACACCGCGGGTATGAACCGCGTGCTCTAGCCAACTGAGCTATCTCGCCATGTCAGTATTTATCAGTGGTGTGAAGCGGTGTCGCTCACAACCGACTCGTATAATATACCTCGAATCAAGTTTAATGTCAACACATTTTTTCAAAAAAATTCTAAAATTTTTTAAGGTTTATTTTGCATCGCTATAGCGATAATAATTCACCCGGAAGGCTTTGCATCAAGGAGCCTTCCAGGCGCTATTTTACTGCATTTATTCCATCTTTGTGATCAAGAAATATATCTGAGCAATATTTCAAGCTCATCTTGCCAATTTTTTTACTTCATCATGCCACTCTATGATCAAGCCACTTGCCGCTCATAAATCTTATAGTAAAAAATACTCCTCTTACAAACCAGTCAGAGAACATTCCGCACCATACAGCAACAGGTGATACGAATACAAACACATGTACCAGTGCTATAGTAACACCGACTCTGATCGTCCACATGCTTATTACAGACAATATCATTGAAAATCGCACATCTCCTGCTGCCCTCATACCATAAGCCGGCAGGAAGGCAGGAACCCAGAACAGCGGCTTTACAATTGTTATAAGGCCGCACATATACATGCAAAGCTTGGCACTTTCATAATTCATGCCGCCAAGACTCGTGATAGGTCCTCTAAGCGCAAATACAAACAGGCAGCTTAATATAATAGCAATCTCAGCCCATACCGCCATCTTCTTAACATAATATCTTGCTTCATCTTTTCTTCCGGCGCCAAGACTCTGTCCTACAACAGTCATAAGACCTATTCCTACGCCGCAGGCTGCAACTCCGTTAACATTCTCCATGATATTGGTCATAGCCTGAGCTGTAATAGCCACGGTACCCATAGTGGAGACTGTAGACTGGATCACAAGCTTACCAAACTGGAACATAGAATTCTCTATTCCATTAGGGATTCCCAGAGCCAGAACTCTTTTGATAAGGTATCCCTGAGGTCTTATAGTCCTGTAGTCTCTTATGCTTATCATCTGATCCTTGTTATGAAGATAGACAAAAACTACAATTGCAGACAGCCATCTTGAGATAAAAGTAGAAAGCGCAGCGCCTGCAACTCCCAGCCCGAATACATAGATGAATACCGCATTGCCGGCAATATTGATAAAGTTACATACGATAGATATAAGAAGAGGCCTTCTGGTATTGCCCTGGGCCCTATAGATGGCTGATCCAGCGTTATACAAAGCAATCCCCGGGAAAGACAATATGGTGATGAAAAAGTACACCTGCGCCTTGACCATAAGCGCATCCTCAACCTTACCAAATACCGTATTCAGGATCCCGTTCCTAAGCAATAGACATATAAGTGTTATTGATACAGACAGTATAAGCGCTGACAATGACACCTGCCTTGCAGCTTCCTGTGCCTTGTCCTTATTTTTCTGTCCTATAAAATTAGAACATATGACAACGCCGCCTGTAGCAAGAGCTGCAAAGGCCTGATTGACAAGTATATTGATAGAATCTACAAGCTGAACAGCTCCAAGTGAATAGTCATCAACATTGCTGACCATCATAGAATCTGCAAGACCCATGAGAGATGTCAGAAACTGCTCTGCGATCACAGGGATTATAAGCATCAAAAGAGCGTGATTACTAAAGATATGACCGCTATCGGTCTTTGGCTTACTTATATTATTTGTTTTCAAAAGCTGCACACTTTCATAGTCAAAAGTTTTTAAGTTCCCTTATCATTAAAGCAGGTTCTGTGGATAATCCCAGCAGAACCTGCTTATAAGTCATAAATTCCTGAACATATAGTTCAAGAATACATCTCATATTATGATGCATGTATCAGATATATTTAATGACTACTACATCATATATATTTACATTCTCTCAGGAGCATCAAATCCCAGAAGATCAATACCAGTCTCCATAATTCTGAGAGTGTTATAAAGAAGTGCTATATAGCTCTCCTTCTTGGCTTCATCCTCTTCTGCAAGAATTCTTGTCTCGTGGTAGAAGCTGTTGAATGCATTAGAAAGGCCATAAATATATGCACAGATCCTATTAGGCATAAGCTCCTTGGCTGCGCTTTCTACTGCTTCTGCAAAGCCTGTAAGTGCAAGGCACAGTGCCTTCTCATTATCAGATCCTGATACTGCAAGGCATGCATCCTTGGCTTTCTTGCCTGACTGCTCTTCGTACTTGGCAAGAATGGACTTGATACGAACGATAGTATACAGAAGGTATGGGCCTGTATCTCCTTCAAATGAAGTGAACTTGTCTATATCAAAGATATAATCCTTAGAAGGCTGGTTAGAAAGATCACCATACTTAAGTGCCGCAAGAGCTACCTGATGTGATGTCTTCCTTGCTTCCTCATCGCTGATATCGGCATTGCCTTCCTTGATACGGCTGTACATCTTCTCATCGATCTCGCTTATAAGACTCTCAAGACGCATTACGCCGCCCTGTCTAGTCTTAAATGGCTTACCATCGCTTCCGTTCATAGTACCAAAGCCTACGAACTGAAGATCTGTCTCAGGCATAACAAGCTTAGAGATATGAGCACTTCTGAATACCTGTGTGAAATGAAGAGTCTGACGCTTATCAGCTACATAATAGATGGCATCAGGATGATACTCATCCATACGCTTTCTTATAGTAGCAAGGTCTGTTGTAGCATAAAGTGCTGCACCATCACTCTTAAGTACGATACAAGGAGGAAGCTCCTTGGCATCATCTTCTCTTGTAACATCTATAACAAGTGCGCCCTGGCTTTCGTGAGCATATCCGTTGTCCTTGAAATAATCTACCATAGAAGGGATTATGTCATGAACAGTGGACTCGCCCCACCACAGGTCGAAATCAACATTAAGGTTCTTATAGTTCTTCTTAAGGTCAGATACTGACACATTAAGGATATGGTGCCAGAGAGCACGGTATCCTCTGTCTCCGTCCTGAAGCTTCTTGGTAGCTTCAAGAGCTGCTGCCTTATAAGCTTCATCCTCTTTGGACTTACCGGATGCAAGAGGGTAGATAGTCTCAAGCTCTGAAAGAGTGAATGGCGGCTCCTTAGGATAGCTTCCTGTATATGACTCATCAAAGTATGGAAGATCCGGCTTCTGAAGCTTAAGCTCTGTGATGATAAGACCCATCTGAAGACCCCAGTCACCAAGATGAACGTCACCAACTACCTTATTGCCTGTATATCTTAAGATTCTCTTTAAAGACTCACCGATTACAGCACTACGAAGGTGTCCTACATGAAGAGGCTTAGCTACATTAGGTCCGCCGTAATCAAGGACTATTGTAGGCTCATGACCAGGAAGATCAACACCAAATCTCTTCTCATGAAGCATCTTAACTATATAAGAGCGAACGAATTCACGGCTAAGTGTAAGATTTAAAAATCCGGGTTTTACAGAATCTACCTTCTCGAACATCTCATTGCCTGAAAGCTTAGCTGCAACTTCATCTGCGATCATAAATGGAGCCTTGTGATACTGCTTGGCACCTGCCATAGCACCATTGCACTGAAACTCACAAAGATCAGGACGGTTAGAAACGCCGCACTTACCAAGGGCTTTGTCATATCCTGCTGCCTCAAAGGCATCAGATACTTCTTTACTAATAAGGTCTAATATCTTTTCCAAAACTTTGTCCTTTCAATAAAAAACTATTAAAATCTGTATATATATGAAATTAAGCTTTCAAAATCTCTTAATGTATAATAATAAAGAAATATATGTTAGTCAAACTTTATTATTTCATTTATCCAAATATAACTATATTAAAATATTATAATATCAAATATTCATCCGATCCATTTAACGAGTCATATTACTCATACTTCGCACTTGCCAAACATGCGCCGATAAACGGATACAGGTCACTAATCCCAGACTTCCTCAGCCTTGTTATAATAATCCATCAAAACAGGCCTGGTCAGCTGATTGATATCAACATCAAGATCCACTTCATCCTTGCCAAAAGTAAATAAAGAAGCCACATTGTCACTTGTAAGATATCTGGTCTCAACATCAAAAGTGATCTCTTCAGAAAGTTCTCTTTTGCTTGCCATATTGAATCCCCAGTCTCCAAAAGCCGGAACTTCTATATGATAAGCTTTGACATTAAAGCCTTCGCTTTCAATTGTTTTATTTATGCACCAAAATGCCTTGGTAGCATAATATGGGCTTGTGGACTGAACTACCAATACGCCGCTGTCAGTCAGGCACCCGCCACACATCCTATAGAAGATATTAGAATAGAGTTTATTCAAAACTTCCGTATTAGGATCAGGAAGATCAACTATGATAACATCATATCTCTCACTACAGTTCTCAAGGTATTCATAAGCATCCATATTAAGGATATTAAGCTTATCAGACAGAAGGCTGTTCTCATTGATATCCGTGATATTCTTGTCTGTACTGCAGATTCTGATCATCTCTGCATCCAGGTCTACAAGGTCTATCTTCTTAACTTCAGGATATTTTAGGACTTCTCTGACTGCAAGTCCGTCGCCTCCGCCCAGGATCAGTATGTTCTGCCTTGTATCTACTTCATTCATAGGTATATGTACAAGAGCTTCATGATAACGGTACTCATCAGCAGTAGAGAACTGACAATTACCATCTATAAAGAGCCTTACATCATCCCTGTGCTTGGTCATGACTATCTTCTGATACGGTGTCTGCTCTATAAGGATAACCCTGTCCATATACAGGCCGCTTTCTACAGAATTAGATATCGTATCAGCCAGTATCATTCCAAGAAGCATAATACCTGACAGGATGATAGCAAGCATGCGATAGATACGGATCCTCTCTATCCTCTTGCCAAACTTCCACATGATAAGAAGGGCTGCAACTATATTCATAAATCCGCACAAAAAAGATGTGGCAAAATATCCCAGCTTAGGAAGCAGGATAAGAGGAAATGCCACAGCTCCTACAAGTCCGCCAATATAGTCAAAACTAAAGATAGATGAAAGAGTAACCTTAAGATTGTTCTCGTCCTGCTCTATGATCCTGGTCATAACAGGAATCTCTGCACCTGCAAAGGCTCCTATTATGATGATCTCAAGATACATAACAACTGCATAGCCTGATATGTATATATTAGCAAGGAACAGAACCAGTGAACTGATGCCGCCGATAACACCTATTCCCAGCTCTATAGTTACAAATACATTAAAAAGATTTTTGGTAAAATACTTGGAAATATATGAACCAAATCCAAGCGCCGCCATATATAGGCCAATAGTTATCGAATACTGCAGTGTACTATTGCCCAAAAGATAAGAACTTACTGCGCTGATGATAAGTTCGTAACACATAGAGCATCCTGATATGATCAGGGTCGTCAGCATCAGTAGTCTATACTTCTTACTCATAAATAACCTCTAATACAAAATATATCTAAAACCACAATCCCTTATTTGCCCCCTCCGCTGGAAGATCTTCTGGAATTGATACTGGACTGCCTTACTGAAGAGGAGTAGCTGTCATAATAGCTGCCACCTATGTCATAAATAGTCTCTCCGGTATAGGACTCATAGGCAGACGGAGTATGGCTGTATTTCTTGGAATCCGATCTATAACTTGAACTGTAATAATGACTCCTGTACCATCTTGTGGTACTCTCCGAGCTTTTATATGGAGAGTTGTCCGAAGCATAGTTATACTTTCTTTTGGATATCTGGATATAAACCTTGTCAGCATCATCTTCCGGATGATATATAAGGCAGTACTCCGACTTAGTAACTATGGCAATAGGAGCATCACTTACACCATCTTCCTGGGTTACTGATTCTGTCTGACCTTCAATACCATTTATAATATCTTTGGCAACATAGTCTGTAGAATACGAAGATGATCCGCCGGATTTATATGAACCATATGAGATGCTTACACTAGTATTACCTGCACCTGTATATTCATATACATCTGCTTTTTGCTTTTCATTGCCTGTTATCGAAGTTACATACTCATAACTTTGACTTTTCTTAAGATATTTATCTATATATTTGGGTAAAGGCGGTAATGAATCCGCGATGGCAAACAATAATATAAAGATAAAAAAGGCAAAAGCCCAAAAAGCTTGACTGCCAAGCAGTTTATATATATTAAGCTTAGGCTTTTTATATCCTGTTATCTGAATATCGCTAAGCTCAATATATTCGCCCCTGGAATATTCTGTTCCATCATCCCATATTTCTGCAGACAAAGTATTTTCCTCAGTTATATCTTCATACTCTATAAAATCAGCTTCATCGCCTCTTTCTACGTCTACATCTCCAGAGCATCCGGTAACTACCTGATGACCTCTGTCAACCTCGTGCCACTTTGAACTTATCCTTCCACGAACATCATTGGCCGGCCATGAAACAGAGTATTCTGAATAAAAATCATCCATAGACAGCCACACTTCGCCTCTATTGGTCATAAGTCTGTATTCTGTCCAGGTTTTATTGCCATCATAAGTATTCTTATAAGTTATCCATCCAATTACATGTGCTTCAACATTTTTTATCTTTAAAATAGAACCAACTTTTATATTCATATAACTATAAACTACTAATATTCCTTTCAATAATCTGAGTCTTGATCTGCGTGGCCTTAAACAGTTCCTTAAGCTTGTCTGTAATGCCTTCTGTAACAGTATCTGAGCATGAGAAGACATCTATTGCCGCATACCCGTATTCAGGCCATGTATGAACCGAGAAGTGTGAAGTAGTTATCACGGCAAAATATGTAACTCCGATCGGTTCAAACTCATGTATACATTCTTCGACTATTTCAGCTCCTACAAAATCTATTGCTTTGTGTGCAGCCTCCTTTATCGCCTCAGGATCGTCGATCATATCTGTGCAGCCATATAGATCTGCTACAAGATGCCTTGCCATTATTCAATCTCCTTTTGCATTTGTTTCTCGCGCTCTCTTTGCGCTTTGGAAAAAGAACAACCGCAATAATCCTGCCTGTATAAGCCAAACATCTTAGAAAGCTCTATAGAACGCTTATATCCATTCTTTTTCTTAAAATCAGATGGAAGGAAAACGGTGCCGTACTTATCTGCAGCTTCCTTCCCTGCTTTGTTTAAATTATCAGCATTTTTTAAAGGGCTTATGGTAAGAGTTGTAGTAAAACCGTCAAAGCCCATCTCCTTAGCTATTCTGGCAGTTTCATCAAGTCTTAGTTCAAAGCACCTGATGCACCTGTCTCCCCCTTCAGGGCAGTCTTCAAGACCCTTAACTGCGCTAAGCCACTTGGAAGGATCATATTCACCTTCAAGAAAAGAAATCTTCCTGGCATTAGAATCTGAATTCATACCTTCAAAGTCATTGTCATCTATCTGCCTGTTGTAGGCTTCTATCAGCCTCTTTTCTTCTTCCACTCTCTTTACATATTCCGCTTTTGAAGTAATATTAGGATTATAATAAAAGAGCGTTATGTCAAAATATTCTCTTAGATACTCAAGACAATATGATGAGCACGGCGCGCAGCAGGCATGAAGAAGAAGCTTTGGATATACTCCCTCCTTCTGCCTTTCTTTTATGTAATTTTCCAGCTCTTTGGCATAATTAACTTTATTCATAGTACCTGCCTATATACTTACAAAACTTTTTGGGGCACATTACGTTATATCAAAAAACTGTCCTATTGTCGATATAAAAAAAGATGCCGATTTCCCACTTGGACGGACCGGCATCCCCAAAGTGGAAAGCTTTTAGTTTCTGATCTATGATCTGGCGAGCTCCCAAAAGGCAACAGCGCTTGCAGCAGCCACGTTTAGAGAATCCACATCATGAGCCATGGGGATTATGACTTTGTAATCTGACATCTTGATGGCTGCATCTGATAATCCGTCGCCTTCATTGCCCATTATTATGGCAAGCTTGTCTTCCTGCTTTAATCTCTCATCATCAAGTCTTACAGACTCCGGCTTTAGAGCCATAGCAGCAGTCTTGAAGCCAAGCTTATGAAGGAGTTCAAAGTTCCCTCTTACAAGCCCCGCAGATCTCTGCCTTTCATCATTATATCCGTCTTCGTCAGAATCAAGATAAGTCCAGGGGATCTGGAACACATTGCCCATGCTGACTCTGATAGCTCTTCTTGAAAGAGGATCACAGCAGCCCTTGGTAAGAAGGATGGCTTCAATATTGAATGCTGCAGCACTTCTGAATATGGCACCTATATTAGTAGGATTAACAACTGTATCAAGGATTGCGATCCTTCTTGTATCTCTGATAAGATCAGTGACCTCTGGCATAGAAGGTCTTCTCATAGCTGAAAGGATACCTCCTGTAAGATTGTATCCTGTTATCCCTGAAAGCTTGTCATGCTCTACGGCATATACAGATACATTGCTATCACCGGATGAAAGACTCTCATTATAAGAAGTAATGCGCTCTATAAGCTCCATATATTCAGGATGGCTTAACTTCTCTTCTTCCACAAGGATAGACTCCGGTACGCATGGAAAGCTAAACGCCCTGTCTATGACTTTCAAACTCTCCGCAATAAAAACTCCGCCATCAGGTTCATAATAATGGCGAAGCTGCGACTCATTAAGATCCTTATATACCGACAATCTGTCGTCATCAAAATCTTTAATATATTCTATCTGCACCTTAAACCTCTTCATCTTATCTAAAAACTTCCACACTTTTGCGGAGCAGTATACTCGAAGGCTTTGCGGGTGATGTAGACCACGGGCAGGCAGATAATAAAACCTGCAAAGCCTTCGAGTATACTGCTCCATTTATTCTAACACAGAACTACCCCTGATATATTCCTTTATATAATCATCAAGGAACAATCAGGGGTATGCATTTTCTAACCTCTTATCGCTTGTGGGAAGTTTGGCTTTACCAATTAATACCCAACCTTCTCAGCTACGTCAATTGTCTTTATGAATCGCATTATCTCGTTAAAGTCAGTAATGACCTTTTCAGAAGTTCCATAATCTACGAACATGGCAGGTGCTGACATGATTCCGTATTTGAGTGCCATATCTCTTCCTTCATCAAAAGAAGCATCGATGATAGAATACTCTACCTTTCTTTGATCCAAAGCTTCCTTGGCCATGCGGCATCTGGGACAGTCCTTGGTTGTCAGAAGAGTTATCTGATCATCTGTGACCATGATCCCCGGTTCATCGCTATGTTCTTCGATAACTTCAAGAACAGGTTCCTTCGAAACTGCGCTGTCTCCTGACAAGAATGATGCCAGATTCTCTCTTGCAACTTTGGCCTGCTCAAATTCCTTCTCGATAGCATTCTGAGTCGCATCACTATTTGCATCAACATGATTCAGGATCTCAGATGCACTCTTACTTACAATACGGCTCATATTGTAGGTCTTCCTGTCTTCAAATTCCTGAGCCTTACCGGCATTCCAGTTACTTACAGGACGATAATATCCCGTGATCCTTGAATAAGTCTCAGCCTTACCTCCGCATACAGGGCAGATACTGGTCTCTCCATTAATATATCCGTGATCTTCGCAGATCGAATATGTAGGAGAGAGTGTAAAGTATGGAAGTCTGTAGTTCTCAGCGATAGTCCTTACAGACTTAGCTGCCTGCTTCCAGTCAGGGAGTCTCTCCCCAAGGAATGCGTGGAATACTGTTCCGCTTGTATACTTGCACTGAAGGTCATCTTCTTTGTCCAGAGCATCGAATATATCATCAACAGCTCCAACAGGAAGATGTGATGAATTTGTGTAGTAAGGAGTTTCGCCGCTTCTGCCTGCTGTAATGATGTCAGGGAAGTTCCTTCTATCCATGCGGGCAAGTGTATAGCAGGTTGACTCTGCAGGAGTTGCCTCAAGGTTGAAAAGACATCCGTACTGTTCCTGATAATCAGAGAGCTTATTTCTCATAAAATCAAGAACTTCTCCGGCCCACTCAAGCGCCCTGTCAGATGTAAGATCTTCGCCTATCCATCCTGCATTAAGGCACGCTTCGTTCATTCCTACAAGTCCTATTGTCGAGAAGTGGTTCTTGAATCCTGCCTTAAGATATACCTTGGTATAGGGATATGCTCCCTTATTAAGATACTGAGTCACTACTCTTCTCTTGATATCAAGGCTTCTTGCCGCAATATTCATTGCATATTCAAGTTCTTTGAAGAAATCTTCCTCAGTTGCAGATATATATGCTATATGCGGAAGATTTATAGTTACTACACCTATTGATCCTGTGTTTTCTCCGGCTCCGAAATTACCGCCGTTTTGTTTTCTAAGTTCTCTAAGATCAAGGCGGAGTCTGCAGCACATAGATCTGACATCTGATGGCTTCATATCGGAATTGATATAATTGGAAAAATATGGTGTTCCGTACTTGGCAGCCATTTCGAACAAGAGTCTGTTGTTCTCTGTATCAGACCAGTCGAAATCCCTGGTAATTGAATATGTGGGAATAGGATACTGGAAGCCCCTTCCGTTGGCATCACCTTTTATCATGACTTCAAGGAATGCCTTATTGATCATATCCATCTCACGCTTGCAATCGCCATAGGTGAAGTCCTGCTCCTTGCCGCCTACTATAGCCTTTAAAGGAGCCATATCTTCAGGCACAGTCCAGTCCAGAGTTATATTGGAAAAAGGACACTGGCTTCCCCATCTGCTTGATACGTTGGCGCCAAAGACAAATGACTGCATGCACTGCTTGACTTCTGCATAAGACAGATCATCAGCCTTAACAAAAGGTGCAAGATATGTATCAAAAGAAGATACAGCCTGAGCACCGGCCCATTCATTCTGCATAATTCCAAGGAAATTTACAAGCTGCATAACTGCAGTAGATAAGTGTGATGCAGGGCTTGATGCAATCTTGTTAGGAACGCCGCCAAGACCGTTAAGCAGAAGATCCTTAAGTGACCATCCTGCGCAGTATCCTGCTGCCATACCCATATCATGTATATATATCTCACCATTGCCGCCATCAACCTGGCACAGAGATCTTATCTCAGGATCGTATATATTCTCCCACCACATCTTGGTGATAGCTTCTGACTCTGCAAGGATAGCCGCACCCATGGTGCCTCCTGCTGTCGAAGCGTTCTGGTTCTTTATGATATCCATAGCCTGACAAGGATCAGCATCTGTCATATCATCAGCACTACCAAGTGAACCATCTACCATACCTACGGCAAAATTCTTAACCTCTTTGGTTATACCTCTTATAACCTTGTGAGTCTGTCTGTAAAGGATAAAAGATCTTGCAGCAGTATAATAGCCGCCCCTCATAAGAGCTGCTTCTGCCGCATCCTGAGCCTGTTCGACAGATACACACAGGTTCTTGTCAGCACTGTTGACATAAAGGTCAACTACTGCTGCCCCGGTAAGAGTCTTTAAGTCTTTATCAGTATACTCTGCCTTAACTGATTCAAGAGCCTTCTGCATAGCCGCGGTGATCTTGGTCTCATCAAATCTCACCTGTGTTCCGTCACGTTTTACGATAGTGTTGATCATTGTAAACCCCCTTATAAATTTAAACAGTCCAAAAGGCAGAAACGGCCCCTATAAGATGTAAGCCAGCTCTGTCAGTCAGTCTGCCTCCAATCACACACATATTCTTTTGCTATACTTTCTTTCGTATCGATAAGCCTTTGGTTGGTACTTCCTCTGTACAGACACTCTTCGGACCTAAGATCAATCTCAAACCTTCCGTCCACAAGAACATCTGTCTCTTCAAGAAGCTCCACTGCCCCTTCAGGAGCCTTTCCTTCCATGATCTCTTCGTAGGTATATCCTGTATAGCACCATACAGAAAGTCCCATATCATGGCAGGCTTTAGCAACATACGCTGCACTTTGTGCCTGCATAAAAGGATCTCCTCCGGATAGCGTAACTCCGTCAAGATGTTTGGTATTTCTGATCATCTCTATCAGCTCATCAGGTTCTATGGATTCACCACCGTCTAGGTCCCAGGTGTCCATATTCTGGCAACCCTTGCAGTGATGAATACACCCCTGAAAAAAGACTACAAAACGTATACCTGGTCCATTGACCAGTGAATGTTTGATCGTTCCGGCTATTCTCATTGTTGTTATTATCAGTGAAAAAATATATAAACGAAATAAAATGAATTAATATCTAATATCCCCACAGAAATTATACCACTATATATTGTGTTTGCAAAAGATATTTTTTCCACAAAATGTGGTTTGCTAGATTTTACGCCACTTTGTGAAGTGAAATATTTATTTTAGGGTATACTTATTAGATTCTTTTAAACACTTTTCACAAATATGCGAAAATTCGTTTTGGGTACTTGATTTTTTCTATGTTATTATATGACGTGAGGATTATGATCGTAATCTGATCTTCAGCAGGTATCAAAAATAGCTTATATACCTGCACACAAAATATAGGGATAGTATTTCGGGGGAATATACAATGATTTCATTTCTTACAGATCTTTTTACCAACAAAGTTTTCGTATCAGCCGGTTCAGGATGGTTCGTAGCTCAGCTTGTCAAAGTAATAATTGATTCTATACGTGACGGTTTTAGTGTTAAGCGCCTTGTAGGCGGTGGCGGCATGCCAAGCACACATTCATCTCTCGTTACAGGACTTTTTATTTCTACAGGTATCGTATACGGCGTTTCTTCTTTTGAATTTGTTATCGCATTCTTCTTTGCAATGGTTGTTATGTACGATGCAATGGGCGTTCGCCTCACAACAGGAAAAGAGGCCTATATCCTCAACAAGCTCAGAGAACGAGATCTTGCTGAAAATAAAGAACCTCTTTACGATAAAATTCTTGATGAAAAGCTGGGACATACATTCCCTGAGATAGTTGCCGGAGTCATAACCGGTACTATATGTGCTTTAGTAGTATGTCTGGTCATCCTTTAATATCATTCATTAATATGATCCCATCCCTGTGAGATTATAGTACTTACATGCTCATCCGCAAGGCTGTAGACAATATTTCTTCCATCACGCTTTGCTCCCACAAGTCCTGCCTGTCTAAGGAGCTTAAGCTGATGAGATATGGCTGACTGCGTCATGCCAAGATCATCAGCAAGGTCATTAACATAGCAAGCGCCTTCTGAAAGTCTGAACATGATGCGAAGTCTTGTAACATCTCCGTATGCCTTGAACAGATCTGCAAGATCTATAAGCTTTTCATCATCTGCATTTATGTTCTGGGGTATTTTGAAATGTTCTGCCATAATAATTCTCCATTTCCTTATCTATAACACTATCGATGTAGACTGTACCATTTATAGTCACACCATATCCATTATCTCTTTTTACAACTTCTTTACGAAGAGAGCTCGGATAGCATTTATAACTGCAATAATAAGTACACCTACATCAGCGAATACCGCAAGCCACATATTTGCAATACCAAGTGCTCCAAGTATCAGACAGAGCACTTTTACGCCGATTGCAAATACTATATTTTCATAAACGATACTCATACACTTACGCGATATTTTTATTGCTTTTGCTATAAGTCTTGGATCATCGTTCATAAGAACTACATCTGCAGCTTCTATAGCCGCATCTGAACCAAGAGCTCCCATGGCGATTCCTATATCTGCTCTTGAAAGTACAGGTGCATCATTGATTCCGTCACCAACGAAAGCAACTTTGCCATCTTTACCATTTTCATTAATGATTCTTTCGATCTCAGATACTTTATCTCCTGGAAGAAGTTCACTTCTGACTTCGTCAAGTTTAAGGCTTTCCGCAACTTCCGTAGCAACAGCTTTGGCATCGCCGCTAAGCATGATAGTCTTTTTGATGCCGCTTCCCTTAAGAGACCTTATCGCATCGCCTGACTCTGATTTTATCACATCAGAGATCAAAATGTGACCTGCATATTTATCATCAATTGCAACGTGCACTATTGTGCCGGTATGATGACATGGTATAAAGTCGATTCCAAGCTCTTTCATGAGCTTTTCGTTACCTGCCGCAACCTTCTTGCCATCAACTATTCCCGTTACGCCCTTACCGCTTATCTCCTTAATATCAGAAACAAGCTTTCTGTCAATATCCTTACCAAATGCCTTCTGAAGGCTCTTACTGATAGGATGTGAAGAAGCACTCTCAACATGTGCTGCAAAATACAAAAGCTCCTCGTCTTGAAGCTTTGAATGATGAATTCCATTAACCTCAAATACACCCTTAGTAAGAGTTCCTGTTTTATCAAAAACAACAGTTCTTACCTTTGACAGCATCTCCATGTAGTTGGAGCCCTTTATAAGTATGCCTTCTCTGCTTGATCCGCCAAGTCCGGCAAAAAAGCTAAGAGGTATACTAACAACAAGAGCACAAGGACAGCTGATTACAAGGAAGGTAAGCGCCCTGTAGATCCACTCAGGCCACATAGGATCAAGTCCCATAAAAAGCATCCTTACAAGTGGCGGAAGGATTGCAAGAACAAGAGCACTGTATACAACTACAGGTGTATACACTCTGGCGAACTTAGTAATGAACTGCTCAGACTTAGACTTTCTTGAACTTGCATTCTCAACAAGATCAAGGATTTTGGAAGCAGTAGATTCATCAAACTCTTTAGTAGTTCTAATACGAAGGATACCCGACATATTGATGCATCCGCTAAGTACCCCATCGCCTTCTTCTACATCAGTAGGAATGCTCTCACCCGTAAGAGCACTTGTATTAAGAGTAGATCTGCCTGATTCTACGATTCCATCGATCGGAATCTTCTCGCCAGGCTCTACAACTATGACAGTTCCAGCTTCAACCTCATCAGGATCAACCTTTTCAAGGCTTCCATCCTCATTTTCTATATTAGCGTAGTCAGGTCTTATATCCATCAGCTCTGAGATATTGCGCCTTGACTTACCTACAGCCACGCTCTGGAACCACTCTCCTATCTGGTAAAAAAGCATAACCGCAATCGCCTCAGTATATTCGCCCTTACCCATGATAGCTACGACTATAGCTCCTATGGTTGCAACAGCCATAAGGAAGCATTCATCAAAAGGCTGGCGGTTTAAAATACCCTTCCATGCCTTCAAAAGGACATCATATCCAATGATAAAATATGGAATCAGGTAAAAAACAAACAGCGCAATGCCTTCGAGCGGAATGAATATTCCGGCTATCATAAGTATTGCTGATATTATGATCCTGATTAGTGTCTTTTTCTGTTTCTTGTTCATAAGCATTCCTTTTCTAACAGTCTCCGAGTACATATAGATAACTTTTTACTATTTGGTTCTATAAATAATCAAAATGAAAATGTCTCCATCGCCCAAACTGCTTACCTGACAATTCAAGGTATCAAGAATCTATAATTACTCTCAACAGGACATCTCCTTTTACCTAAAGCGAAGATGTATTTATATTTTAAAACTCCCTAACTATCTAATTTGTAAAGAAATCAGAATGTAATATCGCAGTCATCCTCAACCTTTTTGCAGTTCTTAAGAACTTCAGGCATTACAACTGCCGGATCAGCGCCCTCTTCGAACTCAACCTTCATCTTAAGAGCCATAAAGTTAACTACGCAGTCCTTTACACCCTCTGTCTTCTTGGTAGCATCTTCCATCTTAGCTGCACAGTTAGCACAATCAACATCAATAGCGTAAGTTTTCTTCATATTATTCCTCTTTCCGGCACCATGGCCTTGATTTATTTTCAATTATATGAGCATTTGTTCATATGTTGTATTCAATATACACCCAACCATAACTTTTTGCAAGGCTTTTTTACTCAAAATTTTAGTCAAAAACATGGGCCCAAAACATGAATTTAAATCAAGAAAACTAAATAAAATCAAGGCATAATCCAAATGCCGTCTAGCACTATGCGAATTAAAGTTTTAGCTTGAAAATGGCTTTTTTTCGGTCTATTATATAAAAGTTGATTTTTTATTAAGGATGATATATGAAAGGATTTATTAGTAATGCAGGCGCTTGACACAACTTTAGAAAAACTAAAAATGTTATCAGATGACAACTACATCAAAGCAGTTGACGTAATCAACGGACTTCTGAGCATGCAGGGTACAACAACCACTTCCGCAACTGATAACATTACTGAAGAAGATAATGATAATCTCGACGATCTCGCAGATGACATCTTCAACAAATGTACTGCAGCCTTCGCAAGAATGGCCTAAATAATACTTCCAGATGGATCTTCGGATCCATTTTTTTATGTCCTTTAAAAACAATATCTCTAACCTTTATTTTTTCTCAGAAATTATATTGCATGAAATTACCATTATGCTTAAATCCATATGATTCGTATAATTTAACGCCCATATTAGAAGCTGTAATATAGATTGTTCCGCAGCCATAGTCCTTAGCTTCTTTTACCACATGATCCAGAAGCTGCGTTGCAATCCCCATCCTTCTATAATCAGGGTCAGTATACATACTTGATAAGATTCCAAGTCCTCCTGTAGGACAAGTGAAGTACGGAGGCTTTTCTGCAAAAGACATTCCGCTTGTGCCAACTATCTTTTCGCCGTCAAAAGCAAGCCAGGATACATATGTACCAGCAGCCATATTCTTGGTATAAAAATCCATCAGCGACTTCTTAAGATCCACATTTTCAGGAACAGTCTTACCTTCCGAAGTATACTCTTCTGTCAGCTGATTAATTCTCATTTCAATGATCTGGTCAAGTTCATTTTCAGTCAGCTTTTTATATACAATATCCATTATATTCATCCCCCTTCTATAAAAAAAGAATAAATGATCTATAACATCAGGATATTCTACGACTCAAATTCCCCATACCCAATTACGACAGTTTCATCATGATACACGACAAGAAAAATACTATAGACCTTATCCAGCATCATAAACTGCTTAAGACTACCTAAATGTTCTTTCGCAAGATCTCCCCCTGCAATATATATTTTCTCATATCTGCTTCCATGTATAACATCTGTTTCTGACAAAAGTTGTCCAAGTCTTAACGCAAACTCATCATATTGAACGTCAAAAGCTCCAAAGCTGTTATACAAAACCTGCGCAGCATTATCTGTGATATCAATAAGCTCTATATTCAGATTCTCAACAAAGCCGCGATATACATCATCGTCATAATCTGCATCATCCAAGATCAGATCTTTTAACCCTCTGCAAAGGTCGTCAGAATCATCTATCGAATCGAACTCCAGGAAATGGTCTTCGTCGAATAACTCATCAAATTTACTAACAGCATCATAAGTCTTATCAAAAGAGTCATCATTAAATGATCTAGATGATGCATAATACGACGGAATCTCTTTTTCACATTTATATTTCAGAACATATTTTTCAACCAGCCTAAAGTATTTGAAAGAAGTCCAGTACAAAAGAGCCAGAAACAACGTGATAGGAATCATAATAAAAAACAAACATTCCATATACCTATCAAAATTCGCTTCATATTCAAATGCAACAGATGCATAGATAAAGTATGCATAATACGCGCCAAGCAAAAGTTTTAACAATACAAATGGTATACTATATTTTCTTTTTAATGAACTGCAATACTGGCCCTGGGTCAAAATATACTCCAGTCCAAATGCTCCATTGTTGGAAACCCTTATCTTAAACCGGTTTGAATACTCTGTGTTTTCAACTGACAGATTATTAAATTTTGAAAAAAAGGAAGAGCCTCTTCACTGCCTTCAAAGGCGCTCCAATAGTCACCGATTCTTATATCAGTACGATCAATACATTTGTCACAAAAACTCATCAGTCTGCCATGTCTCCTGCCTTAAGATGTTTTTCTATTTCTGCTGCAACATTATATGCAATTTCATATTCCTTAATTTCAATAGTATTCTGCGTATCATAATATACAAAAGCTATATAGTCAAATTTCAATTTATGTTCAATTCGATATCATGCGCTTCGGAAAAATCAAAAACATCATCCCCACACAAGTGATTCATCCATATTTTCACTGTTTCTGCACTATCCCTATTTTTCTTCTCTATGTTCCTGTAAAAGGTATTTGCAATAAAATCTGCTAGTTGAACAAGCTTTTCATTCTTAGAATCTGTATAACTAGTATAAAAATTATTGCATATAGGATTTTTTATTGTTAGCTGCTGATTCAGATACTCTTTCAAATCATACTTGTTTCTATTTGATGTGCCATAAACTAAACAGCTGTTTTTCTGCATTACAGTGATGGATAAAAGAAACTACATAAAAAGCGCCTGATGCAGTGTTTATACATCAGACGCATGATGAAGCAAATTTATATTGTTCGCCGAAGATCTTCGAGGGCTCCAATTGAACATATAATGCAGTTTGCGCACCATTGTATTACAATCGGAGCAAATAAAATCCGCTTTATTTCTACGATTATCACTCATTGTTACTATTTCCGAAGCCACAGTCATGGTTTTTAGGTAGTCAGCCATGTTTTGGACGGATGCGTTCTTGTTGTAGATCTTGATATAAGAATAGCCCTTATAATCATCCGACGAATAAGATAGGATCTTGAGCTCGCTGTATACGTCGCTTTCTTCGATCTCCTGCACAAGACGTTCTATTTTTTCTGTCTTATCAATGCACATCATATAGACTACCGGATGCTCCTTGGGCCTTTCCTTATTGAGGTAATTGCGATAAGGCGACTTATGAAGCTTATCGTAGATATCAGTCTCAGCAGGATTTATAAGTTTGTCGTAATAGATAATAAGGACATCATCAAGGATAATTGTAGTAAAGATATTGAAGCCGCGTTCCTTAATAAAATCCTCGATGCTGTTCGCATGTCTTGCAGAAATGATATAGACCTTGGGGTATCTGTTTTCCTTGATATCATAAAGGATGGCGCCATCCATGGCTATGACAGGAAGAACTGGTTTTACATCCGGCATACCTTCAAGAAAGCCTGCAGGTGTGCGCAGAGTCATGAAAGTTAGTTTCATCCCCTTTTCAAACATACCTCCTATCCTGATCTTTCCAAAAGATGTGACTCCTCCCATAGAATCATCCATTGACTTATCAAAATCAGCTATAAATAAAGTCTCCCTGTCAATCCGTCCGTGGATATAGATGGAATTAAGAATCAGTCCGACAAAAATACCTATAAGCGTATCCAGCGATCTGTTGGCTACAAAGATATAGGGATTTTCATCCATTAAGTGATTTACAACAATACTTAATACGCATTCCGATATGTGGTAAGCGCGGCAGTTGTATCATCCCTTTTTCCATACTTTATTTAATCTTCCTGAAGCCTATTTATCATTGCTACAGCCTTTTTCGAATCTTCTTTAATAAATGACTTCTTCGTAACCTTTACCTCCACTGATTTCTTCTGCATCTTCCTGACTGTCATAGAGATAGAGAAATTGATGACAAAATAGATGGCAGCAGCAAGTCCGAACAAAACGAAAACATCTGAAACGTTGATGGAATTAAGCCCGTTGTACCTGTTGGCTGCAGACAGGACCTGCTTGGTCCTTGCCATAAGCTCTATTACTGCAACATTTGCTAGGAATGAGCTGTCCTTGATGGTAGTGATGACCTGGCTAAGGAGTGTTGGAATAATAGCCCTGAATGTCTGAGGCAATACAATGAATCTCATGATCTGCACCATGGAAAAGCCCTGTGACTGGCCTGCCTCGATCTGTCCGCTTGCAACAGAGTTAAGTCCTCCTCTTACGATCTCTGCTATGACCGCTGAAGTATACAGGATAAGCGCAACGCAGGCTTTAAACATGAGCTTATTATTAACAGAAGAAAGTCCAAACATTTTCCTGTCCATAAATCCCGGAGCCGGGCAAAAGACTACGCAGATGAATATCCAGAATAATAGCGGAGTATTCCTGAATAGCTCTATATATGCAACAGATATAAACTTTATGATCCTTACCTTTTTAGTCACCAGGTAATTTCTCATAAGGGCAAGTACTGTTCCAAAGACTATACTAAAAAGCACAGCAATTATAGAAATGATAATTGTAAAAAGAACTCCCTGAAATATGAACTTTATTATTGCCGGATTTTCCAGTATTGACAGGCTTCCACTTAAAGTATCCATGTCATGCCTCCTTTACAGTACTTCTTTGAAACACTCTCTGATCTCTTTTCTTAAGAGATGATTCCCACATAGTTGCAAACGTTGACAGAGGGAAACATATCAGGAAAAAGATCACGCCGCATACTATATACGCGGGGGCATAGGAGCCGCCTGTATTTTCACCTGTAACAAAACTGTATGTAAGTGACAACAGGTCAGCTCCTCCAACAATATAAAGACAAGATGTATTCTTTATCATGTTGACGATAACATTGGTCATAGGCGGTAAGATCACCTTGATACTTTGAGGAATGATTATGTAATACATCTGACCGGCATATCCAAATCCCTGGGCTCTGGCAGCTTCAAACTGTCCCTTTGGAACTGATTCAATACCTGCCCTTATAACTTCTGCCATGTAGGCACCAGTATATATACCAAGTGCAAGGATACCTGTTACGATTATTCCCGGGCTGTGTCCTGAAAAAGCAAGTGCATAGTACAAAAAGCACATCTGCAAAAGAACCGGTGTATTCTGTATTACCTCTACATATACCCTGCTTATAAATTTCAGTACCTTTTTACTACTTGTTGCCATAAGTCCGAAGATGATTCCAAGGGCAAGGGCAAGAAGTAACGCTACCAGCGCAGTTCGTAATGTATTAAAAAGGCCAAGGAGGAAAGTCCCCCTATAGATCCATATCTTAGTCCAGGCTCTAGCAGAAAATAATCCTGACATTACCGGTCCTCCATTAATTGAAAAATAAAAATCTTATCCGTATACAGGAAGATACAATGCGTACCTTCCTGTTATTATTAAAATCTTAATCTAATCCATTTTCAGAGATCAGTGTATCAATCGTTCCGTCTCCAAGATCCTCTTTTACCAGCTCTTCAGCAACCTCTGAAAGTCCTGAACCTTTAGTAGTTGCAATGCCGTAGTCCTGTGGTGCAAACTCTGCTTCGATATAAGATCTGCCCTCTGTCTTGTAGATTGCAAGGATTGACTTATCAACGCAGAATGCATCTACTTCTCCGGCGCTAAGTGCTGTTGATATCGTTGGATAGTCATCATACTGCTGGAATGAAACGCCTTCAGTCCATGTTGCTGGATCAAAGCTTTCTTCATCGAATCCATCGCCGCTTATAAGTCCTTCCTCGATCATGGCTTTTACAAGGGACTTAGCGGAAGTTGAACCTGATGATACGCCAACTGTTGTACCTACGATATCGCTTAAAGTCTTGATGCCTGAAGCATCTTCTACAAGTACGCTTACGTAGTCCGTATAATATGGTGTGGTGAAATCCCAGCTCTCTTTTCTCTCATCTGTGATAGTAAATGTTGCAAGAACGCAGTCGATATCTCCTGAATCAAGAAGCTCTGTTCTTGTAGCTGCAGTTACTGCAGTGAATTCAACTTCAACTCCGAGCTTATCTGCAAGTTCCTTGGCAAGTTCGATCTCCATACCGGAATATTCTCCTGTAAGAGGATCTTCGTATCCAAATCCCACAACTGCATTCTTAACACCTACTCTTAATACTCCCCTGTCTATAATGGCCTGTACATCTTCAGGATATGAGCCTTCAGAAGGTTCGCCAGCAGTAGGCGTTGCCGGTGTATCTTCTGAAATAGAAGCTACATCTGAAGCCGAATCTGCACCGCCGCAGGCTGCAAGCATCACTCCCATGATTCCTGCCATAAATGCACTAAGTAGTCTTTTTTTCATAATTTTATCCTCCTAAAAATAATCTTTTTTATCGTATTATCTTGCCCAAAAACTGCTTAACGCGGTCACTCTTGGGACTTGTAAAGAAGTGTTCCGGAGTTCCTGACTCAATGATCTGGCCATCCTCCATGAATATCACTCTGTCTGCGACCTGCCTTGCAAAGCCCATCTCATGGGTAACTACGACCATGGTTATGTTTTCCTTTGCAAGCTTTATCATTACATCGAGAACTTCCTGAATAGTCTCAGGATCAAGAGCTGATGTGGGTTCGTCAAAAAGGATGATCTTACTTTGTGAACAAAGAGCTCTTGCTATGGCGATCCTTTGCTGCTGACCTCCTGACAGAGTTGTTGGATATACTCCAGCCTTATCTTTAAGTCCAACAACATCAAGATAATGATATGCAAGTTCTTCAGCGTCCTTTTTTGATTTATGATGAAGCTTCATGGGTGCAAGCGTCAGGTTCTTTAAAACAGTCATGTGCGGATAAAGATTGAACTGCTGGAAGACCATTGATGTACTGTCACGGACAACCTTAGTCTTGTTCTTATGTGTAAGCTCTACTCCGTCAATATAGACATGCCCGCTTGTGGGCGTTTCAAGGAAGTTCATACATCTTACGGTTGTTGATTTACCGGAGCCGGACGGGCCTATGATAACGAGCTTTTCTCCTTCTTTAACTTCAAGATTCACATCTTTTAATACATGCAGATCTCCAAAGCTTTTATTTACATTTTCAAGCTTTATCATTGCCATATGATCTTCCTCCAAAAAACGGCGCTTCGGTACAGTACCGAAACGCCGTCGTCTCAAAATAGGTATAGAATTAGGAATAAAAAAAGGGCGCTTTGATTCATTTAATGAATCAAAACGCCTTCGTCTTGTATACAAGTATACTGTTTATTTTTGATTTGGCAAGACCTAATTTAATACTTTTTAAAATGATTAATTTCGCTACAGTAATCAAATCTATGTTTAGTTAAAATATATCAAACATTTATAAAAAGCAAAAAGCTCCCCGGCAATCCATTTTTAGTTTAAGTTTGAACACTAGCGATCACTTGATAATCATCTTCATCAAAGATTACCAGACTACTACCAATCCATGAGAATGATAATTGATTATCTCCTTCATATGACAATGTGCATAGTTCCGTCTCACTTCCATCTGCCAGGTTTCTTTTGATTATATTTCCTTTATTCAATAAATATACATTGCCATCTCTATATCCAATAATTCTTATCGAATTATTTTTGGTCTCAAATAGTATTTCACTTTCACCAGTAGTGTAGTCAAAGGAAACAAGTACTTCCCTTTTTAATTTACTAGCCGGAAGAATATTTTTAGGAATTATACCCAAGCCGCCATATCCACTACCGCCTTTTGTAATCTGAACAACACCTACCACATTATTTCCTTCTATAATGAAGTTATATGATACCCCTGATTCTTCACCACCACAATCTGATAGTGCACTAATAACACCTGTCGTATCCCCTATGCTATAAGTAAATTCCT
>JAEEGI010008058.1_pt1 | contig 23353 bp, 18 predicted proteins | sample 8958751 | NCBI WGS metagenome assembly JAEEGI01 (sample SAMN16246545, study PRJNA631951) | gut metagenome | biome: gut microbiome; feature: rumen; material: KS-attached | host: Bos | place: Iran: Karaj | collected 2018-10 | reverse complement strand
CCTCATGCATGTCAGCTATGTGCATATGGCTAAAAATGGCAGGATCGACAGAGTGGTTGGGCCGCTCTATAACTACAGAAATCACATAACCAAACTGGAACTCCGACACAGAATGGCGGTGGTAGAGGCAGATATGTTCGGAAAGCGCAGGAAAGTCAAGTTTGGACTGTGGACCGATGATGACCCTGTTCTTCCTCTGCTGGAGCGACTAAAGGAAGCAGAGAGTACAGACGACTCAAGTGACGGTGGGGATGTTCTGGATGGAATTGCCATAAATGATATAGGCATTCGCCCCGGCGACAAGGTAAGAGATGATACCGGGGTATACGGTGATCAGATTTTTATTGTGGAAAGAGTTGACGCTAACCGTCGTACTCTTATATCCACCTTTGAAATGTTTGGGACTAATGCCAGAATCGAGCTGAGAGTAGATGATGTAAGGAAAATATAGGATTATTTGGGCGTGGCTATTGGCTGCGCCTTTTGCTATTAATATATGTCCTGATAATGTCGATATATTTATATGAGACGCCATGAGATTTCAGATAAATGATCTTGATGCACTATATATTGTGCATTTTTGCTTGTTACAGTACATGATTTGCATTACAATTAATGTATATCGCTGTAATTGTGAAGCATTTGAGGTGTTAGGGCGGCTATACCGACAATGCCAAGGATGTGGACATATTGATTAAGTGGTTGCACGGAGGCACGAACAGGCCATTGTGCAGCATGGCGAAGCACGGAGAAAGGCTGTGTGGTTTTTCGGGACGTATGTGGTAATATGAAGTCAGATAAAGCTAACTAGAGAGACTAACTATTAAAAGTCAACAGAAAAATGAGTATTTTTGAATAAAACATCAAGAGATGTTTTAGATAGCCTGGAGGCAGGCTTAAGCCTCAATCAGTACCTTGAAAAACTGCATGACAAACAGAGCATCTGAACAGGTGCTCTCAGAAAAGGATGTAAGTTAAAGACTCTTTATTTTCGGTAGGCTTCGCCTGTAAGTTCCATTCGATAGATAGTGCGTATCAGTTTTTTCGCTGCATGACCGATAGCAACATTGTAGTGCTTGCCTTCGCTTATCTTTTTAGAGAGGTAAGCGCCGAAGTTCTCGTCCCAGTGGCAGACATATTTTGTTGCATTGAACAAAGCATACCGTAGGTAACGAGATCCCCGTTTTTCCATGTGGGAATAGCTAGAATCAAGCTGTCTTGACTGGTATGTAGATGGCGATAACCCTGCAAATGCAAGTATCTGATCGGCGTTGCTGAATCGAGTGAAGTCACCAATCTCTGCGAGGATCATTGCTCCCATGCGGTAGCTGATTCCCGGAATCGTCATGATCGGGGCGTTACAGGTATCCATGATGGATTTGATTGAAGCTTCAATCTCATCAATCTCTTCCGTCATCACCTCGATCAGATGGATGGTGTGCTTCAACTCCATTGATTTTGCCGACATAACAGAACCGATTGAATCTTTGGCGGCATCTCTTATGGTGATAGCCATATCTCGTCCGTAGCGGCCTTTAGAGGCTGTTTCAAGTAATGGTGACAGGTAACAGGGTCGAGTCTGTAAAGAAACTGCTATATTCAGAAGACTTTCTTGAAGGATACAGACTTCCAAATCGTTTTGTCCGCAGCAGCGGGAGACTTACCATGCTGCATGTCATTGCGTACTTGTTTTATACATCCAAGCAAGCGATGAACACCAACATATCCAATATAAGGCTGTTTCACAGTGACAGGTACCTAGCGTAGATGTATAGAGATCTTGATGAAGGAAAGAAGAACTGCATCAGGGAAACGTTGAGATATTTTATGTGAATTGGGTGGTTGATCAAGAAGTTGTAGAAAAACCACTTTTATAGAGGAGGAAAGAAGAATGGAATTAAAAAAAAGGGTAATTAAAGAGGACTTGCAGAAGAAATATTTGAAAAGGTTAACAAATTCTATAATGCAATTTTCAAAAATCTATGCTTGGGGAGCAGGGCGAGGTGGAAAAAAGCTTTTATCTTTTTTAAATAATATAGAGTGGGATGGTCAGTTGACTTTTATAGATAATAATACAGAAAAATGGGATACAACTTTTGAAAACCATAGAATAATTGGTCCATCACAGTTCTTTTATAAAGAATATGATTCTGAGGCTCTAATACTAGTGACGTGCGCTGATGTTCAGGGAGTGCTAAAAAGTATTAGGGCTTACCGGGAACACAATTATATCGAAATCTGTGATATTACGTCTATTGATTTTAATAGTAAAGATACTTGGTTTGATTTTATTTGGGAACATATTGAGGAGTTTTCATCAGCATATGAATTACTGGATGACGATAAATCAAAAAATATAATGGCAGGACTACTTAACTATAGAATTTCAAGAGATCCATCATACATAAAAGATTATGTTGAAGAGCTGGATTATCAATATTTTGAGAAGGAGTTTGTAGATATTAGAGGGATGACTATCGCCGATTGTGGAGCGTATACTGGAGATACCATTGAAAGTATAGTTAAAATATCAAATGGAGATTATAAAACAATATATTGTTTTGAGCCGGATAAAGAAATATTCAAAAAACTGAATCAGAATATTAAAAACAATAAGTGGCCAAGGATAAAGTCTTTTAACATTGGTAACTATAGTTGCAAAAAAACACTAAGGTTTACTAGTACTGGTAATGGAACAGAAATGTCAAATCATATTGATGAAGATGGTAATCTTTTTATTGAAGCGGACAGTCTTGATAATGTAATAGAAGGAAAGATAGATTTGATAAAAATGGATATTGAAGGGGCTGAATATGATGCATTGCTTGGTGCCAAAAAAATAATAAAAAAATATCATCCTGTACTAGCGATTTGCATTTATCACAAACGTGATGATTATTATAGAATTTTAAAAGAAATACATTCTATAGACAACTCTTATAAATTACATATCAGACAATATGCATACAATGATAACGAAACGATATTATATGCTATCTGATTTACAAAATGAAAACATATATTGATTTAAATGGTTAACAGGCATTTGTTATTGTTGCAGGGTATGTTACTAACTCAAACTTCCCACTTGTAAAAGTGGATTAGCTCCTTGAAAACTCAATAAAGATGCCATGTCAAATATACCATCAGGCCGCCATGGATTCTTGCATGGGACTGAGGGCTTTCCGCGTATAGTCTGGGAGTCCGCCGAGAAAGGTGTTGATGAACTCAGTCATCTTTGCTTCAGTAGGCTGGAATACAACTGATATAGCTTCAAACAGTGCGGTAATAATTATCTGCATGGAATCATCGAAGGTTATATCAGCAATCTCATCAACCATGAAAAAGAATATCTCTCCAAGGCTACGCTGATCATCCGAGTATCTCCGGTTAACTGCAAGTATCATGTATCTTGTGAAAACGACGGCTATATGACCACACATTGCGTCAAATGAAAGACCGCGATATTCCTCCACAAGATGGAGATAGCTTTTGCATGTTTTGAAGAATACCTCTATTGCCCACCTTTTTCCATACTGAGCGATGATTTCTTCCTCAGAAAGATTCATGTCAGTGCAAACGATGGCAAGCCAGTCTTTCTTGTTGGCTCGGTTTCTCACATAGACAATTCTAGCGTTTATGGGTTCAAGACCAAGTTTCTTGTCTTCCTTTCCGAGCATTACATCTACTGAGAGAAGATATTTGGAACGGCCACGGCGTTTGCGATAGCGGGAGTAGATTTGCTTTACATTAAGCCTTTCATCACCAACAAGATAGTTGATCTTAGAGCTTTTCTTAACCATGGCTACAGTATCAAGCCCCATCTTCTTGATGCTCTGTATGTTTACTGGTTCTGAGAACCAACTATCAAAAAGAACATACTTAGCACTATGACCTGCGTTGACTGCACTTTCAAGAAGCTGCATAACCACATCTGTGGATTTTGTCTGTGATTGCTCACGTCTGCGATATGCCAGCGTTCTATGATCAAAGTTTTTGGCAGCGTTGAATCTATTGCTCTCTTTTGTTGAGCTTAACAGGCAGAAATCAATCGGAAGAAAGGTTGCTCCATCATACCAACCAAGTGTCAAAAGTCTGAAGCCTTTCTTATAGCCTTTGCCACAGTGATCGAAAACACGCGATAGAAGCTCAACATTTTTAGAACGTGACCTGTCAAACAAACTGTCATCAATGACAAAAGCATCTCGGCGATCTTTACTGGTAAGGTCTCTGAGCATGTTGCCTATTATGTCAGCAGAGAGTTCTACTGTGTACTTCTGCCAGTTTGCTTTAGGATTATCAAGAAAGCGGTATACAGCATTCTTCGAGAAATCTTCAGTGAACTTACCCTGATGCATCTGCATATACATACTCTTGTTCATGAAGACAAGCTTAAGCAGATATGTGAAGATGAGTCCTATTGCAACACCACGGGTTTTACTAGCGCCACACCTGTAAAGGTGCTTCACAACTCTGAATCGACTGATAAAGGAATCAACCGACTGGTTAAGGTCATTATTCTGAATCATTTCATCAGAATGGTCAGTTTTCAGGTTATGTGATACAATGGATATGGCGCACCTCGCTTATTTGCTAGTATTTTTGTTTCTCGACAATTCAATTATACCGCAAATACTGGGTTTGCGCCTTTTATAATGTCATTTTTATTGAGTTTTCATGGTTCAAAGGTCAATTCCCAAGTGGGAAGTTTGAGTTACTAATAAAGTTTTACTATACATTGGGTGAAAAAATTATAGTGCCATTAAACATGTGATATTGGTTCGATACTAATCTATTGATGTAAATAGTTCAGGATCTGTACGAGACTGGTCACTTACCTCATGAACAATGAAACGAGGACAGAAATTTTTAAAAGAGGGTGTGCTTTGCTAATGACAGCGAAAGAGATATTAGGATCAATACTGAAAGCTAAAGAAGTAAAAGTTGTAAGCTTTGATATATTTGACACGCTTATATTTAGAAACGCCAGGAAATCTACGGATGTTTTTTCGTACATGTACGAAAGAAATAGAGAGTATTTTCCAGAGTATACTGAACAGGAAGATTGGGTGAATTTGCGTAAGCATGTTGAAGGGAAAAAACGTAGGGAGAATAAGGTAAAGTTTGATTATTCTGAGGTTACTATAGAAGAGATCTATAGCGGTTTGCCAGAGACATACGATAGTAAAACACTAATGAACATTGAATACGAGGAGGAGAAAAAGACATGTTTCCTTAATAAGGAAATAGCAGGCTTAATCGAGTATATTCATTTAGAATTAAGGCTTGAAATTATTCTGGTTTCAGATATGTATTGGGGCAAGGATAAGATATGTGAGTTGTTAGATTACTGTGGTATGGATATGTCATATGTTGAGGATGTTTTTGTTTCATCAGACTATAAAGCGTCTAAAAGAATTGGAAATTTGTATAATGTCGTTTTGGAAAAGGAAAAACTATTAGCACACCAAATGTTTCATATAGGCGACAACTACTATAGCGATGTTGGGGTCCCAAAACATATGGGAATTAATGCGTGCTTATATGACCTAATTAGTGGCTCATTCTATAGGTACCCATTTCTTTCAATCGAGCATAATCGTTATGGAGATATTTGCAGAGAAATACACACACTTAGAATACTAGCGGCTGAAGCAAATGATGATTTCTGGTTTAAACTTGGCGCGATGATCTATGGCCCACTATTAGTACTTGCTATTGAATGGGTTTTAGATGTTGCAAAAAAAGATAGAATAAAAAGAATAAGACCTTTAATGAGAGAAGGTTATTTTTTGACAGAACTTTTGAAGAATTCAGCCACTTATCATGGTTTAAAAATAGATATAGCCCCATTATATTCGTCAAGATATGCTGTGTTTGCTGCAAAATTTGAAAACATAACGCGTAAAGATTTAGCTTATTTGATGCAAACAAATAATATAACTTTGTATGAAATCCTAAATAACCTTCATATTATAGACTTATTCACAAAATATAGTAATTATATGGAAAAAACAGTTCCAGAGTTAAGAAGGATTATAAAAGGCGATGGGAGCGTCTGGCAGGAAATATATGAGTTGATTATAAATGATGAAATGATTCAAAAAATAAGGGAACTAAACAAAGGGAGTTCAGAAAGATTAGTTAAGTATCTTGTTCAGAGTGGATTTGAGGAGGATACTATTACATTAGATGTTGGTTGGTATGCAAGCACACAATCAGCAATTGATGATGTGCTTAGGAATGCCGGAATAAACTCAAAGCGGATACACTTGTTGGTGGTGGGTAAGCCTGGGGCAGTATCAAACATATCTGATAATCATGATATTCGAGGCTTTATAGGTAATTTTGGCGCAGATAGCAAGAGCATTTGGAGTAATTTTCCAAGAATATTTGAACTGTTTTCAATGTGCAATCAAGGTACAACAGTAGGATATGAAATAAAAAATGGTATGGTGGAACCAGTAAAGAAGGAAGTCATTTACGCGGAGTATCAAATTAAAGCTATTGAAAAAGTTCAGGAAGGAGTGTTTGAATTCCAAAAACACTTTTTAGAGAATGAAGAGAATTATAGGTGTTGTTATTCGAAGCGCGCTGACAGGATTCAGCTGCATAAGCTGATAGAACGTTTATGTGCAGCTCCGCTACATTCCGAAGCATTGAAAATCAAAGAACTGTCCTATGATCAGAATTTTGGAGCAAATGCATTTTGTGACATTATAGACGATAGCGTTATCAAAGAATTTGTCACCGTAGGTAGAGAAACTTTTTTTGCTCATCCCAGTCCTGTTGCTGTCGCTTGGAATTCTGGCATGAATTCTATAATAGATCCTTTTTTTCATTGTAAGAATTTTCTATATGAAAACCAACAGTATATGGCGCTAGCCTTTTTACACTTGACAAATAAGGCGTGCAACTATGCGCTGAAGAATAATTATAAAGTAGTTCTTGCTTGTGCTGGTCGGAATTTGCCTGTTTTTATTTCTTATTTTGCTATGGCAGATTGTATGGAACTAATTGAAGCAATAGTTGATAATGATGTAAACCTCCAAGGAATTGATTTTTACTCAATTCAGATTAAGCCTGTCGATGAAATCTTTGATTCTGTCATATATCTATGTACAACATCAAATAGTTCGTTTGAAGCTAGTATTTTTAATCAAATAACAACCCTCAATACAGGCAATGATAAGTATATAAGCTATTTTAGAGAATATAATATAGATAAATAACTGAAGAATGTTACTGTTCTTAATTGCTAAAAAACCTTAGGACAAATAATTGGCATTAAATGTATATATTCAATGTTGTAATTATTTGATTTATGTACATCCATTCTTTCTTGATGCTTGTGATTGTTATAAAATGTTTCTGAAAATGGGATAAAGATGAATATTATTATTATCACAGAAAAGGATGCAGCAAATGCCTCGGTGAGTAAAGTGGCTAATAGATTGGCTGCTAATGGGAATAGTGTTAGAGTTTTTTTTCCTTTCTATTTCGAGGCTTTGATAAGGGAATATTCCAAATCTATTTTTATATATCCGATAGAAGAGCTGAATGATGATTCGCTGGATTGGTGTGATATGGTTTTCTTAGCTTCTATAGCGGTGGATTATGTGAATGAAGCACTTTTGAGAATAAGAAAACCAATTTTTACACATAGCTATTTGATAAATGCTCAAATTGATTGGGGAGGAGATTGCCGTTTTGTATCTTCTTTAGAAACAGCGTCTATGGATTATCAGGATATGATGGATCAAATAAACATTGCTGTTGGAGAGCCAAAATATGATTCGGGACAGTGCAATATCGTAAAACAACAGAAAAAAAGATTTCTGTTTATCGATAGTGGCCATTTTCCTTTTGCTAGGAAAGGCAAATATGAGTTGGCAAAATGTGTTTTGTCTATATGTGAGAACAATCCAGAATATGAACTTGTTGTAAAGCCAAGGTTTTTGCCATCAGATAAAATAATAACTCATAGAAATTTGTATACGTTGTTTGATGCATTAACGGATGCGAGTCACGGAAAATTTCCAGACAATTTGGTTTATCTAGATAAGCACTATGATTTGATGACACTAATAGAACAGTCGGATGTAATAATTTGCCTATATACCTCAGCATTTGTTGGTGCTTGTGCTGCGAACAAGGGATTGATAATACTTGAAGGATTTGATTCTGAAGATGTTTATGATGTGAGAACGACCAACTTTTTAAAATTACGAGAAAAAATGGTCTGCACAAACGCACTAATACCATATAAAGATGTAAATAAGTTTTTGCCTAAAGGCATTCATATAGATTCTAATAGTCAAAAAGAGTTATTAGCAGAAAAAGATGCTGCAGCGGATAAAATTTGTGAGGTGATAGAATATCTTTATCAAAGGTACTATAAGAGAGGTATTTTCCCATATGTGAATAATTATGACTATAAAAACTATACAGATATGATACAAGATCAAAAATGCGATTGGAATGTAGTAATCAATCGGAGAATAAAAAACTATTTAATTAGGCAGACGTTGATACACTTTAGTTTTAGGGTTTCAGTTCTTTTAGATGTTTCAATAATAAGAGAATACATTAATACTATAGATTGCCAAGCTGTTAGTCTTAGGGATGAACTAACTTATTGTAAGATTTTAAGGTCCAGGTGTTTGGTAGATAATTCTACGATATTAATGCAGGATGAGATTGATAGTGGGATTTTATTAAATGCTTTATATACATTAGGGCTATATGATGCGATATTGAATTTTGAAAGAAAAGATATAGGAGCATATTTTTTGTATTCTGCATTTGTATGGATGGAGAAAGGAGAAACACAATTTGCAATAAAAGGTTTTGAACGATATTTTGAAGTTACAAAAAATCGTGCTTATATTAAGGAAATATCTGACATGTCTGACAATCGGTTTAGGGCATATAGGAGTTTGATTGATTTATATAGGATTTTTGAGGAACATGATAAGGCGCGAGAGTGTTTAATGCAGATGGAAGCTTTTTATAAAACTAATTTTCTTGTAAGCAATATAGAGCAAGGTGATATTAATGATAAAAAACAGAAGGAATTGTTAGAATACATAAAGACTCAAAAAATACAGCTTAACAGCACTTAGGTGTTGTTAAGCTGTATTTTTTGATATAAGGATGTGTACGATCTAAGAGTAATACAAATACTAGTGTGATTTCTGCATGATGTCTATAATCATGTGATGGCAAGTTTAGGATTAGATACTATATTTTGAATTCTCATTAAAGGAAAGCAATTATGAATTATTTATTCTTGGTTCAAGCTGTTTTTGAGATGGATAATCCCAAGGTGTTTACAAATTATGTTGGGATTTTTAAACAGTATATTATGCGTATTAAGCAACAATTTCCAGATAATAAAATTACCATAGTAATGGGGGAGGCGGCTTCTTTTTGTGATATAGATATTCCGGGGGCCACGGTTATTGTAGTTACTGAAAAAGAAATGCTTAATGATGGTGAATTTGACCGTCAAGAAGTATTATATGCCTATTTCAGATATTGTCACGAAAGAAGGACACCTCCTAAATATCTGGAGTATCACTGTAAACTGATGGAAAAGAAAATTGCTTTAATTCCGGATGTCATTATAACATAAGATAATGCACCTTATTTGGAAGTGCTATTTCCTGATGCGTTAATGCTATACACGGAGGTGGGGTTTATATCACGAAAACCTTTTCCCAAGACGATGCAATTTGACACAGTAGGGCAGAACTGTTGCTCATATCTCAGTGCTTATTGGGACCAAATAGAATCTAAAATAACTCTTTCTGCAGAAGATTGCAAGATGCTTTGTAAACTAAAAAATACCATAAAGAATGAGTTAAGAAGGGTAAGCCCCTTTGAACAAACTATTAAAGAGTATAGAGAAAAGTTTAAAAGCATTTGGCTCTTACCACTGCAGTTTTCGGGTTTTTCTAATATAGATGGTGAGGTACAACGAAAATCCCAAATGGATATAGTACTATTTGTGTTGGATAGATTGCCTGATGATATTGGATTGATTATTACCACTCACCCGGATTTCAATATCCTTACTTCGAATGTGACTTGGTATTTAAGAAGAAAATATTCGAATTTTATATATGATACTTCATTTGTTGAATATGCTTCTTCTTCGCAATATCTTATGGGATATATAGACGGAGTAATAAACATTTGTTCATCTGTAGGATTACAAACAGTGTTTTGGGATATACCATGTATTCAAATTGGGGACTATTTTGGAAGATTTATGGCTAGAAGATTAGGCAAACATGATGTGTTTGGGCAATTATCAAATAAGGAAAAGGAAAGAAATAATAAGATACTTTTTTGGATGGTTACGAGATATATAATCCTTCCAGAATACTATAATGACCCTATTTGGTTGCAGGATTACTTTGAAAATTTAAAAAGAGTTAACGAATACCCGGAAATAGATACCCCTAGAGTTCTTTTTGAGAAACACCTACAAGAAATTGATGTTGAGGGGCTTCCGGAAAAGATAAAATACGAGAAAGAAAAAAAATATTATGAGTTATATACAAAAGCTTCAGCCCAATATTTTCGAGGAGATAGGTTTTCGTCCAAAATAACATATGATGAAATATTGATTTATGGGAAAAGTTCACTTGCATACATATTAGAAATGGAGATTAAAGAGAACCCAGATTTAAGAAAAAAATACAAGGGAATAATCGATATGAAAACATATAGGAGTTATGAGTATAATGGTAAAGAGCTGATTATAGTGACACCAATTGTTGATTATAAATTAATATATAAAGATTTAAGAGAAGTGTTTGGTGGAAAAATAATAAGTATTGAGGAATTGATGACATAATAAATAAAGAGGTTTGGCAATATGTTTACTAATGATAAAATTGGTATATTTGGAACGGGGTATTTTTTTCAAAAAAATGAAAAGGATATTCAACGATTATCTCCTACTATTTTTTTGGACAATGATGAAAAGAAGAATGGTATATCAATAATGGGAATAAAAGTAGTATGTCCTAACATTAGTATTGTAAAAGAGCTGGATTATATAATACTAATGAGCGCAAGTGAGAACGAGATGAAAGAGCAATTGCTTGAAATGGGGGTTGGCAGGGATAAGATAATTCCGTATAAAGATTTTCGTAAATTCATTTTTTTTCTCAAAGATAGAACACTAATAAAGGAACAGTATTATGAATATAATATGATATCAAAGCGGGGGAATAATGCAAAGAGAGTACTAATCATAACACCGTCTATGAACTTAAATGGAGCATCGATTGCAGCATTGAAAATGGCGATAATGCTAGAAAAAAACGACATTTCAGTTGTTGTATTAGCTCCATCCACTGGCAGGATAACTGCACACTTTATTTTGGATGGCATTCCAGTTTTGTTTGATGAGCATTTGGAGGAATACAATAAAGACTTATTTCTGTTTATGGAGTCATTTGATTATGTGGTATTAAACTCACTACCAGTTCAGAATCTTGTTTATGGAGTACGAGATATTGATGCATTGTTTATATGGTGGTTGCACGAGAGTGATTATGGTTTTGATAGTGCCAAAAGTGATTTGGTGAATTATTTTTCGGACAATCTTCAGATATATTGTGTCGGGGATAGGGTGAAGACGGCGGTGAAACAAAAATGGGGGATTGATGATGTAAAACAGCTATATTATGGAGTATGCGATTATGCTAAAGAGAATGGGGATAGATGGAGAAAAAGAAATAATAGAACAAAAACTATAATTGCCTGCGTTGGTTATATCAGTATGGTTAAGGCGCAGGATATTTTTTGCAGATGCCTTGATTACTTAGATGATTCAATCAGGGATAAAACTGAATTTTGGATTGTGGGTAGAGTATTGGATAAAGAACTGTTCAATCAGGTCCAAAAGTATACTGAAAAGTATGAATGCATAAAATATTTAGGAGAATACTCACCAGGGCAAATACAGGAATTATATCAAAAAATTGATTATTTGGTTTGTCCATCTAGAAGAGATAGTATGCCAACTGTAACAGTTGAAGCCATGATGAATTTTCGTATACCTATAGTTTCTGATGTGGTAGGGACTGCGACTTTGATAACTAATGAAGAGAGTGGATACTTGTTTAGAAGTGAAGATGCAGAGGACTTGGCACGAGTAATAGTGAAAGCACTAAATAATGAAGATAAATATGAATTAATAGCTAGAAATGCAAGAAAGATATATGAGACTAATTTTGGGATGAGTGAATTTGAAAAGAAAATTAAGGAGATTTTTGCTTGAAGAATATCTGTGTTTGTTGGTAGTTGTAAATAACCGAGCAAAAATATGAGGAGGTAGATACATGAAAGCTGTAGGTATAATTCCAGCTAGATATGGGTCGACTAGACTTCCGGGAAAGCCGCTACTTGATATATGTGGTAAACCTATGTTGGTAAGAGTATATGAAAGATCTCTTTCTTTGAATCAAGTTGATGACATAGTTGTTGCCACTGATGATGATCGAATAAGAAGTCTTTGTATAAAAGAAAATATGAATGTAGTGATGACGGATAAGAATCACTTAACAGCCGCTAATAGGCTACATGAGGTTTCTGAGCATATTAATGCAGACTTTTATATTCAGATTAATGGTGATGAGCCGCTCATTGATCTAAATGCGCTTGAAGCAGTAATTCCGGATGAAGTTCCCGAAGATATTGAGTTTGGAACGAATATAATCACAGAAATAGTGGATCCTGTGCAAGCATTGGATGCATCTAATATCAAAGTGGTTTTTGATAATAATATGAATGCATTATATATGTCACGAACACCAATTCCATATCCTTACAAATCCATTGAATATAAGTATTATAAACATGTTGGAATTATTGGGTATAACAAAAGGATGCTTGACTTTTATAATAAAAGTGCACCAGGAATACTTGAAAAGATTGAAGGAATAGATACATTGAGGTTCTTGGATTATGGAAAACATCTTAAGCTGATTTATGTTCCTAACTGCCATTCATTATCTGTTGATACTGAGAAGGACCTTGAGCTTGTTAGAAAATTGATGGAGAAAGAATTATATGAAAAAAACTGAAGTGAGTTTATTGGATTGTACATTGCGAGATGGCGGATATATTAACAATTGGAATTGGGGATTTGAGAGTGCAAAAGATATTATCTATTCTCTGAATAAAGCTGGAATAGAAATAATAGAGGTAGGATTCCTTAGAAATATTGATAAGTATAATCCTGATGTTACGATTTCAAATTCTATAGAAGATCTAAACAAGCTTTTGCCTTTAAAGTCAGAGAATGTAATGTACAGTGCGATGGCTATGCAGAGCAATTACGATATTAGTCAGTTGCAACCATATTCAGGGAAAGGCATAGAGATGATAAGGGTCACTGCTCATGAAAATGACCTGGATGAAGGAATAGAGTTTGCGCATAAAGCGGTTGATAAAGGATATAAAGTGAGTTTTAATCCTATTAATATTATGGGATATTCGGATGCTGAATTGCTTGAAATCTTTAGAAAGATTAGTTTAATAAAACCATATCAGTTTTCTATAGTTGATACCTTTGGAAGTATGAAAAAGAAAGACTATGATAGGATTGTAAGATTGGCAGATCACAATTTGGATTCAGAAATTCGTTTGGGATTGCATTTGCATGAAAATATGTCAATGGCGTGTTGTCTTTCTCAAGACTATGCTTCAATGCATTTGCATCGTCCCATGGTAATTGATGGAAGTTTGGCTGGAATGGGAAGAACCCCTGGAAATCTTCCGATTGAACTGATTGCAGACTATCTTAATGATACTACTTATAAATCTTATGATATTGATTATTTACTTGACGCTATTCAAGACTATATAAAAAGATATAAAGGTGAGACGAAATGGGGGTATTCTACAGAATACTTTATTTCAGCGCGTTTGAATATCCATAGGAATTATGCAGAGCATCTTCTAAATAAAGGTGATTTAACATGTAAGGATATAAACCATATTTTGGCTAAAGTGACTAAAGATAAAGCGGCTGTATTTGACTCAAAATTCGTTGATGATTTGTATTCGCAATATAAGAATAATTCTATTGATGATTCTGACGCAATTAAAGAATTAAGGAAACTATTTAATGAGAAAAAGATTTTGATTATCGCCCCTGGTGCAAGCATTACAGAATTTAAGGAAGAGATTACAGAGTTTATAAAATCAGAAAAACCTATTGTTATTTCTTTGAATTTCCTGGCTGAAGATTATGAAGTGGACTATGCGTTTTTTAGCAACAATAAAAGAGTGCATTATCTAGAAAACTTCAACTGTAAAACAATAGTCACATCAAATGTTTCACCGTGTGTGGGTGATTATGTTATCAATTATAACCGTATGGTTGGAGATTTTCCTTTTGGAGTTAATTCGCTGATTTACTTACTTAGGTTATTAAAAGCGTTAGATACAGCAAAGGTTTTTGCCGCAGGTGCTGATGGATATATGAAAGAGAAAGAGGATTATTATACAACAAGATATAAGAGTGATATACAATGGGATGATGAATATAATAAAAAGGTTATAGATGCGATAAGAAGAATAGGTATAGTACCAAGTTATATTACACCATCTGCATATGATGAAAACTAACGAGGTTTATAAATGTCGGGTAACGAGAAAAGAAAACAGGATGTAGAGTATTTGGTTATTGATGTTGATGGAACAATGACGGATGCTGGAGTTTATTATGATGAGTTTGGTAATGAATTAAAAAAGTTTTGCACGAAAGATGCTGCAGGATTTTATGTGGCAAAGAAAGTCGGTATTAAAACGATAGTTCTTACGGGGCGAGAATGCAAGGCTACTTCTAGAAGAATGAAAGAATTAAGCGTGGATTATCTCTATCAGGGAGTAAGGGATAAATCTAGTTTTCTTGAGCTTTTTTTTGAGGAACACAAGATAGAAAGAACTAGAGTTGCGTATATTGGTGATGATCTAAATGATTTGCAACCAATGTCAATGGCGGGATATATATGCTGTCCGGCTGATTCTTGTGATGAGGTAAAAATAATAGCTGATTATATTAGTCCAATAAAAGGTGGATATGGTGTGATTACTGATGTGGTTAGACATATTTTGAACGGTACAAATAAATGGAGTGATGCTATAAGGGATGTGTATTGTGCTGGGATATAGGCTTGGAAGGGTGTGGCGTAATGATTTTATTGTTTGAGAATTGTATACGCGTTGGGCAGCAATTGCTATTCGTATGTACAGAATACAACATTTTGTGCTCTCTGGATATAATAAGCGGTGAAGTCGCTATAGTAAGCAGTATTCCTGGTGCACATATAAATCGTAAAAGATTATCTTCAAAAATAATCTTGTGGAAAGATAGCCTTTTCTTGACGCCTCTTCAAGCTTCAAATATTTGGAAGTATAATTTGACTGACAATAATTGGGAAGCTTTTGAACGAAAGAAATTTGAAAACTGGACTTCAAGACAGGATATGGCACAGGCAGTTGTGTTTAATAAAAAGATTTTTTTTATTGGATGTTTATATCCTGCAATTATTGTCATGGATCCATATCTTGGAACGATGAACTATATTACAGGTCCATTTGATGAAAAAAAAGAATTGGCTTCAAAGGCGAGAGATATATGGTTCAGAACTGATTACGTAATAAAAGACGGATATATGTATTTGGCCTCGTGCATAGATAATGCAGTATTATGCTTCGACTTGAATACATATTCTTATGAGTACATCCACATAGGTGAAGAGGGCAATACATTTTCGGGGATAGGCTGGGATGGTGAGTTCTTTTACTTGGCGCCAAGAAAAAGTGGGCCTATAGTAATCTGGGATGGTAAAGAGGTAATCGAAAAAATCGAATTAAAGAATCCTATGTTGGAAGAGACCAAAAGTATTGGAAATGCAGTGTGCTTTAATAATAAAATAGTATTTCCAGGGGTTTTTTCGCCAAATACGATTGAATTGGTAAAGAATGATGGCTTTTCAGTTGCTTATTATGAGAAACAATTTTTATTCTACGAAAAGGTAGACGATGAGACTTTGGTTAGTCTTGATAACAGTGGATCAATTGAAATAATATGGCAAGGAGCAAAGTATTCTTATAAAATGGAACTTTCCGAAAAACAGTTTTGGAAATATTGTGGGAATAATAAAGAAGACTTAGGAATATCAATAGGGAGTATTACAAAAGAGACTAATATTGATTCGCTTTGCAAATATATAAATATCATTTAAAGCCCGTTTTCTTAAAAAATGTATAAGATGGTCTAAATTAAGTGGCTGCTATTGAATATGATAAGTTTTTAATTACTCATGACAAGTATTCAGGGTGTTTCTCTTAAGCAAATTCATATAATTGCAATATATGGTCTTGGAACGGAAACAGGACGATTTCTGACAGAACTATCCGAGATGGAGAGCTCTGCCAAAATCGTAGGTCTTCTCGACGGCTTCAGAACCTCCGGTGAACTCTATGGATATCCCATAATCTCTATTGATCAGGCCATTGAGCTTGGAGTAGAGCTTATTATTGTTGTGGCTAGGCCCGGCTCATGCAAAGCAATAGCCAAAAGAATTAGAAATATATGTATTGATAATAATGTGGCCTTATTTGATGTAAGGGGGAATGACCTTCTTGCTGAGAATAAGGTTTCTTTTTGTTATTCAGATGTGCAGGGATTTAAAGCTGAAACTCGTGAGACGCTGAATGAAAGAATTTCTGAGGTGGAGGTTGTAAGCTTCGACCTGTTTGATACCCTCGTGTGCCGAAAACTCTTTTCCTATACTGACGTGTTCGAACTGGTGGAACAAAAGCTTGTGGCTAGAGGCGTTGCGGCAGAAGGTCTGTCAAAGGCAAGAATTGCCATGGAAAAAGAGCTGTCGGCTCAGGGCGCGCCAAAGCTGGAAGATATATATGAAAAAGTTATCGACTGCATCGACATCAGGATTTCAGCAAGGGAATTGGCAGAGATTGAGCGAGAGACAGACCTGGCGGTTATAGCTCCCAGAAGAGGATGGGATGAGGTATTTGATCACATCAGGAGTATGGGAAAGAAAGTGGTTATAACAACTGATTCTTATTATTCTCTTGAATGGATCCGAAACCTTCTTGAGAAGAATGGGATAGCCGGAATAGACAGGATATATGTGTCTTGTGAATATGGAAAGGCTAAGAATCAGGGATTATATCAGGCTTTGGTTGATGATTATCCGGGGTGTAGGATTTTGCATATTGGGGATGATGAATATGCTGATATTGAGAAGGCTCGGGAAGCGGGGCTTGATACTTTCAAGATAATGTCGGGAAGAGATTATTTTGATACGCTTGGTGGACTTGGGCTTGAGGAGAGTGTGGAGACGCTTTCGGATAGAGTAAAGACGGGGCTTTTGGTTAAGCACCTTTTTGCGGATCCATTTGTGTTTGAGAAGAACAATGGTAAGGTGTTCGTCGAGAGTGCGTATGATGTGGGATATCTTTTCGCGGCGCCTCTTATAACTGGTTTCTGTCTGTGGATGAAGCGTGAGATTGAAAAGGCGGGAATTGAGCAGGTTTTGCTTTGCGCGAGAGATGGATATTTGTTTAAGAGATTGTATGATTTGATTTGTGATAAGGGACAGGGAGAGAAGTATAAGTATTTTCTGACGTCAAGGACGGCGGCAATAAGAGCGGGAGTTGAGACGTCAGCTGATGTTGAGTATGTGGACAGCATGAAGTTCTTTGGGGATGAGAAGGATGAGGTCGATGTAAGGTTTGGTGTGACATCGGATGAGGTGATGGCGAAAGGGCGTACACAGGCGATTCTGGAGCGGGCGAAGAGCCAGAGGGATAACTATCTAAAGTACATTCAAAGTGCTGGAATTGAAGACAAAAAGACTGCGTTGTTTGATTTTGTGGCAAAGGGGACTACGCAGTATTTCATAAGCAGGTTAATGCCGGGAGCTGAAATTGGTGGGTATTATTTTTTGCAGCTTGAGCCTGGATTCATGAGTGATAAGGGACTGGATATTACGCCGTTTTACTCTGAGCAGGAGAAGGATAGTAGTACGATATATGATAACTACTACATTCTGGAGACAATGCTGACCTCGCTGGATCCTAGTGTTGAAGAGTTTGATGGGGCAGGGAGTCCGGTTTTTGCGAAGGAGACCAGGTCAGAAGGGGACTTGGCATGTGTGGAGAGGATGCAGAGGGGTATAGAGGATTTCTTCCGGGAATATATAGCTCTTTTGCCAGGCTATGGTGATGTGAAATGGGAGAACAAGGCGCTTGATGAGGCGTTGCTGGGGCTTGTTGGGAAGATCGATGTGTTGGATGAGCAGTTTCTTGATTTGAATGTTGAGGATCCGTTTTTTGGAAGGATGACGAGGGTGGGGGATTTGTTAGAGTAATTTCGAACATGTGTTCATAAATTGCTTGACAAACATATGTTCTATCGCTATCATGAATAATGCACCGGTGTAATAAATGGCCAGGAATAGCGTAGGGCAAGTATGGAGGAGAACAAAAAGATAAAGTGGCATCCGGGATTCTATGCCGGGATTGAGTATGATCTTAGAAAATACAGGAATGAACTGGAGTTCAAGCGGGAATATCTTTTGTCGAAAGAACCGACAAAAATGGATTTGTTGGTTATCAAGAAGCGTAGTAATGTCATCATTGATAATGCAGTAGGCAAGATTTTTAGAAAATATAATGTTATTGAATATAAGAGCCCTGATGATGAGCTGTCTGTGGATGAGTTGTACAAGACAATTGGGTATGCGTGTTTGTACAAAGGATATGGACAGTTTGTGGATGAGATAAGTGCTTCGGAGCTTACGGTTTCGATATTCAGACACACTCATCCGTATAAGCTGATGGAGAACTTGGTGGATATGGGAGCTAAGGTTGAGTCCAAATTGTCAGGGGTGTATTATGTAAGTGGAGTTATAAATCTGCCACTTCAGATTATAGTGGTGCGAGAGCTTGATGATGAAGCTTTTAATGCTTTGAGGATTCTGACTCATGGGGCTGATGAGACGGATGTAAAACGATTTATTTTGGAATCGAGGAGCGTGAATATTCCAGCTGACAAGCATAATATTGATGCTGTTTTACAGGTGAGTGTTTCGGCTAATGATGAGTTGTATGAGAAGATACGGAGGGAAAACACGATGTGTGAAGCCTTGAGAGAATTGATGAAGGATGAAATTGATAGGGAAGTTGAAGAGGCGGTTGAGAAGGCTGAAAGGGATACAAGGATTAAGACCAGATATGAGGATGGAATGCCTCTTGATGAGATTGCGAGTAGGTCAAATGTTTCAATTGAGATAGTGAATCAGGTGTTGAAGGAGAAAGGGATGATAGAATAACACCTGTTTTTTAACTTTTTTAACCTTATTTTTTTCCGTAAGGTTAAAAAATGACAAAAGCAAAAAGATAGGAAGTTAACAGATATGGCAAAAGAGATGGTACGTAACTCCAATCTTAACATCCTCTCTCAGGCTGGTCAGTCTGTTTTAGCTCAGGCAAACCAGACCACGCAGGGTGTTATGGCACTCCTTCAGTAAAATTTTCGAAAGATGCTATGAATAATGTATCCAAGAATGGAGATAGAATACATTGACAATAATATGATGCCCATGCCGCAATTGCGACGTGGGCTCATGTTTTGTATAATTACCATAGAATACATATGGCGCTTATTTGGAGGAATTTAAAGTGGAAAGAAAGCTTCCGGTAGGGATACAGGGTTTTGAAAAACTAAGAACAGATAATTTTCTGTATATCGATAAAACCAAGTATATTTATAACCTTGTACATAATAATGTGCCCTATTTTCTCAGCCGGCCCAGAAGATTTGGTAAGAGTCTTTTACTGTCTGCAATGAAAGCTTATTGGGAAGGAAAGAAAGAATTATTTACCGGTTTGGAAATTGAGAGGCTTGAAGAGAAAAACAAAGATGCATGGAAATCCTATCCGGTGTTCTATTTCGATTTCAATGGCGCTTCCTATGACCAAAAAGGAGCATTAGAAAAAAAGCTTTCTTTTTTACTTGAGGGATGGGAAAAAGAATACGGTTCCGTTAATGAAGACAATACACTGGAGGAAAGATTTCAAAAGGTTTTAATGAAGGCCAGGGATAATACTGGCGTTAGATGTGTTGTCTTGGTGGATGAATACGACAAGCCGCTTCTTGACGTAGTTGAATGCCAGGATTTACAAGAGCACAATAAGGCTTTATTCAAGGGTTTTTTTAGTACATTGAAAAGCCTTGACGATTATATTCAGTTTATTTTTATAACAGGTGTATCTAAGTTTCACAAGGTCAGTATCTTTAGCGATTTAAATCAACTCCGAGATATTTCATTGGACGAGGATTATTGTGCTCTTTGCGGAATAACGGAAGATGAACTTGGAGAGTATTTTATGCCTGAGATCGGTGAACTGGGAAGGCGTCAGGGATTGTCCCAGGAGGAATGCTTAGAAACGCTGAAAAGACAATATGACGGATATCATTTTCATCACAATGGCCAGGCGGTCTATAATCCATATAGTGTGTTGACCGCTTTTTCCTCAAAGGAATTTGGCTTGTATTGGTTTGAAACCGGTACTCCTACGTATTTGGTCAGCAGTGTCAGAAGTAATAATTTTGATCTCAGGAAGTTTACGGATCATTCGATTTATGCAAGCGAAGCTATTCTGAAAGATTATACAGGTGATTCTCTTGATCTTGTGCCTTTGTTGTACCAGACTGGTTATCTGACGATTGCTGAGTATGACAGACAGAAGAAGAGATACACTTTGTGTTTCCCAAATGATGAAGTAAAATATGGCTTTTTGGAAAGTCTCATGCCCTCTTATGTGCCCAAAGCCACATCCGGCAGTGGACTGGATATATTTACCTTAGATGAGTATGTTGAGAATGGGGAGCTTGATAAGATTAGAGATGTTCTGACTGCGCTTTTTGCGAATATTACCTATACCACGGAAGCGGATGTATTTGAACATTATTTCCAGTCGGTAATATACTTGGTTTTCACATTGCTAGGGAAGCTTACACAGTGTGAAATGCACACGTTTAATGGTCGTATAGATTGTAAGGTCGAAACGGGAAACTATATATATTTGTTTGAATTTAAACGGGATGAATCAGCTGAAGCGGCATTAAAACAGATAAATGAAAAAGACTACGCATTACCATTTGTTGCAGATTCACGTAAGCTTTATAAGATAGGAGTTTCTTTTGACTCTGACAGAAGGGCTCTTGCAGGATGGGAAGTGGAGGGACACTGAGATTCCTGTAGCTGAAAACTGTTAAAACGAGTCAATACGCTCTTTGACAACTTCATATCTGATTTTTGGGCTACATTGTGCGAGTTTCTCAAAGATTGTATAATGAGCTTAGAAGATATCCACAGATAAGGATGTTGGTTATTTATACGGCAGATGTCAAGAGGGGAAGTACTAACCCTGTGATGGATATTGGGAGTAATCGGTTTGAGATTACGGAAGCGTTCCTTTCGGAAATTGACACAGAAGAAGTTTGGAGCAGAATCACTAGGAAGGTTCAACAAGACCAATCCCCGGATTCGAAGGAGATGATGGAGCTTATTGTATATCCATTGGCATTTGAATCGAGAGAAGATAAACAAAATGCCATTGGTAAAGTAATTGGCCTTGTTGGAATGATCAAAGAAGATGATGTTAAACGTTTCGCGTTGAAATGTTTACTTGTCTTCACTGATAAGATAATTTTGGACGAGGATGCGAGGAGAATTGAGGAGGCGCTTATGGTTACAAAGGTAGAGAAGATTATGTACGAGAAAGAAGCTGTCAGGATTGCAAAGAATTTTTTGGAAGATGGCGAGGCAGTGGAAAGGGTAGTTAAGAATACTGGACTTCCTATTGAAACTATAACTGAACTATACGAAAGCATCGAAAAAGAGAAGCAGCTTGTGAAGAATTAAATATGTGAATTGAATCCCAATGCAAAGCAAAAATGAGGTATGAGGTTGTAACAAATTGACATCTAATCATGCAAATATCCATAAGAAAGTAGGTGTTATTATGGGTGGAAGGACATTGGATATTCCTGAGGTAAGGATTTACCATAAAGGAAAGAATGAAGGTAGAGCAGAAGGAAGAGCAGAAGGCGAGGCTGAGAGAAAGCTATTAAAATCCGAACGTGATACATTGGAAGCAGAAGTTATTAGGCTTAAACGTGAGCTTGAGCTTTTGAAACAGAATACGAAATAATATGGCTCCTGGTGTAAGGCATGAGAACCTTACACTGGGAGTTTTTTGTCTGCCATGGGGACGGTTCTTTTGGCAGATTGTGAACTGTGATATTTCTGTGATATTTCACCTGCTAATATCAATTTAGTAAACAAAACACAATCAAGGGAGAGAAAAAGAGATGTCAGAGAATGTAAAGATAGTGCCTGCAACCTGTTCACAGTGCGGTGGAACCGTAGAAGTAGACCCCAATAGTACCGAAGCCAGATGCCCATTCTGCGGAACTACATTTGTAGTAGACAAAGCGATCAACAATTACAATATACAGCATGCATCAATGGGTCACGCCGACAACGTAAATATTGATATGACTGGCTCCGTTAAGTCAGTTCTTAGCTTCGTTGGCGAGCAGATGCGCGAAAGCCGGGAAGTAAGAAGAGAGATAAGAAAAGCAGAAGTAGAAAACAGCCGCATGATCAATCAGGGGTTCCTTAAAATTTTCGGACTCATGTGTGCAGGAATGATGATCATCGCCGTCATAATGATGATTTTTTACCAGATAACAGCAGAAGCAGCTGACAGCCGTCACAATTACATAGATGATGCTACCTTTTATGGAGCAATACACGGCCAGACCGCAGATGGAAAAGAGCTTGTGCTTGCATTCTACGATAAAAAAGGGAACGACGTAGTCTATGTAAATGACGGAATCTCACATGTCTACTCTTCTTTTAAAAAGGCTGACTCCTCATTAAAGGGATATGGAAACGTAGAGAAATACACAATCGGAGATACCTTTGTAGTTAACTTCTGCGACCACAACGGAACTCCTCTTCTTATCACAGATGACGGCATCGTCTTTTCATGCGAATACCTGACCGCCGATGATGTGGCAACACTTATAAGCTACGACTAAGTCGCAAATAAAAAGGAACCAGTTCTATGAACTGATTCCTTTTTCATGCGGAAGAAGGGACTTGAACGGAACACCATATCCGCAAATACTGAGAAAAAGGGGGTTTGCGGCATCAGCATTTTCCAAGTCTCACCTCAAGTCTCACCTAATCACAACAGGCAAGCCCTACGCGCAGGT
>JAEEGI010008057.1_pt1 | contig 23355 bp, 18 predicted proteins | sample 8958751 | NCBI WGS metagenome assembly JAEEGI01 (sample SAMN16246545, study PRJNA631951) | gut metagenome | biome: gut microbiome; feature: rumen; material: KS-attached | host: Bos | place: Iran: Karaj | collected 2018-10 | reverse complement strand
CAATCATCTCTGTCGATGATGACAGTCACGTATCCCTACTCCATGGTTTTGCCCCCTATAGGGTCTATAAAGAGCGTTGCGAATCCTTAGAGGAGCAAAACAAACAACTATCAGAACAAAATAAATCACTCACGTCGGAGGTTGAAGAACTCCGTCAGTGGAAAGCGGAACAACTTGCCATGGATGGCAAGGACTCTGCTGAAGATATTCCTCACGACAAGGTGCGCCTTGAACTGTTCTGGAAATTGGCAGAGTCCGACGGTGCAGACATAACACCTCATGGCAATAAGACGAAGATGGCGAAGTTGATGCGAAAAGCGACGGGGCTGCCATATAATACCTGTAAGAATTACTGCACCAATAGGGATTTGAAAGAGCATGTCCATCAAGAAGAAATCAAGGAAGTCAACCAATATCTTGACGATTTAAACATGAATGCCCGTCTGCCTGACAATACTCAGTAGCAGAAAATACCAACCCTCTTCAGGTTAGTACAAAGAAAATACCAACTAAGGCTAAGGTAGTACAAAAAAAATACTAACTCGGCCTTTTTTCAATGCCTGAAAATACTAACTGTGCCACATGTTAGTATTATGTTTTTTTACTTTTCCAACTGAATTCTTCTTCCTAATTTTGCACCAACTTCTCAGGCACGACGTGTCGTGTCTCAAGGTACGTAGCCGCGTGCCGATTATGAAGTGGTGGTAAATCTGGAGATCGACGGCAAGTGAACCGGAAGCCATCAAAAACCATAAAAGTATTAACTATTATGGAAACTAGAGAATTATTGCAAAGAGTCTACGATGCCACGGGCGACGGACTCGACATCATCCGCGACCTGCTCACTGTAGTGGATGATGCAGTGATTAACCGCAAGAAGGCGTTTCGCCTGCGCAGCGAGGAGCGCACACCGTCGGCTCACCTCTATGGCCCCGACGACAAGCATCCCTACTGGCATGTGAAGGACTTCGGCATGGGCGAAGGTGGAGGATTCTTCTCGCCCATCGACCTTTACATGTGGATTAACGGCAAAAGCCAGTTCCGCATGGCTCTGGAGGAACTGGCTGAGCGCTACGGCGTTGATGAGCAACTGTCGGTGTCGGTCAACAAACCTGACATTGAAAAGCGTACTGCCCGTCCCGAAGAGCTGGGTGCAGGGCCTCGTGTCACGCTCTTTGAAGGTGTAGGCAATCTTGACCTGAGTTGTTGGGGCAATGGCGTCAAGCCGGAGCATCTGGCAACCTACGGTTGGCAGGGCGTCAGTGAGGTGGCCATTACTTATGGCGACAAGGTCATAGTCCGCAAACCCACACCGACGTACCCGATTTTTGCCCAGACGTGCGACTACACTGATGAGAAGGGACAGCCGCAGACGTTCTACAAGGTTTACGAACCCAAGAACCCAGACAAGGCGCACCGTTTTCTCATCTGTGGGCAGAAGCCACGCCAGCAAAACTACATCTACGGTCTCAACGCTGTCCGTAAGAAGTTCCAGGAGCAGGGTGAGGAGAAACTGCCCGTGCTGTTGCTTGTCAGTGGCGGTTCGGATGCCGTATGTGCGCTGAGCAATGGTTACCTGTCCGTGTGGCTCGACAGCGAGGTGAAGGGTCTCTCTGATGATGATTACCAAGTACTATTAAAGTACGCGCAGCGCGTAGTCAACATCCCCGACATCGACACGACTGGCAAAAAGGCTGGTACACTGTTGGCACTACGCATTCCGTCCATCAGCACTGCATGGCTCAACAGCAGCGATATGGGCGGACTGCACGACAACCGTGGTCGTCAGTGCAAGGATCTGCGCGACTACTGCCGTCTGCATCCTGGTAAAAAGGCGATGGACCTGTTAGTGTATCGTGCGGTGAAAGCCAAGTTCTGGACGGAAAAAACCAATAAGCAGGGAGGGAAGGAGTATGTGCTCAGTCGCACTTCGCTCGACTACTTCCTGGAGTTGAACGGTTTCTTCAAACTGAAGGACGAGTCGCGCAACGAGCCTGTCTATATCCGCATCGAGGGTATCAAGGTAACAAAGGTCACTGCCAATGCTATCGTGGACTTCTTGAAAGGCTGGATGATGCAACAAGCTCTGCCCAAGCCGCTCATCGACAAGGTGCTGCGCAGTCGCGACCTGCCCACCAGCAATGCCAGCACCATCCGCACTCGCGACGATCTGGACTTCCGCAAAGCAACGGCTACAGTGCAGTACTTTCACTTCCGCAACTGCTGGGTTGAGGTGACGGCAGAGAAAATCATCATTCACCGATACACCGACCCGTCGGATCACTACGTTTGGGAGGACAGCATCATTCAGCACGACTTTCATCAGGTGCCAGACATGTTCACCGTCAGCCAGACTGAGGACGGACAGTATGATGTAGCCCTGAATATGGAGACGAAGCTGAGCAACTTCTTGAAGTTCATCGTCAATACTTGCCGCTTATATTGGCGCAAGCAAGACGAAGGCGGACTCGAACTAACGGATGAGGAAATTGCCGAGGAGAACCTTGCCCTGGCCAGTCGATTGGCAAACCTGGGCTATTTGCTTTACTCACATAAGTCGGAATCGGAGGCATGGGCCACGCTCTGCATGGACTCTACCCTGGCTGAGAGTGTTGACGAATGTAACGGACGCAGCGGAAAGTCGTTCTACCTCAAGGCTATCGCCAAGATGGTTAAGTCCTTCCCTATCGACGCCAGTAAGACATCGTTTAGAGACCCTCGTTTCCTGTTCGACGGAGTCACGGAAGACACCTCGCTGGTGTTCATCGATGAGTGTCCCCTGAAGTTCAACTACAACTTCGTCTATGGTCTGGTAACAGGCGACATGCGTGTGGAGGAGAAAAACCGCCACTCGTTTGTCATCCCCTTTGCACAGAGCCCGAAGTTTGGGCTTGCCACCAACTTCACCCTCTCGCATCACGACCCATCGACCGAAGGACGCTTCTGGCAGCAGCCCTTCTCGGACTACTATCACGTGAAGACCCCGATGAACGACTACAACGAAACTCGAACCATACGCGATGATTTCGGTCAGAACTTAATGGGCACCGAGTATAGCGAGGAGGACTGGCAACTCGACTTGGCCTTCATGGTGCAGGCAGTGCGCTTCTTCCTGTCGCTGAAGCCTGGCGAGCGTCGCATTGTACCGCCGCTGAGTCGTATCGAGCGCCGTGAGCAGATGGCAGCTGTTGGCAAGGACTTTAAACAGTGGGCCGACGACTACTTTGCTGAAGGTGGCGGTCATCTTGACTGTGAGCTGAAAGCAGAGCAGGTGCTGGCAGACTTCAATCGTGAAACCTTGTTTGGATGGGCTCCAAAGAAGATGACGCAACATCTGAAGGACTATTGCCTGTTGGCTGAACACATCCACTGCATGAATCCCATCAGCATCACACATAAGAAAAAAGATGGTGACCGCTGGATACAGCGCGATGCAAATGGGGCGCAGAAGACGTGTTATTACGTCCAGTCGAAAAAGGCTTTCGATGAATCCCGTGACAAGCAACCCGTTCAGACCGAAATGCCGTTCTGACAAATCCGTGTCACTAACTTCAAGTCTGCTCCTGGCTACCGCTTGGAGCAGATTTGTTGTCTTGTTACACATCAGACTTCGTTACACTTCGCTGCTATTCTTTTATCACCATATTCTTATTTATTTTTATACCCTCCGACTTTTTGCTTTTTATGTGTAAAAGTGTAACAGAAGAAAGAAGAAGATGTCTATTCCATTGGAAATCAGCTATTAATCATTCTTCTCCGTCTGTTACACATCTGATGCACATCTGCTACAGATAGAGGCCTGCCACCAATGTGTAACACCAAACGCCCTTATAGTTCCCCCCTTCTCCGCACTCCAGAACACACCCCAGTACTTTTCTTGCAGCGAAGCCTTCCAACACTTTTGGGAAAGCCATCGAAAAAGTGCTGGATGGCTTCGTAAAAAACGGGGGATTTGATAATGTTCTTTTTGAATAAAAATTTACGTTTTTATAGAAAAATAATTGCTGAAAAACTTGCATATTTCAAGTTTTTTTAGTAACTTTGTAACGTAAATAAGGGAGATGTCAAGAGTGCTTGTTTAGACCCCTGAGGTTCCCTAACTTAGGGGACTTGAAAAGCGGGAACCGGTCACCCGATGTAGCTGACTGGATGATAGTTTAATACCATGAAAAAGTTTTAAAGCTATGGCATTAAAAATCAAAGCAAGGGAGAAAAAGATGAAGTTCTCCCAAGACGGTCCGGAAGTGTACCGTTATGTTATGGTGCCTGACCTGTATTCGACGCTCGATCAGGACAAGGTGATTAAGGAGGCTGCCATCCGCAGTGGTGTCTCAGAAGGCGTTATGCAGGCTTGCTGGAAGGGCGCCGGAGAGGTCATCAAGGCCTGGGCCACTGAGGGACACAGTGTTGCTCTGCCAGGTCTCGGTAACATGCGTTTCGGATTGAGCGCAAAGGCTGTGGCCGACGTGAACGACGTCAAGTCAAGTCTCATCCGCACCCGTCGCATTGTGTTCACTCCTACAGTGGCTCTGAAGGAAGAGCTGGCTAACACGTCCATCCAGATTACCTGTTACGACCGTAACGGTGATGTGGTTAAGCGAGTGACCAGTGACGACCCGGGTACTGTTGAGGAGCCTGAGCAGGGCGATGACAACGGCACGGGCGGCAACACCGGTGGCGGACCCAGTATGGAGGGATAAAGCCTCTCCCCCCGACCCCTCTCAAAAAGAGAGGGGAGAAGGGGGTGAGCGAAAATCTGACAGAGTGGAAAAAGAGCCGGCGGAAGCTTTTCCCTCGGCTCTTTTTTGCGCGAACGTAGTTCGAGCTGTTAAAAAGAATTAAAAAGACGCGTCTTTTGCCTTTCTGTCGGGGGAAAATAGTAACTTTACATTCAAAATTGTTTATATGAATGATGGGCGCCCGAGGCACAGTCTATGTGGTGTCAAAATAAAATCAAATAATCCAATGACAAAGAAACTGAACTTAAAACTAGTCCTGACCATATTGGTAAGCATGATGGGTATGAATGCATACTCCTATGATGCTTATATTGACGGCATTTATTACAACTTCAATGGGGATAATGCCATAGTGACACATCAGCATCCTACGAATAGTAGCAATGATTACAAAGGTGCTGTTGTGATACCTTCGTCCGTTCACTATAACAGTAAGGACTATATTGTGACGAGTATTGACGATGATGCTTTCAATATGTGTTCCGGTCTTACCTCGATTACCATCCCCAACAGCGTGACGAATATTGACGAGAGTGCTTTCTCGGGTTGTTCAAGTCTTACCACCATTACCATCCCCAGCAGTGTGACGAGTATTGGCGATTACGCTTTCAGTGGCTGCACAGGCCTTACCACCATTACCATCCCCAACAGCGTGCAGACGCTTGGCAATAATATTGTCTCCGGTTGCATTGGCCTGAACTCCATCAATGTGGATGCCGGCAACTCGATATACGATTCTCGCGGGAATTGCAATGCCATTATATTAACGGCTACAAACACACTGATTGCAGGATGTAAGAGTACTGTTATTCCAAACACTGTGACGAGTATTGGCTTCGAAGCTTTCTATTTTTGCTCTAGCCTTACCACCATTACTATTCCCAATAGCGTGTTGACAATTGGCAATAATGCTTTCCATGGTTGCTCTGGTCTTACCTCAGTCAAATTGTATGCCGAAACGCCTGCTCCTCTTTTGGCTGGAATATTCCCTACCGCTCAACCCATGACGTTGTATGTACCCAAGGGAAGCAAAGCAGCTTATCAGTCTGCTTCCGGATGGAGGAATTTTAGAACTATTATTGAATATGACCCATCCTTCACGTTGACTGCCAATGATTTGAAAATGGAATATGGCGATGCAGTACCAGCATTCACATATACTACTGAAGGAGAAACGTTTAGGGGAACTCCCCAGTTTACCTGTGAGGCCACGTCAGCATCACCGGTTGGAACATATCCTATTGTGGTTGGCAGGGGAACCATAGACAATGACCATGGTACCTATGTAAACGGCACATTGACCATCGAGAAGGCCCCATTGACGATTACTGCCAAGAGCTATTCCATCAAGCAGGGCGATGCATTGCCAACGTTTGAGATTGAGTATAGTGGTTTCAAGAACGATGAATCACTCAGTGTGCTGACCACTAAGTCTTCAATAACTTGCAACGCCACATCAGAGAGTGAACCTGGTACGTATGACATCATCGTCAGCGGAGCAGCAGCGCAGAACTACAGTTTCACTTATGTGAAGGGTACGCTGACCATTACTCAGGCTAATCCTGTAACCGTAACAGCCAAGAGTTACAGTCGTCAGTATGGTGAAGCCAATCCTGCCTTTGAGTACACATCATCTGGTGCAGCACTGAGCGGTACACCAAGCATCACCTGTGAAGCAACAGCCACATCACCTGTTGGTGAATACGACATTGTTGTTTCCAAGGGCTCTGTCACTAACTATAACGATACGTATGTGAACGGTAAGCTGACCGTTACCAAGGCCCCGTTGACGATTACAGCCAAGAACTATGCCATCAAGCAGGGAGATGCAATGCCGACATTCGAGGTTGAGTATAGCGGTTTCAAGAACAATGAGACATCCAGTGTGCTGGCCACTCAGCCTACCATCACTTGCAATGCCACATCAGCTAGCGAACCGGGTACGTATGACATCATCGTCAGTGGTGCAGACGCTGCCAACTATGGTATCACCTATGTGAAGGGAACGTTGACTATCACACAGGCAGATGAAGTTGTAGTGGCAGCCAATAGTTACATTCGTCTATATGGCGACGCTAACCCAACATTCGGGTATTTTTCTTTTGGGACGACACTGAGTGGTGAGCCAGACATCACTTGTGAAGCAACTGCCACATCGCCTGTTGGTGAATACGACATTGTGCCAAGCAAGGGAACCATTACCAACTACAATGTGACTTATGTGAACGGTAAGCTGATCATCGGCAAGACCCCGCTGACAATTACAGCCAAGAGCTACACTATCAAGCAGGGTGAGGCATTGCCTTCATTCGAGGCAGAGTATAGCGGTTTCAAGAACGATGAAACTTCGCAGGTGCTGGCAAAGCAGCCTGCCATCACTACTACTGCAACATCGTCCAGTGCTCCTGGTACGTATGACATCGTAGTCAGTGGTGCAGATGCTACCAATTATGATATCACTTATGTGAAGGGGACACTGACCATTACGCAGGCAGATCCCGTAACCGTAACAGCCAAGAGTTACACTCGCCTATATGGTGAAGCCAATCCTGCCTTTGACTACACATCATCTGGTGCAGCACTGAGCGGAACTCCAAGCATCACCTGTGCAGCAACAACTACATCGCCAGTTGGTGAATATGACATTGTTATTGCCAAGGGAACCGTCACTAACTATAACGATACGTATGTAAACGGAAAACTGACCATCGAGAAGGCTCCGTTGACAATTACAGCCAAGAGCTATTCCATCAAGCAGGGCGAGACACTGCCTACTTTTGAAATTGAGTATAGTGGGTTCAAGAACGGTGAAACATCCAGTGTGCTGACCACTAAGCCAACAATAACTTGCACTGCCACATCAGCCAGTGAACCTGGTACGTATGACATCATCGTCAGTGGTGCAGATGCTGCCAACTATGATATCACTTATGTCAAGGGCACGCTGACCATCACCGATGCAGATAAAATTGTGATTGCAGCAAATAGTTACTGCCGTCTGTATGGCGATGCTAATCCAACTTTCGGGTATGTTTCTTTCGGAACAACACTGAGTGGTAAGCCAGACATCACTTGTGAAGCAACAGCCACATCGCCAGTTGGTGAATACGACATTGTGGCAAGCAAGGGAACCGTAACCAACTATAACGATACGTATGTGAACGGTAAGTTGATTATCATCGAGGCTCCGTTGACAATCACAGCCAAGAACTACACTATCAAGCAGGGTGAGACACTGCCAACATTCGAAGCCACTTATGAAGGCTTTAAGAACAGTGAGACTTCGCAGGTGCTGACCACTCAGCCTACTATCACAACCACAGCCACATCGGCCAGTGAACCTGGCACGTATGATATCGTAGTCAGTGGTGCTGCTGCTACCAACTATGATATCACTTATGTGAAGGGTACACTGACTATTACACAGGCAGACCCTGTCACTATTACAGCAAAAAGCTACACCATTCAGTATGGTGACGAACTGCCTTCATTTGGGTTCGCCAGTGAGGGGGCAACTCTAAAAGGTACGCCTGCCATCAGTTGTGAGGCAACAAAGACTTCGGCAGTAGGTACTTACCCCATTGTGATTACAAAGGGTAGTGTGACGAACTACAACACCACTTTTGTGAATGGTACGCTGACCATCACGAAGGCTCCGCTGACAATCACCGCCAAGAGCTACACCATTAAGCAGGGTGAGGCAATGCCAACATTCGAAGCCAACTACGATGGATTCAAGAACAGCCAGACATCCAGTGTGCTGACCACTCAGCCATCTATCACAACTACAGCCACATCGGCCAGTGAACCTGGTACGTATGATATCGTGGTCAGTGGTGCTGCAGCCACCAACTATGATATCACTTACGTGAAGGGTACGTTGACTATCACGCAGGCAGATCCTGTAACTGTTGTTGCCAAGAGTTACAGTCGCCAGTATGGTGAAGCCAATCCAGCCTTTGAGTACACATCGTCAGGTGCAGCACTGAGTGGTACACCAAACATCACTTGTGAAGCAACAGCCACATCGCCTGTTGGTGAATATAACATTGTGCCAAGCAAGGGAACCATTACCAACTATAATGTTACGTATGTGAAAGGTAAGTTGACTGTTACCAAGGCCCCGTTGACAATAACAGCCATGAATATTGCCATCAAACAGGGTGAGGATTTACCAACGTTTGAGGTTGAGTATAGCGGTTTCAAGAACAGCGAGACATCCAGTGTGCTGACCACTCAACCAACCATAACTTGTAGCGCTTCATCGTCCAGTGCTCCTGGTACGTATGACATCGTAGTCAGTGGTGCAGACGCTGCCAACTATAGTATCACTTATGTGAAGGGAACACTGACCATCACGCAGGCAGATAAAGTTGCTGTAGCAGCCAATAGTTACATTCGTCTGTATGGCGACGCTAACCCAACTTTCGGGTATTATTCCTTTGGGGCATCATTGATTGGTACACCAAGCATCACTTGCGCTGCAACAGCCACATCACCTGTAGGTGAATATGACATTGTGGCAAGTCCGGGATCTGTTACCAACCACAATGTAGTTTATGTGCACGGAAAGTTGGCCATCATCGAGGCTCCGTTGACAATCACAGCCAAGAACTACACTATCAAGCAGGGTGAGACACTGCCAACATTCGAAGCAGACTACAGTGGTTTTAAGAACAGCGAGACATCCAGTGTGCTGACCACTCAGCCTACTATCACAACTACTGCCACATCAGCCAGTGAACCGGGTACGTATGATATCGTAGTCAGTGGTGCTGATGCTACCAACTATGATATCACTTACGTGAAAGGAACGTTGACTATCATACAGGCAGACCCTGTCACTATTACAGCAAAAAGCTACACCATTCATTATGGTGACGAACTGCCTACATTTGAGTTCGCCAGCGAGGGAGCAACTCTAAAAGGTACGCCGGCAATCAGTTGTGAGGCAACAAAGACTTCGGCAGTGGGTACTTATCCCATTGGGATTACAAAAGGTAGTGTGACCAACTACAACACCACTTTTGTCAGTGGTACGCTGACCATCACGAAGGCTCCGCTGACAATCACCGCCAAGAACTACACCATCAAGCAGGGTGAGGCAATGCCAACATTCGAAGCCACCTACGAAGGTTTCAAGAACAATGAAACTTCGCAGGTGCTGACAAAGCAGCCAGTCATCACTACTACTGCCACATCGACCAGTGAACCAGGTACGTATGATATCGTGGTCAGCGGAGCTACAGCCACCAACTATGATATCACTTATGTGAAGGGAACGTTGACTATCACGCAGGCAGATCTCGTAACAGTAATAGCCAAGAGTTACAGTCGCCAGTATGGTGAAGCCAATCCTGCCTTTGAGTACACATCGTCAGGTGCAGCATTGAGTGGTACACCAAGTCTCACTTGTGCTGCAACAGCCACATCGCCAGTTGGTGAATATGACATTGTGGCAAACAATGGGACCGTCACTAATCACAATTTGGCCCTTGTGAATGGTAAGCTGACAGTTACCAAGGCCTCGTTGACAATAACAGCCAAGAATTATGCCATCAAACAGGGTGATGCATTACCAACGTTCGAGATTGAGTATAGTGGCTTCAAGAACGGTGAGACATCCAGTGTGCTGGCCACTCAACCAACCATAACTTGTAGCGCTTCATCGTCCAGTGCTCCTGGCACGTATGACATCGTAGTCAGTGGTGCAGATGCTGCCAACCCTCCTGCTATAATCTGCAAAGGGTCGGTGACTGCTAATCCTGTACGTTTCTTACCGTAATCTATCGATAATATTCGTGCCACGCCAACGCTGTTCAGCCTTTAACGGGCATTGTAAAGCAACCAAGCTCCGGCATATTTCGACTGCAGGTCATTACGACTGGCAGCAGCCTCTTCCTTGGTGTCGAAAGTTGTGGCTACCACACGGAACATATTACGCTCCTCGTTCTTAACAACCTGTGCGTTATAGCCTGCATTCTTCAACTGCTGCTGCAGTCCCATTGCATTGGCCTCCAAAGAGAAAGAGCCGACAACAACGCTGAAATTCTTCAGTCCATTACCAGAAATCAGCGATACGCGCTCTTGAGTCACTTTTACATTGTCTGTATTATCAACTACCTGAGTATGAGTAGCGGGCTTCTCTTCCAGGGGCACTACCACATTGGTCTCAGCCTGCTGGGCTTGAACCACTGGCTGTTGCTGCTGAATCTCCTCCTGCTGTTTTGCCTTCAGATATGCCTGCTTGTAGGCACTCTCGCTTGATTTACAACTTGTGAAAGCCATAGCCACACACATTCCTGCGCATAATACGAAGTACTTTTTCATGTTTTCTTCTAACTTTGATTATATTAATTAAACTTGTTTTCAAATTTCACGTGCGAAATTACAAAATATAACGCAAACGTGACACAAAAACGTGCATAAAGTTTGTTAAATAAGGGAAAAGTAACCATTTTAACAAAAAATGTACACCTTTTTGGTGGTTTTTTCAAAAACATTCAGTATATTTGCAGTTACATTTCGAATTACATTTAACTTTAAAACAATACGATTATGAGAAGTTTAGGTTTTTTAGGCGCATTCTTCGGTGGTGCATTAACCGGTGCAGTGTTAGGTTTGTTGTTGGCTCCTGAGAAGGGAGAAGACACCCGTACTAAAATTACGGATGCTGTTGACGACTTCATGAAGAAGCACAACATCAAATTGAGTCGCAAGGACGTGAGCGATCTGGTGGATGACATTACAGATGCTGCTCCTGAAGTAGAAGATTAACGACGATGCTATCAAGCGACAAAAACGTAGAGACTATAGCGCAATTGGCAGAGATTGTCAAGCACTATCTGGGTATTCAGACTGAATACCTTAAACTTGACATTGTCGAGAAGTTAGTACGGTTGCTGACATTCTTTGCGCTCTCCATCGTCTTCTTCCTTATTCTGGTGGGGGTGGCTATCTTCTGTTCGTTAGCGTTCGCTTTCTGGCTTGCCTCCTACACGGGGACGGCTGCTGCCTTCCTCGTAGTAGGAGCGATTCACCTGCTTCTCGTCATTATCTTCTTCTTGAATCGCAAGTCATGGATTGAGAAACCGCTTGTCCGTTTCTTTGCCAATCTTTTATTAAACAACTAATACTATGCAGCTACCTGTTCAAGACTCCAAGAAACCAAGCTACCAGTCGCTTGAAGACATTCAGGCGCGCAAAGACCAGTTGTTGGAAGAGCTCAAAACCGACAACAATCAGTTTGGTGCTAAATGGACTAAGCTGTTCACCCCCAAGGAGAACAGCAGTAAGGCTGAATTCATTGGTAGCCTATTAGTCAACAGCATCACTGTCATTGATGTCTTCCTGACTGTCCGTAAGCTTTACAACAACTATGGCAGTATTTTCGGACTGGGTACGAAAAAGAAAAAGAAATAATTTACACCTCTATGACTTGTCCGTCGTAGGGGAAATACACATTTTCGGGTAATCGGCTGTTTGCTTCGTCATGGAATCCTATTTCATGGGTTACATGGATGAGGTATGTCTTGCCGGCACCTATCCGCTGGGAGAACGCTATGGCGTCATCAACCAGTTGATGGGAATGATGAGGGCGCTCGAAACGCAAAGCGTTGACAACAAGCGTCTCAACACCCTGCAGATAAGGAATAGCCTCGTCGTGAATGGTCTTCATATCTGTGATATACGCCAGTTTGCCGATACGATAGCCAAGAATCGGCAACTGACCATGCATCACTTCTATTGGCAGGATGTCTATGCCTTTGACGGTGAATGGCTGATAGGGATTGACATCATGCACCTTCAACAATGGCACACCAGGATACAGATGTTCTTTGAAGCAATAAGGTAAACTGAGCTTCAGTTGCTCTATCGTGTCGCTATCAGCATAGATATTCAGATGACCGAACTTACAGAATCCACGCAAGTCATCTAACCCCCCCACATGGTCGTAATGCACATGCGTCAGCAGGACGGCATCAAGAGGGGCAAAGGGAAACGGCATCAGCTGCATACGGATATCCGGTCCTGCGTCTATCAGGATACGCACATCCCCTTCCTCCAGTAAAGCTGCGGTACGGAAACGCTTGTCGCGCGGATCACTGCTGTCGCATACCGCACAGTGGCATCCCAAGACAGGGACGCCTGACGATGTTCCCGTTCCTAAGAATGTCAGTTTCATATAATGTTTACCTCTGGATAGATATCTATTCCGAACTTTGCCTTAACATCCCGTTGGATGGTTTCACAAAGGGCTACAATGTCTTGACCGGTAGCTCCACCACGATTAACAAGTACCAAAGCCTGCTTATCATGAACACCAGCTCTGCCCATCGACTTGCCTTTCCATCCACATTGGTCAATCATCCAACCTGCAGGTATCTTCTCGAGTTCGGCATCGACCTTATAATGGGGCATCCCCTCATAACAAGCCGCCAACTGCTCGTATTTCTCACGACTCACAATAGGATTCATAAAGAAACTGCCTGCATTCCCCAACACCTTCGGATCGGGCAATTTGGCATTACGGATAGCTATGATGATGTCTCTGACCTGACTGGCAGAAGGACTCGTGATACCCTGACGCTCCAGTTCGGAACGGATATTACCGTAGTCAAGATGAGGAGTAAAGGTCTTCGACAAGCCATACGTTACCCGACAAATCAGGTATTTATCTTTCCAATCCTTCTTGAAACGACTTTGCCGATAGCCGTATCCACATTCCTCATTGCCCCATATACAGGGCTTTCCTGTAGCTATTTCTATAGCCCAAACAGAGAGTATCAAGTCTTTCGCCTCCACACCGTAGGCGCCGATATTCTGTACAGCGCTGGCTCCCACATCACCTGGTATCAGCGAGAGATTCTCCATGCCATAATAACCTGCCTTGATACTGGCAGCTACCATATCATCCCAAACCTCTCCGCTTCCGCAAGTCATCCTGTTGCCGTCTTCAAAAACATAGCCCTTGATAGCCGAACGCACTACGATACCGTCGAAATCCTTGGTCAGCAACAGATTGCTTCCACCACCTATTATAATAAAAGGTAAGGGAGACTCCCTGAGGATTTTAGCCACTTCAATGGCCTCTTGGCTGTCTTCAAACTCCAAGAACCTACTGCATTTGGCTTCGATACCAAATGTGTTATGTGCCTTCAAACTATAGTCTGCTATATCTCTCACGTTGCCAATTTTGTTAATATCCACTTATCGCCTTCATGCTTGAAGGTCAGTTCCATTTCCAGTCCATTGGCAATACCCCTCAATACAAAGATTTTACGACCTGTCTCCTTCTGCGGTGTGCCATACACGATATTGTAGATCATACCTGAAGGCAATTCTGGAGCAAACGCCTCCCAAGTGTCGGGGGTGATAACGCCCTCCATCTGCGCAAAGTCGTCGTCTGGGTCGGGACCTACGAATCGTACGCTCTCTGCCAGATGTTTTGACTGATAGGCATCTTCGTCTTTCGAGAATTTATCATAGAACATCAGGAACGAAGCATTCTGAGACTCGTTGAGTGGCATGTGAATCACCTCCTGCAGCATCCACACTCCCTTCACCCTGTCGAAGACAAACTGCTTGACCGTCTTGGCATCAAGATAAATCTTCTCTACCACTGCATGTTCTATGCTGGTACTCTCCTTCACGCGATTCATCTCATCCTCGCTATTGAAGAGCAACGTGTAGAAGTCTTGGTTCATGAAGAAATATTCCATCTGCCACTGTCCTTTGCTGACATAGGTCACCTCTTCACCACGCAACACCTTCAAAGGGAATTTTACACGAGAGGACTGCAATTTTTTATTGGCAGCGAAATTGAAGATAAAATCGTCAAACAGCTCATCTGCCGCTTTAGGCATCGGAGCCTCCTGGGCAATCTCCTCTTCCAGAGTGGTAGCCGTGGTATCAACCGTCTGGGTCGAGTCCTGACTCTCCCCAGTGGTATCACTGCTGCTTTTCTGCCCCTGACAGGCTGATAGCAACAGGCCTCCGACCATCATGACAAACACTAAACGTTTCATCTTTGTGACTTGGCTTTTTGACGATTCACTCTCAAATTTGATGCAAAGGTACAAAATAATTTCGATTACATAATTCATAATTCATATTTTTTTCCTAACTTTGCACGCAAATTTTAATTTAACGCAAGATTATGATACTTGATAAGATAGACGAACTGCTAAAAGAGGTGCAGCAATTGAGTGCCAAAAATGCAGAAGAAGTAGAGCAACTCAGACTGAAATATCTCAGCAAGAAAGGTGAGATAACAGCCTTGATGAACGATTTCCGTGACGTTGCTGCCGACCAGAAGAAAACAGTCGGCATGAAAATCAACGAACTGAAGACACTGGCTACCGAGCGTATCAACCAGTTGCGTGAGGAATGTCAGACGCAAGAAAGCGAGGGCGACGCCATCGACCTGACACGCACGCCCTACCCCGTCAAGCTGGGCACACGCCATCCGTTAACCATCGTCACCAACGAGATTATCGACATCTTCTCGCGTATGGGTTTTGTACTGGCTGACGGTCCTGAGGTGGAGGACGACCTGCATGTGTTCACCAAGATGAACTTTGCCGCCGACCACCCCGCACGCGATATGCAGGACACTTTCTTCGTATCACAACATCCCAATGATGTCACCAAGAACATTCTGCTCCGTTCACATACTTCGAGCGTTCAAGCCCGTGTGATGGAACACATGCATACCGAGGATGGTAAGCTGACAGCACCCATCCGCGTCATTTGCCCGGGCCGCGTCTATCGTAACGAGGCCATCACTGCACGTGCCCACTGTTTCTTCCATCAGGTCGAGGGACTGTATATCGACAAGAACGTGTCGTTCACCGACTTGAAGCAGGTGCTGCTTTCGTTTGCACGCGAGATGTTCGGTGCCGACACCAAGATACGTCTGCGCCCCAGCTATTTCCCCTTCACCGAGCCCAGTGCCGAGATGGATATCTCGTGCTTCATCTGCGGTGGCGAGGGTTGCGGCTTCTGCAAGCACACCGGATGGGTGGAAATCCTCGGTTGTGGTATGGTAGATCCCAACGTACTGGAACAGTGTGGTATCGACAGCAAGGAGTACAGCGGCTATGCCTTCGGTATGGGTGTTGAGCGCATCACCAACTTGAAGTATCGTGTCAGCGACCTCCGCATGTTCTCTGAAAACGACGTCCGTTTCCTCAAGGAATTCGAAGCTGCGAATTAATTTCGGTTGTAAGGTAATAAAGTTGAAACTTTTCTGAAGAATTGAGATAAGTTTGACCATTTTTTTATACCTTTGCAACTGAATATGAAACGGAAATTATTTTGCGAGACATCCCCTCTCGCCTATCGCTTGTCGATGGAGAAAGAAATCCTGAAACGTCATGTGAAGGATTGGTTGGGGAACACCCATTTTGCCAAGGAGCGTTCTATAGCGTCCCTTCCCGTTGTTATCTATCATCATAACTCGCTGATAAGACGTCGGTTGGGGAATGTTAACATGCAATTGCAGGAGAACAAAGCCACCAATTTGGCTCTGGCTGTCAGAAACATCGACGGGCTGCTCATACACCCCGGTGAGACGTTCTCCGTCTGGAAACTCATAGGACGCACTTCCAAGAAGAAAGGCTACAAAGAAGGACTCACCATTGCGAAAGGACAACCCTCGCAAGATATCGGAGGCGGTCTGTGCCAGTTGTCAAACCTCATCCATTGGATGGTGCTGCACAGCGAACTGACCATTACGGAGCACCACCATCATGATGCATTAGACCTGTTTCCCGACTTCGGACGTCAGATTCCTTTCGGAACCGGAACGAGTATCTCCTACAATTATATCGACTATCGGGTAAAGAATGACACAAAGAACACCTATCAGCTCCGCCTGTGGGTAGATGAGGAATATCTCTGTGGGGAACTGCGTGCCCAAGAACCGCTATCCCACACATTCCATATTCATGCCGAAAACGAGTTCTTCTCTCGCGAAGCCGGTACCATTTATCGCAACGGTGAGGTCTATCGGGACACCATTGATCGTGTCACAGGCAACCGGATTGACTGTCAACTCATACGCACCAATCATGCCAAGGTGATGTACGAACTCCCCAAAGAAATGCTTGACAACATCCAAATAACCAAATAACATAATTATGAAATCATTACTATTAACAACAATGTTTTTAGGCTGCACGATGGTAGCAGCACAAGCACAAAAGCCAGCCATTCCGCGTGATGCGGCTTTGGAAGCAAAAGTTGAGAAGACACTGGCTAAGATGACACTTGACGAGAAAATCGGTCAGATGCTGGAATTGAACATCGACGTGATGGGCAATATGCGAGTGGAAAACGCAAAGGTTGACCGCGAGAAACTGCGCTCTGTGCTGCAACAATACGGAACAGGGCAGGCTGAGATAGAGAAACATTTGAAGATGACTGACAAGCAGATCATCGAGAAATTCGGCAGCTACCCCATCGACATCTATCAGGGCGACACGAAGCGCGTCTGGAAACTCAATGAGACAATGCTCGACACGCTTATTTCGAAGTGGAAGGTGGGTTCTATCCTGAATGCCCCCGGCACCCGCGCCCCGAGTGTTGAACAGTGGCAGAATTGGATTCGTCTGATTCAGGAGAAGTCCATGAAATATCTCGGTATTCCTGATATCTACGGACTCGACCATAACCACGGCGTCACTTATACTCAGGGGGGAACGCTCTTCCCGCAGCCCATCAATATGGGAGCTACGTTTAATACCGACTTGGTTCGGATTGGTGCAGAGATCACTGCCTACGAGAGTCGTGCAGCCAACTGCCCTTGGGTTTACAACCCCGTTGTCGACTTGAGTCGCGACCCACGCTGGCCCCGTGTCTATGAGAGCTTTGGCGAGGATGCTATCTTGAACAGCAAGATGGTGGTTGCCGAGATTCAAGGCTATCAGGGTAACGACCCCAACCATATCGACCGCTACCACGTAGGTACCAGTACGAAACACTATTTCGCTTATGGTGCCCCTTGGACGGGTAAGGACCGCACACCTTCCTATCTTTCACCACAGATGATCCGCGAAAAATATTTCGAGCCTTTCAAAGAGGCTGCCCTTGCCGGCACACTGACCATGATGGTCAATTCTGCCTCCGTCAACGGCGTTCCCCTTCATGCCAGCTATGAATACCTTACCAAGTGGCTGAAAGAAGACCTGCAGTGGGATGGATTCCTGGTCACCGACTGGGCTGACATCAACAACCTCTATTCACGTGAGAAAGTTGCCAAAGACAAGAAAGACGCCATTCGTATTGCCATCAATGCCGGTATCGATATGTCGATGGACCCCTATAACGTTGAATTCTGCATCCTGTTGAAAGAACTGGTCAACGAAGGTAAGGTTCCCATGTCACGCATCGATGATGCTGTTCGCCGTATCCTCCGTGCAAAATATCGCCTGGGGCTCTTCGACGAACCCAACACTGGTGGCAAGGGCTTCGAGAAATTCGGCTGTGACGAGTTTGCCCAGGCTTCTCTGAAAGCAGCTGAGGAATCTGAGGTGTTACTGAAGAACGAAGGCAACATCCTACCCCTCAAACCGGCAAACCGCAAAATTCTCCTGACGGGTCCTAATGCCAACCAGATGCGCTGTCTGCATGGCGGATGGAGCTATACGTGGCAGGGCTCTAAGGCTGAAGACCTCTCGGAAAAATACAACACTATCTACGAGGCGCTTTGTAATAAGTATGGTAAAGAGAACATCATCCTCGAACAGGGCGTTACCTATGACGAAGGCAAAGCTTACTACGACGAGAACGAACCTCAGATCGACAAAGCTGTTAAAGCGGCTGCCGGAGCCGACGTCATCATCGCTTGCATTGGCGAGAACTCCTATACCGAAACGCCTGGTAACCTGAATGACCTGTGGCTCTCCAAGAACCAGCGCAACCTCGTGAAGGAACTGGCAAAAACGGGCAAGCCCGTCATCCTCGTTCTGAACGAAGGACGCCCCCGTCTGATTGCCGACATCGAGCCGCTGGCCAAGGCTGTCATTGACATTCTGATTCCCGGCAACTATGGAGCCGATGCACTTGCCAACTTGCTGGCAGGTGATGCCAACTTCTCGGCCAAGATGCCCTACACCTATCCACGTGAAATCAACTCACTGAACACCTACGACTACAAGGTCAGCGAGGAAGTGGGAACAATGGCTGGTGCCTATAACTACGATGCCAAGGTGTCACTGCAATGGCCCTTCGGCTTTGGTCTGAGCTATACTACCTACGAATATTCCAATCTGAAGGTGGACAAGAAGAACTTCACTGCCAACGATGTACTGACCGTAACGGTGGATGTGAAGAATACCGGTGCTCGTGCTGGTAAAGAGGCAGTACTCCTCTACTCCAGCGATATCGTGGCTTCTGTCGTTCCTGACAACAAGCGCCTGCGCGACTTTACCAAGATTGAGTTGCAACCTGGTGAAACCAAGACGGTCACCTTCCAACTGCCTGCCAGCAAACTCGCTTTTGTCGGCGCTGACGGACGCTGGACCCTGGAAGAGGGCGATTTCGTGCTGAAAGTCGGAAATCAAACCGTTGGTACTGCTTGCACAGCAACCAAGATTTGGGACGAGCCTAACATCTAACGACTAAATGAAAAAGAAAAACGTCTTTAGTACTATCCTGAAATTCTGGACGGAGACCAGTCTGGTGCTCCGCATCCTCATAGGCTTATCGATAGGTGTCATCCTAGGACTCTTCGTTCCGGGATGGACCTTCGTCGGACTACTGGGCAAGATATTTGTCAGTGCCCTGAAAGCCATCGCGCCGCTGCTGGTCGTGATACTGGTGGCATCAAGCATCTCGAAGGCAGAAAAAGGACTGGGACCAAGGTTCCGCGTCGTCATCAGCGAATACATGCTGAATACGTTCTTTGCAGCTTTCTGTGCTGTATTAGGCAGTTTCCTGTTTCCTGTCACCCTCGACCTGAAAGATGCTGCGACAGCCAACACCCCCGGTACTTTGTCTGACGTTTTCGTCAACCTGTTTACCAATATGGTAGCCAATCCTGTGGAATCTATCGCTGAAGCCAACTATATCGGTATTCTGTTCTGGTCAGTCATCATTGGCATCGGACTGAAACACAAGGCGAGCCATTCCACGATTGAAGTGATAGGCGACATTGCCAATGTGGTGACTGAAGCTGTGCGCTGGATTATCCAATGTGCGCCTTTTGGTATCATGGGACTTGTCTTCGTAGCCGTTTCCGAGAATGGACTGGACATTTTCACTACCTACGGACAACTCTTATTATTATTGGCGGGGTGCATGCTGTTCAGCACACTGGTGTTCAACCCACTGCTTGCCTTCCTGCTGACGAAGGAGAACCCCTACCCGCTGCTCTTCAAATGTCTGGAGGTCAGTGGCATCCATGCGTTCTTCACCCGTTCGTCGGCAGCCAACATCCCCATCAACATGGGACTATGCAAGGATTTAAATCTTGACAAGGACTTCTACTCGGTCAGCATACCCTTAGGAGCCACTATCAATATGAACGGAGCAGCTATCACCATCACGGTCATGACACTGGCTATGGTCAACACTTTAGGCATCCATGTCACTTTCATGTCGGCCATCTTCCTATGTGTCATCACCACCCTTGCTGCCTGTGGCTCGTCTGGTGTCACCGGAGGGTCTCTCCTGCTGATACCCATGGCCTGTTCGTTCTTTGGCATCGGCAACGACGTAGCCATGCAGGCCGTATCCATCGGATTCATCATCGGTGTGATACAGGACTCCATCGAAACTGCACTGAATTCGAGTGCCGACGTTTTCTTCACGGCAACCGCTGAAAGATACGAGAAAAAGAAGAAAAATAAGATACAGAAATGAAACAAGGACTGGTATTAGAAGGTGGAGCGATGCGTGGCTTATGGACGGCTGGCGTGACCGACGTGATGATGGAGCACGACATCTGGCCCGACGGACTGATTGGCGTGTCGGCTGGTGCAGCATTTGGTTGCAACATCAAGTCGCGACAGATTGGACGGGCCATTCGATACAATACGCGTTTCGCTAAGGATGCGCGTTACAGCGGACTGCGCTCCCTGCTGAGCAGCGGTGACTATTTCAATGCTGAATTCGGCTACCACATCGTACCAAAGGAATACGACATCTTCGACACAGAGACCTTCCAACAGAATCCCATGCAGTTTACGGTCGTCTGCACGGACGTACTGACAGGAAAGGCCGTTTATCACGATATCGACCATGTGGACTTCGACGAGTTGGAATGGCTCAGGGCGTCGGCCTCCATGCCGTTGGCATCAAAGGTGGTGAAGGTTCAGGGTTACCAATTACTCGACGGCGGCGTGGCCGACTCCATCCCCTTGGAATATTTCGAGCAACAAGGCTACACCCGCAATGTGGTCATCCTGACGCAGCCCAAGGGTTTTGTGAAGGAGCCCAACAAACTGATGCCTATCATGCGCATTGCCCTCCGCAAATATCCTCACATGCTCAAGGCGATGGAGGAACGGCACCTCATGTATAACCGCGAACTGGACTATGTGGCGAAGGCAGAGGCTGAAGGCCGCTGTCTCGTCATACGTCCTGAAGGCAAAATCCCCATCGGACACATCTCGCACAATCCCGACAAAATGCGCCACGTCTATGAACTGGGCAGAAGGGATGGCGAAAAATATATCGAAAGAATCCGAGCCTTCTACAAGTAATCATAATTCTCAATTCCCAATTCCCAATTCTCAATTCTCAATTATCATGCGAATAGACATCATCACTGTATTACCCGAAATGCTGGAAGGCTTCGTCCACGAAAGCATACTGGCCAGAGCAGAGAAAAAAGGACTGGCAGAAATACGACTGCACAACCTGCGTGACTATACACTCGACAAATGGCGCCGTGTGGACGACTACCCCTATGGAGGGTCGGCAGGCATGGTGATGCAGTGTGAACCCATCGACCGTTGCATTACAGCACTGAAAGCGGAGCGCAACTACGACGAAGTGATTTTCACCTCGCCTGACGGTGAACGCTTCGACCAGCACATGGCTAACGAACTCTCGATGAAAGGTAATCTCATCATCCTTGCGGGACACTATAAAGGAGTTGATCAAAGAGTGCGTGACCATCTGATTACCAAGGAGATATCAATCGGCGACTTCGTGCTGACCGGTGGAGAATTGGTGGCTGCAATGATAGCCGATGCCGTCGTACGTGTAGTGCCCGGTGTCATCGGTGACGAACAGAGTGCATTGAGCGACTGCTTCCAAGACGACTTGTTGGCAGCCCCCATCTATACCCGTCCTGCAGACTACAAAGGGTGGAAGGTTCCTGACATCCTGTTGTCTGGCAACGAAGCGAAAATACGCAACTGGGAATTAGAACAGGCTATGGAGCGCACCCGCCAACTTAGGCCAGACCTGCTGAAAGAATAAACTGTTCGCCCTGTTGGAACCCTTCTTCATACAGACGTTCCAACTTGGCAACATCTTCCGTGATACGCCCAACTTCCAACGGCTTTTGGGGACGGATAACGACAATCTCGCCCCAGTCCTCCATGCGCTCTACCAAATCGAGCTGTTCGTTGTATGCTGCCGTTCGACGGCTCAATGCCACTCTCAGACGGGGATATTCGCCGTATAGGAACTTGGGAATCTTGATATCGGGTTCGGAAGAACGATAGCCGCGATTGCGCGTCATCACCACCACATTCTCCTGATGCCCTGTATCGATAGAACGCAGAATAGGAATACTGTCCACGATACCACCGTCCAGCATCGGAATACCATCCACCTGGGTAATATGGGCGACGAAGGGCAAAGAACTGGTAGCCCTGATCAACTGCGTCAGTCGCCTATGGTCATGACGCTCTGTCAGATACATGGCACGCCCCGTACGGCAATTGGTCGTCACAACCTCGAACGTTGCAGGGTTCTTCTCGTAAGCATCATAGTCAAAGGGGAAGAACTCATTGGGAAACCGCTCGTAAATCAGTTCCGGATCGAAAATACTCCCATTGACTATCAGGCTCTTCAGCGAGATATAATCATATTTCTGAAGCATGTCGATATTCGACCAGCGAGCCCTGCGGGGCTGATGACTCATGTAGGAAAGTCCGTTGCAGGCACCAGCCGAAACAGCCACTACATAAGGGAAATAAACCTCATGTTTCATAAAGGCATCCAGCACACCGGAAGTGAACACGCCACGCATGCCTCCGCCCTCGAGAACAAGTCCTGTATTGGAAGTGATTTGCATTTTAATGTTTTTTACAATGCAAAGGTACTGCTTTTTCATAAATTATGTGTAACTTTGCATACAAAATGGACAATATTGCCGAAAACTAGAAATATGTTTGATAAAAATACATACGTTCAGCGACGTGCTGAACTCAAAAAACTGGTAGGCGAAGGCATCGTTGTGCTCTTTGGCAACAACGAGGCTCCTTGCAACTATCCTGCCAATACCTACGCTCCCATGCGTCAGGATTCGTCGTTCATCTATTATTTCGGACAGCACCGCGACGGACTGGTCGGCGTCATTGACATCGACAACGACGAGGAATGGCTCTTCGGCGACGATATCGATGTGGAGGACATCGTCTGGCTCGGTTTCACA
>JAEEGI010008056.1_pt1 | contig 23357 bp, 30 predicted proteins | sample 8958751 | NCBI WGS metagenome assembly JAEEGI01 (sample SAMN16246545, study PRJNA631951) | gut metagenome | biome: gut microbiome; feature: rumen; material: KS-attached | host: Bos | place: Iran: Karaj | collected 2018-10 | reverse complement strand
AGAGTGTTTGATGAATTAACGTCGGATGAGATAGAAAATGTCATTATAAGAGCGAGAGAAGCAGCAAAAGGAAAGGATGGCATTGAAGATGTTTCAGATAGTGATGTAAGAAGTGGTGAAGCAAGTGATGCAACTAAGTATACGATGAATGCACAACAAATAGAGCTACCAAAAGATACAATAATTCCAGAAACTGAATAAAAAATGTATTTAATAAAAGAAAATAAAAAGAAAAAATAATAAAAAAAATTGTCTAAAAGTACTTATTTTTGTTGACATTCGACTTATTTTGTGATATATTACTCAAGCATGTGTTAAAAGGCTCATGCATCACATCGTTTAAAAAATAAATTATTTAAAAAATTAAAAGCTTCACAAATTATATGGAGGTGTTGAAAATGGCTTCAAAAGGACCAAGAGAAAATATAACATTAGAATGTACAGAATGTCATAGAAGAAACTATGTTACTTCTAAGAATAAAAGAAATAATACAGACAGATTAGAAGTAGTTAAATATTGTAAATTCTGTAAAAAACGTACAACACATAAAGAAACAAAATAGAACCTTTGAGGAGGAAAAAAATGGCTAATTCAAAAAAGTCTAATAATGATAAGAAACAAAAATCTTCAGCAAATAAGGTTAATGATAAGAAACAATATGTAGAGAATGTTGAGGCTAAGAAAGAAAAAAATCAAGCAAAAGCAGATAAAAAATCTACAAAGGTAAAGAAGTCAAAAGAAAAGTCTAGCTTTACAAAAGGATTTAAAAGCGAGTTAAAAAAAGTAAGCTGGCCAACAGGAAAACAAGTTGTAAATAATACAATTGCAGTTATTTTTATTGTTATTGTTGTTACTGCGGTTGTTTTTTGCTTAGATTTAGCTTTTGGAGCAGTGAACAAATATGGTATCGAGGGAGTTAAAGCATTAGTTCAAACTGAAAGCAATGAATCTGAAGAATCAGTTGTTACTGAAGTAAATGACACTGATGAAGCAGAAAAAACAGATGAGGGTGAGAACGACGAAAAAACTTCTGAAGAATCTTCTAGTGAAGAAGGTTCAAGTGAAAATCAAGAATAATTATTAAATATTTTTGATTATTAAGATTGAGGAGGCTTTGAGTTATGTCTCAAGATGAAGATATTAAGTTAGAAGAAAACATTGACGAATCTACAGAAAATAATATTGAACAATCAACAGAACAATTACCAGAACCAAAGTGGTATGTAGTACATACATATTCAGGTTATGAAAATAAAGTTAAGACAGACCTTGAAAAGAAAATTAAAAATAGAGAGATGAGTGATCTTTTCTTTAATATTGTAATTCCTATGGAAGAACAAGTTGAAATTAAAGATGGAAAAAGAAAAGCTAATCTTAAAAAAGTTTTCCCAGGTTATGTTTTAATAAAAATGATTGTTACTGAAGAATCATGGTATATCGTAAGAAATACTAGAGGAGTAACAGGATTTGTTGGTTCAGGTGCTGATCCAATTCCTTTAACAGAGGATGAAATCAGAAATATGGGATTTGAAGAAGTTCCAGTTACAGTTGATTATGATGTAAATGATACAGTACAAGTTATTAATGGACCATTAGAAGGATTCATTGGTACTGTTCAAGAAATTAATAAAGAAAAACAAAAAGTAAAAGTTTTAGTTTCTATGTTTGGTAGAGAAACACCAGCAGAACTAGAATTTTCACAAGTTCAAAAAAAATAGTTTAATTTATTGAATAAATTAAGGAGGAAGTTCAAAAAATGGCTGAAAAAGAAGTAGTGAATACAATTAAATTACAAATTGAAGCAGGTAAAGCATCACCAGCTCCACCAGTAGGACCAGCATTAGGTTCATCAGGTGTTAACATTATGCAATTTGTTAAGGAATTCAATGATAGAACTGCTCAACAAGCAGGATTCATAATTCCAGTTGTAATTTCTGTATTTAAAGATAAATCATTTACTTTTGTTACAAAAGTACCACCAGTTGCAGTTCTTATTAAGAAAGCTATTGGATTAAAGAGTGGTTCTGGAAAACCAAATACAGAAAAAGTAGCAAAAATCACTAAAGCCCAAGTTAGAGAGATTGCAGAAAAGAAAATGCCAGACCTAAATGCAGCAAGTATAGAAACAGCTATGAAAATGGTTGAAGGTACTGCAAGATCTATGGGTGTTGTAGTAGTTGATTAATTTTAGGTTATAATTTTTATTATAATAAATTTTTGGGAGAATTTTACAAAAGTAAAATTCGTTAATACCAAGAGGAGGAAATATGAAAAAAGGAAAAAGATATGTCGAAGCCTCAAAATTAGTTGATTCAACTAAATTATATGAGGTTGAGGAAGCTTTTGATGTAATTGACAAATTACCAAAAGCAAAATTCGATGAAACAGTCGAATTACATGTTAGATTAGGTGTTGATTCAAAACATGCTGATCAACAAGTTAGAGGTACAGTAGTACTTCCAAATGGTACAGGTAAATCATTAAGAGTATTAGTTTTTGCAAAAGGAGATAAAGCAAAAGAAGCAGAAGCTGCTGGAGCTGATTTCGTTGGAGCAGAAGAATTAATACCAAAAATCGAAAAAGAAAACTGGTTTGACTATGATGTTGTAGTTGCTACACCTGATATGATGGGTGTTGTTGGTAGATTAGGTAGAGTATTAGGACCAAAAGGATTAATGCCAAACCCTAAATCTGGAACAGTTACAATGGATGTTACAAAAGCAGTTGCTGATATCAAATCTGGTAAAGTTGAATATAGATTAGACAAAACTAACATTATTCACTTAGGAATTGGTAAAACATCTTTTGGAGCTAAGAAATTAGTTGAAAACTATAACACAATTATGGAAGCTATTATCAAAGCTAAACCAGCTGCAGCAAAAGGTCAATACATTAAGAGTGTTTCTGTAACAACTACAATGGGACCTGGAATTCACATCAATCAAAAATAATTAAATATTCCGCCTAAGACAATAGGTAGCGTATGTGTAAATCCTATCGAGGTAGATTAAATAGAGGAGAATCTCTTTTAAATTATCTCGTATTATGTCTGTGGGATGATTTAAAAGAGATTTTTTGTATAAGAGAATTAATACTTAAACGTAAAAAATAATAAAAAATATAAACGGAGGTGAAAGAATTGGCTAGTGAGGTAATCATTAAACAAAAAGAAGAGGCAGTTGAAAAGTTAGCCGAAAAAATTCAAAAAGCTGGTCTTGTTTTATTAACAGATTATAGAGGAATTAATGTTGCTGATGATACAGAATTAAGAAAAGCTGTTAGAGAATCAAATTCAGAATACTTAGTAATCAAGAATAATATAACAAGAAGAGCTTTAGCTAAATGTGGATATGAACTTCCACAAGAATCTTTGCAAGGACCAACAGCTGTAATTATCACTTCAGCAGAGTATTTACCTACATTAAAGGTAATATACAATTATGCTAAAGGTAAAGATTTCTATGAAATCAAAGCTGGTGTTCTAGAAGGATCTGTTCAATCAAAAGATGAGTTAGTTGTATTAGCACAACTTCCATCAAGAGAAGAACTTATCTCAAAACTTGCTGGATGCTTACTTGCAAATATTTCAAAATTGGCTGCTACACTTGATGCTGTTAAAGTAAAGAAAGAAAGCGAAGAACCTGCAACTTCTACTAAAGAAGAAGCTAAGGTTGAAGAAGCTAAAACAGAAGAGCCAAAGGCTGAAGAGCCTAAAGCTGAAGAAGCTAAAACAGAAGAACCAAAAGCTGAAGAAGCTAAAGTAGAAGAAAAAGCAGAAGAAGCTAAGTCAGAAGACAAAGCTGAATAATATTAAAAAATATATTTTAAAAATAAAAAGGAGATTTTAAAAATGAGTGAAAAAACAGATAAAATGATCGAAGAAATCAAAAAATTAACAGTTTTAGAATTAAACGAATTAGTTAAAGGTATTGAAGAAGAATTTGGTGTTACAGCAGCTGCAGTTGCTGCACCAGCAGCAGGAGGAGCAGCAGCTGACGCAGGTGCTGCAGAAAAATCAGAATTCAACGTAGTATTAAAAGAAGTTGGCGGAAACAAAATCGCTGTTATCAAAGTTGTAAGAGATGTAACTGGATTAGGATTAAAAGAAGCTAAAGATTTAGTTGATGGAGCTCCTAAAACAGTTAAAGAATCAGTAGCTAAAGCTGAAGCAGAAGAAATGAAAGCTAAATTTGAAGAAGCTGGAGCAACTGTTGAATTACAATAATTCTAAAATTAAAAGCTATCTATTTTAAATAGGTAGCTTTTTTGTTTTAAGAAAATTTTTAAGCAAAAGTATAGATTTATCTCTATACTTTTTTTTATTTTTGATATATATTAAATAGGTATTATTATGATATGGAGATGTACAAAAGAAAGATGTCAAAAGATAAAATACTTAAAGTTAATACGGATTTGCTTAAAATTTCTATCAAAGATGAGACTCAATACAAGAATATTACTACGCTTGAAGTATGTGGAATGAACAATAAAGATTTTCTACAATGTATAGAAAAATTAGATAACGTAGAAAATATTATAATTCATAATGCTTCAAATGTAATTGTTGATGAAACATTAGTAAAAATAAAGAATCAATCAAACATAAAATCTTTGATACTAGATAACGTTAAAATTCCAAGATTAAAGCTTTTGGACAATATGACTAATATCTCTATGATGTCATTTAATAATATAAAAGATAGACGATTATACACATTTTTAAAGAATTATAAAAATAAATCATATATTCAATATTTAACACTAGAAAATGTTGAATTAAAAGAATTTAACTTTAATGTAATTGAGAAATATATATGCTTGAAAACCATAAATATTAATAACGTTGAAACAAATTGGGAGAATATAAGTAGCTTATTTAATTTGAATTTTATCGAAAAAATCAATATTCATATTAAAAACTCATCAATAGAATTGATACAATCTTTAGTTGCAGAATTAAAAGGAAAAAAGATTCCTAAATATTGTGAACTTACCATCAAAATAAATAATAGCAATAATAATTTTTATAATTCTATTATTTTCAAGAAAGATGGTAAAGTAGAAGGACGTATCAATACTTCTAAAATAAAAGAATATGCATTCTTATTAAAGTTATATGATGAATTAGTAATATATATAGATGCAAATATAAACTTTAATCAATATTTAAAACAATTGTCATCAATCAAAAAAATTAGAATAATTATCCCAAATTGTGCAATGCTTACAACTAGGAAAGCTGAATATTTAAATAAAAATTTAAATATTTGTACAGTAAATATTTTTGATTTTAATGAACGAATTTATTCAGACATCCAAAAGCATACATATGATATAAACGATTATATAAGACTAAGACAATATATAGATTCATATATAAACAATATTTTGATTAAATCTAGCAAATTAGAAAGATTTTTAACCTTATATTATAGATTAGGAAAAGATGTAATATATAATAAAGCATATGACTTAGATGGGGATGCTTTTAGAAGTGGATTAATAGAAAAGAAGTGCGGAAGTTTAGGATTTACACTTTTATTAAAAAATTTATCAGCGTGCTTAGGAATAAAAACCAATTTAATACTTGGAAAATATAATAATAAAACAATAGTATGGAATCAAGTTGAATTGGAACACAAATGGTATAATGTAGATATTTCTAATGATTCACTTTTTATTAGGAGTAGAAAAGGTTCTAAATATTGCTTGCTATCTAACGAAGATTTTCAAGAAAGTCATGTATTTGGAGTTGCTAGATTTGAAAATTGCGCAAAGACTTATGATTCGAGAGTAATAAATAGATATTTTAAATTTGGCAGAATAATAGATTATAGAGGAAGAATAATTAAGATTATTAAAAAAATAGAATTACTTATCAAATCTAATGGAATAAAAAGATTAACAGACGGTTCTACCAAATGATAATTAAGGATTTTAATAAATGAAAATTTGTGATGAATTAAATAAATATTTATTGTTAAAGCTTGGAAAAGATAACATCGATGAGCAAGATATTAAAAATATAAAAAGCTTATCTTTAGTATTTGAAAAAGATAAAAATATTATTTATGATTTTAAAGATTTAATGTATTTTAAAAATTTAGAAGAATTAATAATTCAAAGAGCTGATATTAATAATTTAGAAATCAATTGTATAAATAGAGTGGATACATTAAAAAAACTTGTATTTAGCGAATGTAATTTTAAAGCTAAGTGCAATTTATGTAATAACGTGGAAGATGTTTGGGTTCAAAAATCTAAAAATTTTAAGAATAGCTATTTAAGTGGATTGAATAATTTAAAAAATTTGAAAGTGGAATAAGTGGGGAAAAATGAAAGAAAAATTTATTGAATTATTGAAAAGTACAAATAGAGAAGGTATGGATGAATTGTTAGACTTTATTGAAAAGACAGATTTCTATACGGCACCGGCTAGTACAAGATTTCATGGTTGTTATGAAAAAGGATTATTAGAGCATAGTTTAAAAGTTTATGAAATTTTGAAAGAAAAAGTTAAACACGCTCCTATAGAAATAGAAACGCCAGAAGAATCATTGATCATAATTGCATTACTACATGATATTTGTAAAGCAAATTTTTATAAGGTAGATTATAGAAATGCAAAAAATGAGTTAGGCGTATGGGAAAAAGTTCCATACTATACTATAGACGATACAATACCATATGGGCATGGTGAAAAGTCAGTAATGATGATAAGCGAATATTTGAAGTTAACTGCTGAAGAAAAATACTGTATTAGATGGCACATGGGATTTACCGAACCTAAAGAGCAGTATAACACAATTGGCGCGGCTTTCAAGAAATATCCATTAGCAGTTTTAGTCTATGAATCGGACTTAGAATCAACATATTTTTTTGATATATAATATAAGAAAAAAGTTTATGATTTTTTTAAAATATATTTTTAAAAATCTAGACTTTTTTTTTGATTATATATATAATGTGGACGGAATTAATTTTATACGGAGGAAGAGCATATGTATGAAAGAAACGCATCAGTAATCGATAAGTATTTTGGAGAAAAATTTGGGTACAGACAAACTTTTAATTTAAAGAATAATTTTGCTAATTATTGTGATTTATTAGATAAAATTAATGAATTAAAAGATAAGAGAAATTCAGAAAAAACAGCTTCTTTGGAATATAACGAGACCTGTCAAAAATTAAAAGATATTCAAGATAAACATAAGAAATTAAGTGAAAAAGTAGCTGGAAACGATTATAATAGAAATCTTCTATTCTCTAATATTAACGATGATGTTTCTGGTTTAAGAAAATGTTTTGAGAAAATTGAAGGGGATATTGCAAAAGAGCAAGCTGAAATAGAAGCTTTATCTAAAGAATTTTGTGATTGTGTTGCTGAATATCAAGCTAAGAAAGCTGCATTGGAGCAAATAAAATCAGAGCGCGAGCTTATTGAGCAAGAGTACAAAGCTATATTCTTGAAGACTAAAGAAAACTATGAAAAAGTAAACCCTGATTTTGTAAAATATATTGGAAAATACACTACTGAAGAAATTAAGAAAACTAAGAAAGAGCTTATCGATATTATTACAAAAAATGGTGCAAAGGAAAAAGTTCCTTTCGATACAGATGTAGTTTCTAAAGCAGCTGAATTTGCAACAGATGTTTATAAGAGAATTGCTGAAGCAAATGTTAATATATATGATAAAACTGGAAAATTAATTGAGGAAATATTAGGTAATAGTGTTAAACTATCTAGACATTTAAAATGGAGAAAAGATGGTGTAGCTAATATTAAATTCTTTGATGCAGAAGAACAATATTTAGTACAATTCCTAGATAATGAAAGAATTCCAGTAATGCATGGCGCTAAAATTCATAGAAAACTTATGTTAGATGCATGTAAGAGCATGGTTCAAGACGTTGAACAAATGAATAACTTATATGAATTGATATTAAGAGAAATTGCTGGAAGATCTGCTAAAAAAGCATATAAAGAATTATATATTCCTGATTATATAGAGAATATAGAAAGAGAAGAACGTATATCAAAGATCGATTCAACATCTATAGATTTAGCAACAGTAATCAATTCTAATTATTGGAGAATTGAGGGAATGAGAACTGTTTATAATACATTTGATAGTATTGTTACAGAGCTTTATGAAAAAGATCTTGAAGATATATTCCCTAAAGTTAAGAAAGAAGAAGTTGAAGAAGAAGATACATCAGATGATACAACTGAAATTGAATTTGAGTTACCAAAAGCAAAAACAATTGATAAATTAGAAGATGCTGAGGACGCTGAAGATCAAATCGTAAACGCAGTTGAAAACTTAACTGAAGATGTTGACGAAGGTGAAGTTGTAGAAGAGTTTGAAGAAGAGGCAGAGGAAGAAGAAGTTGGCGTAGCAAAATTTAATGAACTTGATGACAGCATTGGTGATATATTTGCTGACGATGAAGAAGAAGCTATAATTCAAAAAGTTGAAGATAGGAAAAAGAAAAAAGCTGAAGCTGCAGATAAGAAAGTAGCTCCAAAGAAAGTAGTTTCTAAGAAAGTTACTAAAAAAGAAGAAATCGAAGCTATTTTAGGTGAAGAAGATACAGCTGAAAAGAAAACTGCTGAGAAAAAATCTTCAAGTAAAGCAGAAGAAAAAGTTCAAGAAGTAGTTGAAGAAAAAGCTGAAGAGAAGGTTGATACAGAGACAACTCAAGTTGTTGAAACAATTAAACCTGAAAAAGCTACAACTAAAAAGGAAGCAGATAACAATAAATCAAGTGAGGCTAAGAAAACTTTTAAAGAAGTAAAATTTGATGATGATGAAGACGGAATTTCAGAAGATAATGAAGAAATACAAAAAGTTATAGATTTAAAATATGCTAAATTAGCTGATGAAATTGATATGCTTGATGAAGAAGATGACATAGATATACCTGTAAAAGGTAAAAAATCTACTGGTAAAAAAGCTACCGCAACAACAGCTGCAGAGGTATTCCAACAAATTCAAAGTAATGATGTTCAAGCTTCATCAAGTGATGATTCAGTATTTGGCGAAAATGATGATTATTCATCAGATTCATTATTTACATCAATAAATGATGCAAAGAAAACACAAGAAGACTTATATGCAGCATTAAATCAGATTAATGCAAAACCTAGAAAAAAGAAAAAAGGATTCTTAGGACTATTCTAAATTCATAGTATTGTTTTAAGGTGCTTTTATCTATATAAATATTTAAGAGTAAAATGGATCGAAAATAGGGTATATGCACTTTTTCGATCCTTTTTGTATATAAACTAAAATGGAGGAGTATAATCATGGATGATTGTTTATTTTGCAAAATAATAAAAGGAGAGATACCAAGTTATACAGTGTACGAAAATGACAAAATTAAAGCATTTTTAGATATTAATCCTGTAACTAATGGACATTGTGTTATAATTCCCAAAAAACACATTCTAGACGTTGAGGGGGTTGATTCTGATACTAGCATAGAAATAGATGAGGCTTCTAAAAAAATTATCGAGATATATAAATCAAAATTAAATATAGATGGAGCAACAAGAATTCAAAATAATGGTTATGGACAAGAGATAAAACATTATCATATGCATATAATTCCAAGATATGAAAATGATAATATTTATACAAATAGATGCCCTGAAAACCTTATACCCGTAGAGGAAACATTTAATAAAATAAAAAATAATTAATGAAGAAGGTACATATGGATAAAATTTATGATAGTCAAATTAAAGCATTCAAAAGTATTACTGGACCTGTAAAAAGAGGCACGCCACTTAACATGGAGATACATATTCCAAAAGCAGAGAAACCAGTTAATGTTTTTGCCAATGTTGGAAAACTTGGTGGTAATGGAGTTGTTGTACAATTTGAGATTACAACTAAAGAAGAATGTGAAGAATATATAAGATATAAGATAGTTGATTTAGGTGTAAATGAAATTGGAACATATCAATATTATTTTTCATTTATAAATAGTGATAATAAAAAAAGATATATAAAAAGATTCGATGAAAATACATATGAAGGATGCATAAGAGACAATGAAGATGGACCTACTTGGCAAATTGTTGTATATGATCCAATTGTTCAAAATAAACATTTGCAAGGAGGAATAATATATCAAATATTCCCAGATAGATTTTTTAAAGGAAAAATTGAAGAAAATTCTATACCAAGAAATAGAGTTTATAGAAAATGGGGTGAAGTCCCATTCTATGACAACGATGTAGGAAAGGATTTCTTTGGTGGAAATTTTGCAGGAATAGTTGAGAAGATTCCATATTTGAAAGAGTTGGGAGTAACAGCTATATATTGTAATCCTGTTTGTTTATCAAGTTCAAATCATAGATATGATGCAACTAACTATCTTGCATTTGACCCAGTACTTGGAAACGAAGAAGATTTTAAGCATATGATTAAAAAACTTCATGAAAATGATATTATATTTATATTAGATGGTGTATTTAACCATGTTGGAGCAGATAGTATATATTTTGACAGATACAATGAACATTATACAAATGGTGCTTATATGCATGCGGATAGCCCTTATAGAGATTGGTTCCATTTCTATGAAAATGACCCTACAAAGTATGAATGTTGGTGGGGATTTGAGACTTTACCACGACTTATGCATAGAAATTCAGAAAGCTTGAGTAGATATTTATTTGGTGAAAAAGGCGTTCTTAAAACATGGTATTCTTATGGAATTGATGGCTTAAGATTAGATGTTGCGGATGAATTACCAAATGAAACACTTAAAGAGATTTTTAGAATTTCAAAAGAAGCTAAAGGTGACGATGCAATTGTTTTACTTGAAGTATGGGATGATGCAAGCAATAAATGGGATTATGGACATCTAATGGAATTTGTATATGGACATGAGGCAACCTCAATAATGAATTATCCAATAAGAGATACTTTGTTACCATATATAAGATATGGTGGAGAATATGCTCAAAAATTTAATAATGCATGCTATGAGATTTTTAAAGAAAACTATCCACCAGAAATAGTATCTGGATTAATGAATTTTGTATCAACTCATGATACACAACGTGGTATTACTAAGTTAGCTGGTCCAGAGATTGGTCAAAATGGAAGACATTGGCAACTGGAAAATAATACACTTACTCCAGAAGAGGCTGAGATAGGTGGTAAGTTATTGAAATTAGCATATTTAACATTATACTTTTTACCAGGATGTCCTTCTATATACTATGGTGATGAAATTGGTATGCAAGGAATGAAAGATCCATTTAATAGAGCATGCTTTGAATGGGATAATATGAAAGAAGACATACTAAGTGATTTTATAAATCTAGGCAAAATTAGAACAGAATATAAGGATTTTCTTGCAGACGCTGATTTTGATATTATTGAATGCATAGATAGATTTTTATTATTCAAAAGAACTAAAAATGGTAAATCTTTATATATTTGCTTTAACTCATCAAATGAATATATGGATATAACTGAAAAAGTTGATAAATATATTAAAAAAGTCTCATATCATTTAAATGATGAGGAAAATATGTATCAAGAAGATAAAATTATACTTTCACCATATGATGGATTAGTATTTGAAGGATAAGATAATTGCAAAATAAAGGAGCGTTTATGATATATGAATTTGAAGTACCAGGCAAAGTAGTAGGCAAAGGCAGACCTAGAATTAATACAAATACTGGTATAACTTATACACCAACGAGTACAAAAGATTATGAAACATTAATACAACAATATTTTTTAATAAACTATCCAAACTATTCACCAATTAAGAATAGGGTAAAAGTAAAAATAATAGCGTATTTAGGCATACCCAAAAGTACGCCTAAGAAAAATATTGATGATATGCTAAATGACGTTATTTCTCCAACTAAGAAACCTGATATCGATAATATAGTAAAATCTATATTGGATGCACTTAACAAATTTGCATATTATGATGATAATTTGGTATGTAAAATAGAGGTAGAGAAGAAGTATGCCCTTGAAGAAAGAGCATACATAAGGATTGAAGAATTTTAATAAAGAAAAAGTGTCTAAATAAAAAATGTATATAATTTTTATACATAATTCTGTAATAAAAATGAAACAAAAATGAAATATTTTCTTGAAACTCCTATTATATCTACAAAAGAATATTTTGAGCCTTGAACTTCTTTTGACAGACGGCTTCTACCGTGATATAAGAAATTACGAAGTACAGTAGATGAGGTGATAAAAATGGGAATTTACAGATCAGATATTACAGGATTACGAAAGAGTATTGGAGAAAACATAGGACAAAAGATTATAGTTAAAGAGTCACCAGGAAAACGTAGCAAACCTCAAGAAAAATTAGCTGTAATTGAGAATACATACAAAGATTACTTCAGAGTAAAGTTTCAAGATGTTGACAGAAGAGGATCATACAATTATACAGATTTATTTACTAGAACTGTAGAAGTTAGAATGTTTAACGATGAAACGGAAGAATTCGAACCTATTATATCTCCACAAATTCCGACAAGAAAACATAGAACCCCGGTAACAGCAGTTGAAACAACAAACATAGTAACAGAAAGTTTATTATAATGAGAGACTATTTAATAGTCTCTTTTTTGGTGGTTTAACAATAAATAATAAGATTTTTAAAATTTTTTTCAAAAAATTACCTATTTTAAAAGTTTTTCTTGACTTTTGGGTTTAGTTGTATTAAAATAATTAAGCATTATGCTAAGTTTGAGAGCCTCTACGACTTCTCCCCGGTAGTTGTTGCAAGGTTTGAATGATTTTTAGATATCATAATGTAAATAAAAATATTAAATTTAAAGAATTGAAATGGAGGGTTATTACCATGAATAACACTACTTATTCTCCTAAAGCTAGTGAGATAGAGAAAAAATGGTATATAATAGACGCTGCTGGTAAACCAGTTGGTAGAGTTGCAGTTGAAGCAGCTAAGATATTAAGAGGAAAACACAAACCAACATATACACCTAATATAGATACAGGTGATTTTGTTATTATAGTTAATTGTAAAGATGCAGTCTTTACAGGAAGAAAATTAGATCAAAAAATGTATAGACATCATACAGGATATATGGGAGGATTAAAAGAAAAGACAGCTAGAGTTATGATGCAAGAAACTCCTGAAAAAGCAATGTTTAAAGCTGTTGAAGGTATGCTTCCACATACTAGATTAGGAAGACAACAAGTTAAAAAATTAAGAGTATATGCTGAAGCAGAACATAATAATTCAGCACAAAAACCAGAAGTATGGGAGGTAAAGTAAGATGGCTAGCAAAACAAAGATAGTTTATCAAGGTACAGGAAGAAGAAAAAAATCAATTGCTAGAGTTAGATTAACAAGCGGAACAGGAAAAATTGTTATAAATGATGAACCAATAGAAGAATATTTCGAATCAGAAATATTAAAAGTTATAGTTAATCAACCTTTTGCAGTTACTAACACTGTAGGAAAATATGATGTGGTTGTTAAAGTTAATGGTGGAGGATTAACAGGTCAAGCTGGTGCTATCCGTCATGGTATCGCAAGAGCATTAAATAGTGCAAATGCTGAATTTAGACCACAATTAAAATCAAATGGATTCTTAACACGTGATCCAAGAATGAAAGAAAGAAAGAAATATGGATTGAAGAAAGCTCGTAAAGCTCCTCAATTCTCAAAGAGATAATATCAAAAGTCCGAATTTATTCGGACTTTTTTGTATATATACACGCTCTTCATTTTTTGATTTTTGTATGCTATAATAAACGTGGTTTAATAGTATAATATTATGTGAGGAGAAAATTATGGATAAAAGTGTAAAAGATAAGTTAACAAAAGAAGCATATGAATTATTAAAATTACCAACTATAGAATTTTACTATGGACCGCTAGAATTTTTTGATGAGAATAATATTGATGAAAACCAAGAAGGGTTTAGATATAATGCTAATACTGGTGAAATAATTGAAGAATGGACAGGAAATGAATATGTGATTATGGGATTTGATTATTCTGCAGGATGTGGTCCTGATCCTTTTATTGTGAAAACCGATGAAAAAGAATTACCAGTTTTTTGGCTTATGACAGATGGTGGAGATTGGGCAAATCCAACATTTATTAGTAGCAGTTTGAAGAATTTTAACAAAATAATCAATATATTATCTGAATATAAAGATTTATTCTATCACAGATCTCTATCTAAAGAAATTGCTGATGAAATAATAAATAGAATAGAGGAAGTTGAAGGAACAGATAATTTGCTTGAGTATTGGGTTGATTTAGTTAATTCAGCAGTGGATGAAGAAGAATAGGCTATAATTAATGGTATAAATTAACAAGGGTGAAAAATAATTATGAAAGTATTAGTTACCGATTTTGATGGCACGCTATATGTAGAAGATTCTAATGTGGTTACTATTAATGAGAATATTGCTGCGTTAGAGCTTTTTAAAAATGAAAAAGATATATATGGTAGAAACAATATAGTTGTAGTTTCTACAGCTAGAGAGCCAAAATCTATTATGAAATATATAAATTTATTTAAGATTCCATGTGATTATGTTATTAGCTACATGGGAGCTTTGATATGGGATTGCGCTGCTGAAAAGTATATTTATAGAAACTATTTTTCTGGCGAGGATGCTACTCAAATATTAGCTATGATTAAACCATATTCATCTGAGGTGGAGTTGGAAATTTATTCAGATGTACCAAATCCAACAATTAATCAACATATTGGATATATTTTTCATAAAGAAAATAATATAAATAATGGCGTATTTGAACGAATGGAAGCAGATTTCGGTCGTCCTTTAGAAAAAGTGTTAGGAAGTAAAGAATTTGAAGATTCAATATACTTTTCAAGATTTTTTTCAAATGAATGGTATTTTATAAATAACACTAAAAATAATAAACTAATTGCATTAGACTATTTAATAGATAATGTGATTTTTAAGAATGAAGAAAAGAAAAATATTTATACCATAGGAGATGGAATGGATGACTTTGGTATGTTAAGCAAGTATAATGGATGCAGAATGGCTTTGTCCGAAAAAGATTTAGCGGATAGATATTCTAAGAAAATAGAAAGTGTTAAAGCATATATTGATTTGATTAATAGAAATTAAAATTAATATATGTTATAGTTAATTGTAGTATGAGTAAAATCGAAAAATAGAGAGTATACAAGGGGGATAAATATGGATAGGAATGAAATATTTACTAGAGTTCAAGGTGTTGCTTATGATCAAGTTGAAAGAGCACGCAGGGGAGAACCTGTTTGTGATGTGACTACTTCTGATGGAGCTAGGGTAGTTGTTACTAAGTCTATGATGAAAGACCAAAAAGGTAATGATTCAAGTATGTATGAATATATGATTTATTATCCATATAAATCATCACCATATTGTTATATAGAAAGTCCAGAATTATTTACAGATTTCGAAAAGACAACTTCTGTTGAAGGAAATGCTTTACCATATAGTGGACCACAAAGTGTTTTGGTGAGAAATTTAACTGGTGTATTTAAAGAATATGTTCATACTGACATGAATAATGGTAATTATCACACATATACTGTCTATATAAAGGCTAAACCTACAGATAAAGTTAAATGGGGAGCTGGATATACACAATATATGCATAAAACAGATCCTGTTCCATTAGTTCTTGTGGATTTTGTGGATCATGATATAGTTAGAACAGCTGGACTTTATACTAGCTCTTTTGGAGGAGAGGAAAGAATTGTTGCTGACTTGTTTCATATAAAGCCCGATGGAAGTCTTGACATTGAAGGAAAAGTTAAAGAGGTAGAAGGACAAATTGAGGCTATGGGGGTTTTGGGCGAAATCCCCACCCTTAGTAGAGGAAAAACAAAGGAAATGGCTAGAGAGACAGTAAGAGAAAGAATGGATAATTTTGGAAAAATCCCAGCACTAGCTAGTAGTATTATAACAGGTGGTATACCAGTACAAGATAATTCTACATCAACGCAAGGTAGACCAATAGAAGACCCAGAATAGTTTAAAAGTAACAAAAATAATGAATAATTATGCATTAAAGTGTTGACAAGTGCCATTAAATGTGCTAAAATTCTAATGTTCAAGAAGAAGCATTCCACTTCTCACCATTAGATCGGCATTTAATGGTAAAATTATTAAATATTATATATGGTATAGATATGTCGTAAAATATTTAATTTTTTTGTGTGGGGTGACTTCGCTTAAGAAGTCATTTTTTTATTGTAAAATAGTGCTTATTTCAAATACTTATTGGGAGGTGTTATTATCAAACAGGAATTACCTATAAATGGACAAATTAAAGAAAAGGAAGTTCAATTAATTGGTGCAAATGGTGAAAAACTAGGAAATATGCCAATAGAAAAAGCTCTTGAAATCGCTGAAGAACAAGATTTAGACGTTGTTTTGGTTTCTCCAAATGCAACTCCTGTAGTTTGCAAATTGATGAACTATGGGAAATACAAATTTGAGCAAGCCAAAAAAGAAAAAGAATCTAGAAAAAATCAAAAAGTTTTTGAAATTAAAGAAATTAGAGTTTCATACAATATAGGTGAACATGATTTCAATTTTAAGAGTAAAAATGCTAGAAGTTTTCTAGAAGCTGGAAACAAGGTTAAATTTACATTGAGATTTAGAGGAAGAGAACTTAATAATGCAAAGGCTGGAGAAGAAATACTTAATAAGTTTTCAGAGAGCTTAAGTGACATAGCAATAGTTGAGAAGAAACCATTTCTGGAAGGTAAAAACATGTTTACAATTCTAAGTAAAAAAAATTAAAGCGAAAGGGGTATGGTTATGCCAAAATTAAAAACAAATAAAGCAGCAAAGAAAAGATATAGTTATACTGCTACAGGAAAAGTAAAAAGAACAAAAGCTAATAGAAGACATTTATTAGCAGCAAAAACAAAGAGACAAAAAATAACAGCAAGAGTACAAGATGGTATTGCTTCAAAAACAGTTGAAAAAGGTATCAAGAAAATGCTACCATATGGCAACTAAAAATAATTAAGGAAAGGAATGTGTGAATATAAATGGCAAGAGTAAAAACAGGTGTAACAACCAGAAGAAGACATAAAAAAGTATTAAAGATGGCAAAAGGATACTATGGAGCAAAACATTACAGATTTAGAAATGCTAATCAAGCTGTATTAAAATCAGGAATGTATGCTTTTGCTGGAAGAAAAGATAAGAAAAGTAATTTTAGAAAATTATGGATTTCTAGAATTAACGCAGCAGCTAGAATTAATGGTTTAACATATAGTACATTAATTTCTGGTTTAAAGAAAGCTAACGTAGAAATAAACAGAAAAATGTTAGCTGAGATAGCAGTTGCTGATGAAAAAACATTTGCTGAGATAGCAAAAATGGCAAAAAAAGCGTAATTAATATAAGAAGGAGGTACATTGTATAATGTATGCAGTTATAGAAATTTGCGGAAGACAATATAAAGTTGAAAAAGGTGATGTTGTTTTCTTCGAAAAATTAGATGTTGAAGAAGGAAAAAAAGTAACTTTTGATAAAGTAATGTTATTAGCGGATGACGGAAAAGTTAACGTAGGAACACCATATGTTTCAGGAGCAACTGTTGAAGGTAAAGTTGTAGGAAACGGACGTGGAAAAAAGATTCGTGTATTTAAATATAAAGCTAAAGCTAATGAAAGAAAAACAATTGGACATAGACAAGATTATACAAAAGTTGAGATTACTTCAATTTCAACAAAAGCTAGTGCAAAATCAGAGAATAAAGTAGAAAAACCTGCAGAAAAAACAGAAAAAGCAGAAAAGAAATCAACTACAACAGCTAAAACTGAGAAAAAAGCTGAAAGCAAATAATTAAAGTTGATTAAAAGAAAATTTAAATCGAAAGAGGTGAATTTATAAATGGCACATAAAAAAGGACAAGGTAGTGTTAAGAACGGTAGAGACAGTGAGTCAAAAAGACTTGGTGTGAAAAAATATGATGGCCAAATAGTTAAAGCTGGAAATATATTAATAAGACAAAGAGGAACTAACGTTCATCCAGGAACTAATGTAGGAAAAGGTAGTGATGATACTTTATTCGCATTGATAGATGGTGAAGTTAAGTTTGAAAAATTTGGCAAAGATAAAAAACGTGTAAGTGTTTACCCAGTAGCTGCCAAATAATTAAGTTATTTAAATATGATATGTTTAAGAAATATGGAGAATTTTATTTTAAATTCTCTTTATTTTTTTTTATTATTTGTTTATAATTATTATGATATTTTATAGATTTTGATTAAAATCTAAATTTTATAGGAGAGGTTTGATTCTATTAAATTAATGGAATTAAAACCGTTTGGAGAGTATGGAAAAGAAAAAATCACCCAAATTAACAATAATCACATTCTTTATTATTTTTGTATTACTTATTGCCGTAGGATTTGGAGCTTATTGTTTTATTAATTATAAAAGTCAAAAAAAAGGTGGTAATGAAGGAAATAATAAGATTCCACCAGAAATATCTCTTAACTTAAGTAGTGAGAAAAAGGATCTCGAAAGTGTTGAAATTGAAGTGAAGGCATATACTGATGATGATGGTGGAATAACGTCAATTATTTTACCAGACGGTCAAAATGTATTTGTTGATAGTTATTCATATTCTGTAAATACAAATGGAACATATAGTTTTAGTGCAGTTGGAAAAAATGGTTTAATAACAGAAAAATCAATTGAAGTTACTAATATAAAAACAATTTCTGCAAAAGATCCATATATTCCTAATGGATTTCATCATATAGATCCAAGTACTATAGATAGTGGATATGTTATCGAAGATGATGTTGGAAATCAATTTGTCTGGGTTCCTGTTGAAAATGGACAAGTTTCAAGAAATACAAGTGATCCAATTTATGCTGAAGAGAGTAATTCTGGTTCTGGTCTAATAAATAGTGCGGCACGTTATTATGGCTTTTATATTGCAAGATTTGAGGCATCAGCGTATGAGATTGGAGAAGAGGGAGCTGTTGCTGCTTCATTGCCAGATAAGGCACCTTGGACTAACCTAAGCAATAAACAAGCAGAAGAAGCGTCAGTTGCAATGTCAACTGTTTTTAGATATGGTGACAATTATGATACACAATTAGTAAATAGCTATGCATGGGATACAACTTTAGCTTGGTTAAATAAAAGAGTAAAAAATTATTCAACAAGTTTAAATTATGGAAATTATACTGGAACTATTAGAAATACTGGACAAACTGAAACTGATGTAATTAATAATATTTGCGATATGTCTGGTAATGTTAGAGAATGGACAACAGAAACAAATACAGAAAATACTAAGACTAAAAAGAGTGATGATGAAAGAAAAAAAGTTATAATTATAAATAAAGTTGTTCGCGGTGGTAGTGCTAATTTGAATAAGAGTGCAACAAGTAGAACAGGATATAATGAAGAATTAATGGACGAGTATTGGGGATTCAGAACTGTTTTATATAAAAAAGATTAATTAAAAAGCTATACCTTTTTTCAAAGGTATAGCTTTTTTAGTATGAAACATTTCCAAGTTTTTTTGAATAGTATTGATAATTTGGACAATATTTTTTTAGTAATTCATAAAATTTTTGAGTATGATTTTTATATTTTAGGTGGCAAAATTCATGAAATACAATATATTCAATTGTTTTTTTATCATATCTTACAATATTTGAGCTAAAAAGAATTTCAGATTTATCAATAACTGTAGCAAGTGGTCTGTTTAAATCAACAACAGTATAATTGTCAGGAGCGAATCCAAAAGCATGTCTTGCCATTTCCATAAAGTAATCTAATTCTTTCTCAGCAATTTTTTTATACATTTTTTTGATCATAAGGGCGATAAGTGAATTAGTATTATATTTTTTATACATTTTAGGAAATTGAATTTCAACAAGATTATTCTTTAGATTTAATGTTGGATTTTGAATTGTTTTAAAACAAATAACTAAACTATAATCTGTGCCGAATATTTTAATTTTATCTTGTGTGGGTACTATATACATATCTTTTGTTTGTGGTTTATTAATCGTATATGTATATTCATTTCTTTCTTTTGTAAATATATTCATAATAATTCCTCCTTATGTATAATTTTCCGAACTCTTGTTCTAAAAATATTATAATCACAGAAAATTTGTTTGTCAATAAAATTTACGAAAAAATGTTCGCAAACATTTTGGAAAATCTTCTATCATAATGGGGGAGGCAATCAGAGATTTATTACATTTTTGTTACTTATCAATTAATTAAATCTAAAAGACTTGACTATATTAATTAATAATAAATATAATATTATAAACTGATGTAGAAAGGTTATAGGGGGAATTATATGAAAAGACAAGATGGAATGAGTTTAATAGCTATACTTATTACAATTCCTGTAGTTTTGATATTAGGAGCAATTACAGTAGGTTTAGCTTTAGGTGAGCATGGATTACTTAATGCAAAAACATATGAAGAATATAATAAAAAGGTTGAACAACAAAGAGCAGCAGAGGAGGCTTTATCATCAAAAGATAGTGCAGAAGAGAGTGTTCAAGAAAACACTAGTGAAGAAGCCGCTCCTCAAGAACAAACACAAGAAGCAGCTCCAGCTGAGGCACCAGCTGAAGAACCAGCACAAACTGAAGCTCCAGCAGCTGAATAAGTAATTATATATAAATTGTAGCATAATGATAGACATACTCTTAGATGGTATGTCTTTTAGTGTATTTTATTTTTATAAAACAAAAGAGGAAATGATGAATATTATTTTAGGAATAATAATTTTTATGCTTGGAGCATGTTTAGGTGGAGTATTTGTAAATCTTTTTGAAAGTGATTACAATACATCTATACTTAAGTTTAAAGTATGTTGTCCTCATTGCAAGCATAAGTTTAAATTAATAGATGCTATACCAATATTTAGCTATATTATTTCTGATGGAAAATGTAAATATTGTGGTAAAAGTATTGGAATAAAATCTTTGTGGATAGAAGTATGTACTGGCGCGCTATTGACATTGGGATACTTTAGTATGGGAATTAATTTTAAGCTAGTAACTACTTTTCAATTGATTAAACTAATTGAATTTTTATGTATGTTTATAACTTTGATCATAATTTCTAACATTGATTTAAAGATACATAGAATAAATAAAAAGATTTTATTGTTTGGAATTGTGGCACAAGCAGCTATCAATGTATATTATTATCTAAATATAGAAATAACCAACTTTTCATATTATAGATATGTATTGTATTTGATAATGACAATAAGTTTATTTGTATTAGATATTATTTATCAAAAAAGGATAGCATCTAATTCATATGTAATTGATATTGTATTATTATTAACTTATATTATTACTACTATTGAATATGAATTATTTATAGTAGTATTGCTAAATACTTTAGTATTATCATTATTTAATAAGTTATTTAATAAAGTTGATTATATAAAAAATGATTCTACAGATATTTTGAAAGAAGTCGAGCAAAAGAAAATAAATGTAGGATTTTGGTTGTGCATTAATACAATTATTATAAGTATAATTGAGAATTATTTAATGTATGTTTTATAAGGAGTTTTACGAATGAGAATTGGTATTGATTTAGGTGGAAGCCATGTAGGCGTTGGTCTAATTGATAAAGATAAAATTGTCGGTAGTGTCAGAGAATATAATTTTACTAATGCTGATAGAAAATCTATCGAAAGCGTTATATTAAGCATAATTCCAGAATTAATTAAGAGTACTTTGTCAGATAATAATATGAAGATGAAGGAAATTGAATTAATAGGAATAGCTAGTCCCGGAACAATTTCAAATGGTGTAATAGTAAAGGCTGGTAACTTAAACCTAAAAAATTTTGAATTGGTAAATAAACTTAAAGAAATATATCCATCTACCAAAATAATATTGAGAAATGATGGAAAATGTGCTGCTTTAGCTGAAAAAAAATATGGTTCACTAAAGCCATATGATGATTGTATATTTATGAATATTGGTACTGGTATTGGTGGTGCAGTATTTATGCAAGGCAAATTGCTTGAACCTAAAAAATATTCAGGCTTTGAATTAGGACACATGGTAGTAAATCCAGTTGGAAAAGAATGCACATGTGGAAAAAGGGGATGCTTAGAAGTATACTCTTCAATCAAAGCATTAAAAAATAGTATTTGTGAAACCTTAGATATAGATAATGATATAAGTGGACAACAACTTAGAGAAGAAATTATTCCACAAAATGTTGCAAAAGTGGGGAAAAACATAGGCGAATTTATTTTATTTTTAAGAGTAGGACTTTGTAATTATATAGATATTTTTGAGCCAGAGGCAATTTGCTTTGGAGGAAGTTTCTCATATTGGGATTATACAGATCTATATAAAGTGTTGATGAAAGAGATTAATAGACCTAATACCACATTTAATGGGGATATTCCCAAATTTGTAGTTGCATCATTGCATAATGATGCAGGTATAGTAGGCGCTACAATAGATTTTTAAAGGATAAAATGTAATTGGCATGCAATTTCATTATGTTGACAATAATTTTAAAAAGTAGTATAATAAACCCTAGTTGTATAAGAGATTAAAAATAATTTATTCAAAAAGAAATTATTTTTGTGAGCAGATAACTATATGAATATAAATCGTAGGAGAGAGAGTAGAATAGAGATTTATATTGAAAACATATAGTTCATACAGTATAGTAGCCAGTATTATTGCTGGGGTTTTGTTGTTGCCTTTTTAATAAGGTTTGTTTATGTTTGCAAAAATTAATATTTTCTTTTTGAATAGTTTAATTAATTAAACTATTTTTTTTATGCAATTAGAGATATTGCATTTATTTAAAAAGAAAAAGGAGGAAAATATTTATAAATGAATAATGATAACACAGGTTTTAGTGTTTCTCAATTTTTAACTCAAGGTTCTAAAAATAAAAAGAATTCATCTACAAATAGTAGTAATAAAACAAATTATAATCCAAAAAGAAATCAAAAAAGAGTTAAATTGAGTAAGAATAATAAAGCCAATACAAATGTAAAAGAAAACGGAAAAAGCGAAAAGAAAGATAATAAGAATATAGAAAATAAAAATACTGGTTCTACAAAAGTAAGAAAGACAAGGACTACTGTAAGTGAGATTTCAAATTCAGTACCAAACGTTGGTGGTGTTGAAAAAAATATTGTTAATAAATTACCAATAAATTTTGGTGATATTGAAATATCAAACAATACAAAGAAAAGTATAAAACATAAAATTAATCCAAAACATAAAAATGAAGAAGAGAATAAATATAAAGATTCAAAAGTAAAGATTATTCCACTTGGTGGTGTAGAA
>JAEEGI010008055.1_pt1 | contig 23357 bp, 20 predicted proteins | sample 8958751 | NCBI WGS metagenome assembly JAEEGI01 (sample SAMN16246545, study PRJNA631951) | gut metagenome | biome: gut microbiome; feature: rumen; material: KS-attached | host: Bos | place: Iran: Karaj | collected 2018-10 | reverse complement strand
GCCATCGGCATCCTGTCGGTAGTCAAGCGCCTGGGATTCCAGGTACCTGACGAAGTCAGCATCTGCGGCTTCACCAACGGTTTCCGTGCCACGGTGTGCGACCCGATGCTCACCACCGTGGAGCAGCGCGGTTCACAAGTGGGGAAAGAGGCCGCCGAAATCCTCATCGGCCTGGTTGAGGGCACCCTACCCGCCGACCGCGCCGAGAAACGCATCGTCAAAACCCGCCTCGTCATCCGCGGCACCACCCGCCACCCATAAGCCACCCTCGGACAACCATCGAACCACAAACTAAAAAGAAGACAATAAATACAATAAATACAAATTATTGATAATGGTTGATCTAGAAAAGCTAAAAGAGCATATCTTTGAAGTTGTAGGTGCTATGTATGAAGTGCACACTGAATTAGGGCCTGGGCTTAATGAATATTGCTATCAAGAAGGTCTTAAACTTCAACTAGAAGAGCAATCGATTCAATTCAAAAAGGAATTAATCATTCACCCCTCCTACCACGGGAAGATGATGGATGCCACTTACCGTATTGACTTTTTATGTAAAGAAAACATCATCATTGAGTGCAAATCAGTTGACGAGCTGAATGGAGACATGAGGGCTCAACTCTTTAACTATATGAGACTTCTTAAATGTCCCTGCGGAATAATTGTGAACTTCTCTGGTAAAAAAGCTACGGTAGAGAGGTACTTTTATGATGAGGAAAAACGCGACATCCTCACAGTTGATGGACGAATTGTTCATAAATACAGATATTAATATTGTATTTATTGTACTTATTGTTTTCCTTTTATTTAGAGCAGATAGAGAATTGTTTTTTAGTAATTTAGGATATGGAGAGAATAAAGAGATTATTAGTTGTTTTGATGGCTGTCGTGGCGTTGTGTGCCAGTGGCCAGGTGGATAGGCCTAAACTGATTGTGGGGTTGGTTGTGGACCAGATGAGATGGGACTACCTCTATAACTATCAGTGGGGCGAGGGCGGTTTCAAGACCTTGCTCCAGGACGGCTACCGCTGCAACAACACCATCATCGACTATGTGCCCACCGTTACTGCTGCTGGGCACTCCAGCATCTACACCGGCTCGACACCTGCCTTCCATGGCATTGCCGGCAATAACTTCATGCTCAATGGCAAGAATGTCACCAGTGTGCAAGACGACAGCGAGCGTGCCGTGGGCGGCAACGAGAAGACGCGCGGCAAGTCGCCCCGCAACCTCATCACCACCACCATCGCCGACCAGCTGCTGCTGGCCACCAAGTTCAAGAGCCGCTGTGTGGGCATCGCCCTCAAGGACCGCGCCGCCATCCTGCCTGCCGGGCATCACCCCGTCGGCGCCTATTGGTATGACGGCAACAGCAAGTCATTTGTCACAAGCACCTACTATATGGATAAGCTGCCACGATGGGTGGCCGATTTCAACAAGCGGCACCGCGACGAGTTGGCCAGCGACGTCTATAACCTGCCCGCAGGCACCACCCTCACCTTTGCCCTTGCCGAGCAGGCACTCATCAACGAGAAATTGGGCCAAGGCGAGGTGACCGATATGCTCGCCATCAGCGTCTCCAACACCGACATGTGTGCCCACTACTACGGCACCCATTCGCCCAAGGTCGACTCCATTTACCAGCAGTTGGACAAGGAAATCGCCCATTTCATCGAACTTCTTGACCAACGCATCGGGCGCGGGAACTACCTGCTCTTCCTCAGCGCCGACCATGGCGGCACCCACAGCTATCCCCGCATGACGTCCCACGGTCTGCCCAGCGGCTGCTGGCACAACCCCGATGCACTCATCGCGGCCAACGAACTGCTCGAGAAGCAGTTTGGCGTGAAAAGGCTGCTCAAGGAGGAGATGGAATACACCTTCTACCTCAACCATGAGGCCATCGACAGTGCCCGTCTAGACTACGACAAGGTGATGAAAGCCGCTTGTCATGCCCTGGAGTTGCCCGAGGAAATCCAATGGGCCATCGACGTCGCCCGCATCGACACCTATCCCATCCCCAGCATCCTCAAGGAACGCATCAAGCTAGGCTACTTCCCAGAGCGCAGTGGCGAGATATACGTCGTGCCCCGCACCGGTGTCTATGCCGGCAAGACCGAGTGGGCCGGTTCCAACCACGGCACCTGGAGCCAGAGCGACTCCCACATTCCACTCATCTTCATGGGCTGGCACGTCACTCCCGGTGAGACCTCACGCCTCACCCACATGACCGACATCGCCGCCACGCTCTGCGCCATGCTCCACATCCAGGCCCCCAACGCCTGCATCGGCACCCCCATCTTTGAATAAAAACGCCCATTTCATCGAAAAAAAACGAGGCTGTGTCATAACTGCTATTCCAGCAGAGGAATCCGTGCTTCGCACGGCCGTTAGGCCGATTAAAGTGCCAGAGGCGAATTATGACACAGCTCCGTTTTTCAATTCATCACCTTATCTTCCTCTCGTAGTAACAGTCAGAAGCTGCCCAAGGGTGTCTTTCCAGCACAGAACTAGTCGGCGCGCAGTTTGAGCGCTTCTCTCAGCATTGCGTCGTCAGCCGAACGGAAATTCCTATATGTAGCAGGATATCCCGAGACAGTGACTTCTGAGATGTTCCTTCTGCCTGACTTCTTGATGGTTGTCTGCAACTCTACGAGCACGTCCCCTCCGCCATTCACTTCAAGGGCCTTACGGATAGCCGTGTTAACCACATTGGTTGGACCGCCACGGCGCACGTCATCGGTTGGTGTGTAGGTGTAAGTGATCTTCTGGGGTGACACGACCAGGTCGGCAAAGGTCGCTGTTATTGCCGACGAGCTGAAGTCTTTGGTCTTAGATGAGTTTAACGTAGTGGTACATGATGCCATGCCGAGCACAGCAATCATAGAGGTAATAACTAAGAACTTTTTTAACATAATGATTTAGTTGAGGTAATTCCCAATAACTTGTTGTTTCCTAGACCGTTCCGGGAATTGATAAAACGGCCACAACACACTAATTTTTCTCTCAATGCAAAGTTATTGAGAAGAGCGTGAACAGGGATGCTTATTGCGTAGCAGATGATTCTACACATCTGTAGAATCGTTTTCTACGGTCATACTATACTCCTGGCAATAAAGGGCAAAAAAGTTGCGGCGCAAGATTTCACTGATGCGCTGCAACTGGCGGGTATCTATGCCCTCGCGCTTGAAAATGTTATACACGTTGGTGCGGTCGCAGTGTAACTGCTGTGCAAACCACGTAACGCCACGCCCTTGACGGCGCAGCTCATCCTTAATTTCTTTTCCGATGTGTATCATCACAGTCGTCCTGATCTTTGGCAACAGTTTCCTGTTGCACATTGGTTATACAACAATCAGCATGAGACCAGAACAAGTTTTCTACAGCCAATTCCTATTCTTGATTGCCTCTTGATTATTGCGTGCACCGACACCACGGTCAAGAGACCGTTGCATCACGACACATGAGTGCACAGTTATCCCTGGCATCTCAAAACATCAAAAGACATTCTACTGGGAATCAGACCAATAGAAAATCATAGCCACAAAACTGATTATTTGTATCAACCAGATTAAAAGTTGGGGGGATGACAGATGATTCTCATTGTTCTTCGGGTAATAAAAAATGAAGTAAATAATGCTAATTTTTCATGCTGCAAAAATACCGTTTTGTTCCCATAATTGCAAGCATCGGGTGTAGAAAATATTTCCACATTTTGATGGTTACAAGTCCCCTCGCCGCGAAAAAACAAGGGGATTGGCCATTTATTATTGAGAAAATTGTAACTTTGCACGATTGTAAGCTACAATGACAATGAGCTATAACAATGAGTGACAAAATCCTAAATAATGGTCAAAAACAGGCGACTGTATTGAATTCGGCCGTGAAGGTCATTAAAACCGCCATCTTGCAAAGCCAAGCGCGGGCCGTCAAGGTTGTCAACCAAGAGCAGTTGGCATTGTACTTTGGTATTGGAAGATACATTTCCGACAATACCCGCAACAAGAATTGGGGAACAGGGGCAATTGCAAACATCAGTTCACGTTTAAGGCAGGAGCTCCCTGGACTGCGTGGCTTCAGTGAAACGAATCTGAAGAACATGCGTTTGTTCTATGAAGCATGGAATTGCATTGAAACCGATTCGTCAGTTGCAACTGACAAATTAGAGAATCTAAATCAAGATGCGGTGGCTTCAAATGCAAAACCAACTGTCGATGAGCCAATTGCAATTCGTCAGTTACAACTGACGAATTTTCCTGATTTCCCATTAAATGAGTTTTTGAATATTAGTTTTACACACCACATAACGATTTTGACTCAGGCCAAAGGTCTCGAAGAACGAATGTTCTATATTCGCTATTGTGATGCTTATAAACCGACGATAGATGAGCTCGAGAAGGCCATCAGGCACCAAGACCTCTTCCATCATCAAGGCAGCATGCCTAATAATTTCCTCACCACAATGCCTGATTACAAACAGGCATACCAAGCTATCAGAATGTTCAAAGACGAGTATCTGCTCGACTACATCAATGTAGAAGAGCTTGGAATGCATGATGAGGAAGTTGATGAGAGAGTGATTGAGAGTAGCATTGTTCATAATGTGAAAAACTTCATCATGACCTTTGGACGTGGATTCACATTCATCGGCAATCAAGTTCACTTTGATAAGCTGGGTCACGACCACTGGATTGATCTGCTTTTCTACAATAGAGACCTTCGCCGTACTGTGGTGTTTGAGCTAAAAAACGGTAATTTCAAGGTGGCATATCTTGCACAACTGAGCAGCTATCTTCGCATACTCAATGATGACGACCGTCGTGAGGGCGAAGAGGCACCGATAGGCATCATCCTTTGCAAAAAGGCAGATAAAGCCTATGTGGAGTATATCATGCAGGATTTCCGTCAACCGATGGGTGTTGCCACCTATAAAACCGCCGATGAAATGGAACCCGAGCTTCTGAAATCCCTACCACCCAAGGAAGAACTACAACGCATATTTGAAGAGAGTGCAAACAAAGAGATCGGGCCCAAAACGGTAAATGAGTAAAATACAATAATCAATAAAAGAGAATCATTAACATCAATCAATAGAAGTAATGAGCAGAGAGACTTTTCCGCACCTTGAGGCGCTGCGCGAGGAGATGCGCCGCCTGAATGTCGATGCCGTGATTATCCCCGGTACCGACCCTCACCAGAGTGAATACATCTGTGACCACTGGAAATTCCGCGACTGGATCAGCGGTTTCACGGGCAGTAACGGCACTGCCGTGGTAACCCTCGACCAAGCCGCCCTGTGGACCGATTCCCGCTATTTCCTGCAGGCTGAAATTGAACTGGAAGACAGCGGTTTCGTGATGATGAAGGAGAATATGGGCAATGACCCCACCATCCACGAGTGGCTGCAGCACGTGCTGGAGGAGGACTCCGTTATCGCCATCGACGGACGCCTGTACAGTGCGCAGGAGGCCAACAGGCTGGAACGTTTCTGCGGTGAGAATGGCTTTATGCTGGCCACCGAGTTCTACCCTGCCGACAAAATCTGGCCCGACCGTCCCCCGCGTCCCAGTGAACCGGCCTTTGTCCACGATGTGCAATATGCCGGCGAGGAAGCCAACACCAAGATTGAGCGACTGCTCCAGGTGCTCGAGGACAATGAGGCTACCGCCATGCTAGTCACCGCCCTCGACGACATCGCCTGGCTGTTCAACCTGCGCGGCAACGATGTGGCATTCACCCCCGTTGCCATCGCCTTTGCTTATATCTCGGAAAACAACAGGGAACTGTTCATCGACGAGAACAAGGTGACCGACGAGGTGCGCAAGCACCTGAAGGATTGCGGTGTGCGTGTGCGCGACTACGATGACATCGTCCGCTTCCTGGAGCGCGTGAGCGAGCACGAGGTGGTCCTCATCGACCCCAACCGTGTGAGCGACACCCTGGCCAACGCCCTACCCTGCCAGAAAGTTTATTACCGCTCTCCCATCACCGACCTCAAGTGCATCAAGAACGAGGTGCAGATTGACGGATTCCGCCATGCCATGGAGCGCGACGGCGCTGCCCTGGTGCGCCTGTTCAAGTGGATTGAGGAGATGGCACCCACGGGCACCATCAACGAGGTGGACGTGTGGAACAAGGGCATGGAGTTCCGCGCCCAGCAGGAGCTGTACCGCGAGGACAGTTTCGCCATGATCTGCGGCTACAAGGAGCATGGTGCCATCGTCCACTACGAGGCAACCGACGAGAGCGCCTCGACACTGCACGGCGAGGGCATACTACTCGTTGACAGCGGTGCCCAGTACCTGGACGGCACCACCGACATCACCCGCACCATCACCCTGGGCAATCCCACGGCACAGGAGAAGCATGACTTCACCCTCGTGCTCAAGGGCCACCTGGCACTGCAAGGCGCCAAGTTCCCCGTGGGCACCACCGGCTGCCAGCTCGACGTACTGGCCCGCCTGCCGCTGTGGCAGGAGGCCATGACCTACGGTCACGGTACGGGACACGGCGTGGGACATTTCCTGGGTTGCCACGAAGGGCCGCAGAGCATCCGCACCAACCTGGTTGACGTGAAACTGATACCGGGCATGATCACCAGCAATGAGCCCGGCCTGTACAAGACCGGTGAATATGGCATCCGCACCGAGAACCTTCTGCTCGTCGTCGAGGCCGAAAAGACCGATGAATTCGGCAATTTCCTGACTTTTGAGCCGCTCACGCTGTTCCCCTACGACCTGCAGCTCATCGACCGCTCGATGCTCACTGCCCAGGAGGTGGACCAGATCAATGCCTACCACCGCATGGTGCGCGAGCGCATCACCCCGATGCTCAATGCCGAAGAGGCTGCCTGGCTCGCCGAGAAGACCAAAGAACTATAATTCACCAAGAACGCTATAACGAAAAATTAGAAACCAAATATGGCTATCATCAAGAAAGTGAGGGGCTTCGACCCCAAAATCGGAGAGAACTGTTTTCTGGCCGACAGCGCCGTTGTCGTGGGCGATGTGACCATGGGTAACGACTGCAGCATCTGGTTCAATGCCGTGCTGCGCGGCGACGTGAACACCATCACCATCGGCAACCGCGTCAACATTCAGGACAACAGCGTGATACACACCTTGTACGAGAAATCAGTCACTGAAATCGGCGACGACGTGTCCATCGGCCACAATGTAGTCGTACATGGTGCCAAAATCGGTAACATGGCCCTCATCGGCATGGGCAGCATCATCCTGGATCACGCCGAAATCGGTGAGGGTGCCATCATCGCTGCAGGCAGCGTCGTACTGAGCGGCACCAAGGTAGGCCCCCACGAGCTGTGGGCCGGCAGCCCAGCGAAGTTCAAGAAGATGGTTGACCCCAAGCAGGCCAGCGAAATCAACGTGAAAATCGCCAAGAACTACCTGATGTACTCCACCTGGTACGAAAATTAATCCCAGCCTAGGAGTTTCCCCGAGAACTCCGAGTGCCAGACGCTCCTTCAACCAGAATTCAAGATGAAAAAGTATTATTTACTGACAATCATGATGCTCGTGCTGGCCACCCTGCCGGCACGGGCAGCCATGTATATGGTGGGCAATCACCCCTTCGGTGACTGGAACCCGGGTAACGGCGTTGAGATGACGAACGAGGGTAACGGTACCTACACGTTGACGACCGCCATCAACGGCACGGTCTGGTTTGTGTTTGCCGACGGTCTGAGCAGCGACTGGAACGTGTTCAACGCCAACTACCGCTACGGCCCATCGTCGGGAGGCAGCCAGGAAGTGACCACTGGCAACGTCTATCATACCCAGAAGAGCAACAACAACCACTCCTACAAGTTCACCGGCAACGGCGAGTACACGTTCACCTTCAACACGGGAGCCCTCACGTTCAGCATCGAGGAATACCAGGAGCCCCCGCTGCCCGACCCCACTATGTTGAGGGTGGGCGACGTGAACGGCGACAACGAGATCACCATTGCCGACGTCAATGCCATCATTGAAATCCTGCTGGGCGGCTTTGCCAACTACGACAAGCGTCACCGCAGCGACACCAACTACGACGGCGAGATCTCCATCAGCGACCTGAACGTAATCGTCAACTACCTGCTGGGTGGCGATATGCCCGAGCCCGTCAAGGAAGGTTATGACTACGTCTGGGACGACAGTGCCCTGCCCGAGGTACACATCAGCGTGAGCCTCAATGAATGGAACAGGCTGCTGGCGCTGTATGACGCCAATGCCTTCACCACCCAATATGTCATGGCGACCGCTACCTTTGTCAAGCAGGGAGAGACCACGGTTATCGACAACGTGGGGCTGCGCATCAAGGGAAACACTTCCCGCCGCCGTCCCGAGGGCTGGTACGGACAGATGCACCAGCGCGACAACACCGATTGGCACCATGCCCACTTCGGCCTCAATTTGCGCAAGTATGTCGACGACGAGGCCCACACCATCCAGGGTGTGCGCAAACTGCACTTGAAATGGTTCAAGGACGATCCGGCCTATGTGCGCGAGATGTTCTGCTACGAACTGTTCCGCCGCGCCGGCGTGTGGACAGCCATACGCGACAACTACTGCCGCCTGTGGCTCCACGTCGAGGGCGACAGCAAGGAGGCCTACTATGGCGTGTATGAACTGATGGAGCCCATCGACAAACGCTACCTCAAGGACCGCAAGACACGCTTCGGTGCCAGCGACGGCTACCTGTGGAAATGCCGTAACAGCGCAGCAGGACTGAACAATCCCAATGGTGACATCTGGTACGATGACGACACCGACGACCGCCATGCCTACACGCTCGAGACACAGACCGATGAGTTTGAACAAGCACGGGCACAGCTGGTGGATTTCATGGGCAAGCTCAGCAGCCTCAACGACAACGAGTTCTACAACTGGATTCAGCAAGTCACCGATATAGACCTGCTGCTCAAGACCTATGCCGTCAACGTCGCCGTGGGCATGTGGGACGACTACTGGAACAATGCCAACAACTACTACATCTACTTCAACGGCACGGAGTTGACAGGCTACAAGTTCTTCTTCATCCCCTTCGACTACGACAACACGCTGGGCACCAGCCTGCGCTGCGGTGTGCAGGACGATGCAGGACGGCAGAACCCGCTCAACTGGGGCAATAACAACAACCGCCTGATTGCACGCATACTCAAATTCAGCGACTTCAAGGCCAAGTACGTTGCCTATCTCAAGGAACTGGTCGATGCCAAGAATGCCTACATGGACCGCGCATCGGCCCAGGCCCGTATCCGCGCCTGGCAGCGACTGATCGAGCCCTATGTCGACAATGACACGGGCGAGGACACCGCCATCGAGGACAAGCCTGCCCCATGGGGCAACCACAGTGAGTACAAACTGCTGAAAAACAATGCGGACAACTTTTTCACGGTCAAGGCTGCAGCCATCAATGCCCTGCAATAGCCGATTGCCCTGATGAATCCTCATCAGGTGCCACAGGTAACAGCAAAAAAGTAATCGGTCAAATAGACTCCGTCACGCCAGTCCCAGGTCAAAATCCTTCAGGAATTGGGTGAATTGGGGATTGTTTTGCTTGATCCCCTCGACAATCTCGCGGGGAGACAAAATCTTGGGCGTATCGATGGGCACCTCGCTCACCTTCACGTCAACAACAAGTTGATCGTTCTTCAAGGCATCCTTGAGGAAGCGGAGCAGCTCCTCCTTGTGCTCATCCATGTTCTTCTGCTCGGCGGAACTACCTACCACAACCACATATTGTTCGGCGCTGCCACCGGGTTGCGGCTGCGCATAGGACATCGTGGTCACCAGGGCGCGCTCGTGCTGGTGCTGTTCGATGTATCCCTGCCATGCTGCCTTCAGCTGCTCGAGGGTGAACGGCTGTGTACGCACTGTCCTTGTGGCATCAGCCGCTTGGGTCGGCTGCTGGCTGGGGGCAGCAGGATTGGGTACGTTGACCATGATGCGCGGAGCGTTGCCGACGGCACGGGGCATAGGACGGCCCGTGGGTGCAGACGAAGTCGCTGTCGGGGTTTGGGTAGCCTGGGTGGCTGGATGCGGAGCCTCAGGGACGGGCGGCTGTGGTGGAGTTGTCTGTTGAGGGGCTGCAGGACGCTGGGCCACGGGTGGCTGCTGGGGTGCGGCTGGGCGCTGCTGCTGAGCCGGGGCAGCGGCAGGAGTCATCTTCTGGATGCCCTGTTGCGGTGCCTGCTGGGGCTGTGACGCAGGAGCAACCAACTGGCATAATTTAATCAGTGTCAGTTCCACCAGCAACTGCTTGCTGCTGGCATTGCGGTAGTTCAGGTCACAGGTGTTGCACAGGTCCAAAGCACGATAGTAGAACGCAGGCGCCAGTTTCACCGACTGCTCGCCATAGCGCTGTGCCACCTCATCGTTCATCTCGAGCAGATGGCGGGTACGGGGTGTGCTGGCAACCATCAGATCACGCAGGTGCTGGGCCAGACCGTTGATAAAGAACTGCGAGTCAAAGCCCTTGTCGCGGATTTCCCTGTAAATCAGCAGTGATTCAATCACATCGCCGGCCAGGAAAGCCTCAACGAGCTTGAAGTAATAGTCATAGTCGAGCACATTCAGGTTCTCGAGGGCACTCTGATAGGTGATGTGCCCCTCGGTCGAGGCGGCCACCTGGTCAAAGATGGACAAGGCATCACGCATGGCGCCGTCGGCCTTCTGGGCGATGACATTGAGCGCGGCAGGCTCGGCTTCGATGCATTCCTGCTCACAGACGTACTGCAGCTGTTGCACGATGTCGGGCACAGTGATGCGGGCGAAGTCATAAATCTGGCAACGCGACAAGATGGTGGGGATGACCTTTTGCTTCTCGGTAGTGGCAAGGATAAAGATGGCATACTCGGGCGGTTCCTCCAACGTCTTCAGGAAGGCGTTGAATGCAGCCTGAGACAACATGTGGACCTCATCGATGATGAACACACGGTAACGACCGGTCTGCGGCGGAATGCGCACCTGGTCGGTCAGGTCACGGATGTTGTCCACGCTGTTGTTTGACGCAGCATCCAGCTCGTTGATGTTGTAGGAACGCTGCTCGTTGAATGCCTTGCACGACGGGCATTCGTTGCAGGCTTCACCCTCGGGCGTGGGATGCTCGCAGTTGATGGTCTTGGCAAAGATACGGGCACAAGTCGTCTTGCCCACACCGCGCGGGCCGCAGAAAAGGTAGGCATGTGCCAACCGTCCGCTGGCAATGGCCGTCTTCAGGGTGTGTGTCAACGATTGCTGCCCCACCACGCTGCGAAACGTCGAGGGCCTGTACTTACGCGCCGAAACGATATACTTGTCACTCATTGGATTACAAAATAGTCGGTTTGTCTCATGTGCAAAGATACAACTTTTCTATGAAAAAACTCCTACCCCACCCAGTTTTTTTCAGCAGCCCATGTGTAGGGAAAGTGACTAAATCGACAATTTCGGTCAACGCGCCGTAACGACGGTTCATCGCCTGAAAGGCGACCACAACGGGAAGCCATAAGGGAAGCAGCTGTTAAACCAGCATACGGCCCGTAAGATTGTGCTTCACACAAGATAAAGAAAAAAATATGGGGCGGGTGTTGCACATTAATTGGAATTGGTGTATTTTTGTGCCATCATTATCAAAACATAAACCTCGACATAATTTTTTAGAGACTACAATGAAAAATATCTTGATCATCGGCTCAACGGGACAAATCGGTTCCGAGCTGACAATGAAGTTAAGAGGCATCTACACGGGCAATGTGGTGGCTGGCTACATCCCTGGTGCCGAGCCTAAGGGAGAACTCGCTGAGAGTGGCCCCTCAGAAATCGTTGATATCACCAATGCCGCCCAAATCGGCGCCGTTGTCGATAAGTACAACATCGATACCATCTACAACCTGGCAGCCCTGCTGAGCGCCGTTGCCGAGAACAAGCCCCAGCTGGCTTGGCACATCGGCATCGACGGCCTGATGAACGTGCTCGAAGTGTCACGCGAGAAGAAATGCGCAGTGTTCACCCCGAGCAGCATCGGTTCGTTCGGCCCCAATGCCCCCAAGGACGGCACGCCCCAGGACACCATCCAGCAGCCGCGCACGATGTACGGCGTGACCAAGGTCACCGGTGAGTTGCTGAGCAACTACTACGCCCTCAAGTTCGGCGTGGACACCCGCTCGGTGCGCTTCCCCGGCCTTATCAGCTACGTCACTCCTCCGGGTGGTGGCACGACCGACTATGCCGTGGACATCTATTACAGCGCTGTCCAGGGCAAGAAATTCATCTGCCCCATCGCTCCAGGCACCCTGATGGACATGATGTACATGCCCGACGCCCTGCGTGCAGCCATCGAGATCATGGAGGCTGACCCGTCGCGTCTGGAGCACCGCAACTCGTTCAACATCGCGTCGATGAGCTTCGATCCCGAGGTCATCTACCACAAGATCCAGGAGTACATTCCCGAGTTTGAGATGGAGTATGACGTTGACCCGCTGCGCCAGAGCATTGCCGACAGCTGGCCCAACAAGCTGGACGACACTTGCGCCCGCGTCGAGTGGGACTGGAAGCCCGAATATGACCTCGATGCAATGACCATCGACATGATCGAGAAACTGCGCATCAAGTTCGGCCTCAACAAGTAATCACATCTAGTGTTGATAAAACGATGAAAAAGTTCCTGTACACCCTGTGCTGCATCGCCTGCCTGCTGTCGCTTGGCGGGTGCACCGGTTCCAGTTACAAACTGGCCAAGGACTACCAGACCAGGGACACCTTTGGCTACCTGGTATTCGTCAGTGAATCCGGACAGCAGTACGACGACCTGTGGGTCAACATCTCGGGCCTGAAAAAGACTTTCCTCGCCTCGACGGCCAAGATTGTTGACGGTGAGGTCAAGGGCATGCGCTATGGGGCCCAGCAAGGCACCCGCCGCGTGATGGTCAGGCAGCAGAACGATCGCCTGCTCTTCCAGGAAATTGTCAAAATCAATGCCGGCGAGAACACCATCATCAAGATCAAGGACTGATATTCATCGTAAGCATTAAAAAGTCAGGGACGACAAGAGCATGACCGCTCGACTGTCGTCCCTGATTTTCGTTTGACTGCCAGCAATGCCTACTTGCGCAACAGGTCAATGAGTTCGGCAACGCCCTGGGTGGCAGGTTTCTCGATGACATGCACCCAGTCGGGCACGGCGGCCGGTCGGGGGTCGATGTAATAGATGGGCACACCGCGCCTTACATACTGAATGAGAGCGGCAGCGGGATAGACCACCAGCGAAGTGCCAATGACGACAAATATGTCGGCATCATGAGCCAACTGGGCAGCGGCTTCCATATTGGGGACTGCCTCGCCAAAGAACACGATGTGGGGCCTTACCGGGTCGTCATAGGGGTCACGGGTGTCCACGCTGGTTTCCAGCCCCTTGTCGGTCAGCTCATCGCAGGGCAAGGTATAGACGCGCTCCTCGCGCCTGAGTGAACGCACCTTCATCAATTCGCCATGCAGGTGCAGCACGCTGGAACTGCCCGCGCGCTCGTGCAGGTCATCCACGTTCTGGGTGATCACGCGCACGTCAAAATCCTTTTCCAGTTCCACCAGTCCCAGGTGAGCAGCATTGGGCTGCGCACCAATCAACTGCTGCCTGCGCTCGTTGTAGAACCTGTGGATGAGCGACGGATTGCGCAGGAAACCCTCGTGGCTGGCCACATCCATCACGGGATAATTCTCCCACAGACCATCGGCATCGCGGAAGGTCTTGATGCCACTCTCGGCACTGATGCCGGCACCTGATGAAATCACTAATTTCTTCTTGCTCATAGTCATTGGATTATTTGATTGATTACAAGGTATCTTAATATAATGTGAAAGCAAAAATAATAAAAATTTCCCAAAAACGTACACCCTAATCGAGGAAATCACTATCTTTGCACCGTTTTTTATCAAAATAGAAGATTTTCAATGGATAAATTGAGTTACGCATTGGGCTTGAGCATGGGTGGAAACTTCATTGGCTCAGGCATCACAAAACTGAATATCAACGACTTTGCTGACGGCCTGCGTGCTATCTACGAGAACGCCGAACAGAAGATGACCTTCGACGAGGCCAAGCAGATTGTTACCGAATTTTTCACCAATCTCGAGAAACAGGGTGCTGAACAGAACGAGCGCCTGGGACGCGAGTTCCTGGAGAAGAACAAGGAGACCGAGGGCGTCAAGGTAACCGCCAGCGGTCTGCAATACCAAGTGGTTAAGGAGGGCGACGGCCAGCAGCCCGGTCCCAACGATGTTGTCACCGTGCACTACACCGGCAAGCTGATTGACGGCACCGTGTTTGACAGCAGCGTGGAGCGCGGCGAGCCCGCCACGTTTGCCGTCGGACAGGTCATCCCTGGTTGGGTAGAAGGTCTGCAGCTCATGCGCGAGGGCGCAGCCTACAGACTGTTCATCCCGTCCAACCTGGCCTATGGTCCCCACGGAACTGGTCCCATCCAGCCCAACTCGACGCTCATCTTTGACGTACAGTTGCTCAAGGTAGAGAAGAAATAAACAAGATTCATTCCATTTTTCCCGATAGCAATGAAAAAGATATTCATCATGGTCATGACGGCGATGCTGATGGCTGGCATGGCAAGCTGCGGCGGCAACACGTCTAACAGCGAGACGACCGAGCAGGCAACCCCCGACTACGGACAGCAGATCAAGGACAACAAGACCTTGGGCCGCGAGTTCCTCGAGAAGAATGCCCAGAACGACAGCGTCAAGCAAACCAAGAGCGGTCTGCAGTACATGGTAATCAAGGAAGGCAACGGCATCAAGCCCAACGCCACCGACACCGTTACCGTGCACTACACCGGCACGCTGATTGACGGCACCGTGTTTGACAGCAGCGTGGAGCGCGGCGAGCCCGCCTCTTTCCCCCTGGACAAGGTCATCCCCGGTTGGACCGAGGGTCTGCAGCTCATGAGCGAGGGTTCCAAGTACCGCTTGTTCATCCCCAGCGAGCTGGCATACGGCTCCCAGGGTGCTGGCGATCAGATCCTGCCCAACTCGACGCTCATCTTTGACGTGGAGCTGATCAAGGTCGTGAAGAAGAAATAAACACCAACAAACATTATTTATTACAACATTCAAAATTCATTTTAAACTATCAGTTTTATTATTATGAGGAAGATTTTAGCAATTGCAGTAGCCGGTCTGTTGACCGTGGGTTTTGTAGGTTGCAACAGCAAGGGTGCTGCAGGCAGCAACGAGGCTATGGACTCGTTGAGCATGGCATTTGGTGACCTGTATGGCGCCGGTATGGGCCAGCAGTTGCGCAACATGGACTCCGCAGTTAATATCGAGAAGGCCCTCCAGGGCTTGGAGTACATCGCCAACGCCGACACCAGCAAGAATTTCATGATGGGTTTGCAGATGGGTATGCAGATTGCCCAGTTGTATGCCGGTATCGAGCAGCAGTGCGGAATGTCCATCAACAAGGGCCTGTTCATGAAGCACCTGCGTGAGGCCATCATGAAGACCGAGCCCATGGGCCAGGAAGAGATGATGGCAATGCAGACCAAGATTGACACGCTGCTGAACAAGGCTATGGAGCTCTCCCCCAAGGCCATCGCCAACAAGAAGGCCGGTGAGGAGTACATGACCAAGCTCAAGAGCGACAAGAGCTACACCTTCACCAAGAGCGGTATCGCCTATAAGGTGCTCCAGGAAGGTGAGGGCAAGAACTTCAGCGACAGCGACGTTGTTAAGGTGAACTACGAAGGCCGCCACATCGATGGCACCGTATTTGACAAAAGCGGTGAGACCCCTGTTCCCTTCAACCTGAAGCAAGTGATCCCCGGCTTCGCCGAGATGATCCAGCTCATGAAGCCCGGCAGCAAGGTAACCGTCGTTATCCCTGGTCAACTGGCTTACGGTCCTCAGGGCAACCGCGGCATCGAGCCCAACGAGACGCTGATCTTCGACATCGAGACCCTCGGCATCCAGGAGAAGAGCGCACAGCCCCAGCGCCCCCAGCTGCCCATCCAGCCCGCTAAGAGGAAATAAGTTCTAGCGATAGACGCTGACACACAAAACCGCCTGAGCCCTTTACGGGTCCAGGCGGTTTTTATTGATGATTACTTTCAAGCAGGGCCATACCCCACCCGATGGCTGTCCTATAGCCAGAGGAGGAAGTCCTCGCGCTGGAGTTTGGGATTGGGATTGAGGATAGCGATTTTGCCATTGGTATAAGTCTGGCCCTTGGGCATATGGGCACAGCAGGCGTCATACAGCGCGCGAAGGGACGCATCACGAAGCAGGTTGCGCATCACGAGCACCACACCGTGGTCCAGCAGACGCTTCAGCACCGCCTCATCGATGGGGATGTTGACCAATGCCATCAGCGACGCTTGCCCCTCTACCAGCTGCAGGAACTCATCGGCGGCCACTTCCACATCATCATAGCATGCCACACGGTCCATCTGCGTTCGCAGCACCCGCACAGCCAATGCCTTTTGCTCCAGCTGCTCATCATAGAGAAACAGACGGCTGCGACGGCTCACCTCGAGCATGGCGACGCTCTCGACACCCGTAGCGGCTCCCACCTGCAGAATCCTCGCAGGATTGAAGAAGTTGGCCACCCTGAACAGTAGCCGTGCCTCTTTGTAGCTGATCAGGTCCAGTTCTCGGCGCTGCTCACGCGTAGTGGCCGACTTGATGGTCGTCTGCAGCTGACGGATCCCCGCATAGGCGTAATAGGGCAAGGGCTGGCGCCACACTTGCCGCACAAAGCGATAGGCGTAGGGCGAATGTATGCCGAAGCCGCCACTGCGGTGGTGACGGCTCCAGGCATTAAGATATCTCTTCAGGGGCGGCAAGCCTTTAATCGTTGAGCGTTGCAGTCTCTTCTTTTTTTGCTTTGCGGAACTTGTCGCCGAACAGGGCATAGTTCAATGCCAGCAGCAACAGCACAAAGATGGCGATGACAGCAAAGCGGGCCCACGTCTGCGTCGTGTTCACCTCGTCGGGGGCGAACTTGAAGTCGATTTCATGGTCACCGGCGGGCAGCTGCAGTGCGCGCAGCACATAGTTGACACGGCCCATCTCCACGGGCTTGCCATCGACGGTCACCTTCCATCCCCACGGGAAATACACCTCGCTGAAGACGGCCAGACCACCAGCGGCGCTGTGGCTCTTGTAAGTGAGATGGTTGGGCGCATAGGAGGTCTCGTAGATGGTGTCACCGGGCTGAGCGGCTTTAGCCTCTCCCAGTTGCTGACGGAACTTGGCATCGGCGACAGCGCTCTTGGCGGGATTGAAGTTGTCCAGGAAGGCCATCTCCTCGTCGGCATTGTTCACATAGGTGAGCGAGTCCACAAACCAGGCGTTGCCCAGGGCTTCGGGATTGCGCTGTACCGTCTGGTCATCAACGATGACATAGCGGGTGTTGAGCATGTTCAGCACCTGGATATTGTTGTTGGCAATCTGGTTATTAATCAGGTCGTTGTAGCGCGACAACTTAGCGGCATGGTAACCGCCCACGGTCTTGTGGAAGTAACTGGGCATGGCTTCGCCGAAGTGCTGCACATCCATCACGCGGTAGTTCATGTCCTTGTCCTGCAGGATCTGATTGTCGGCGGGACGTGCAGTGAACGTCTGTTCGCCCACCTCAAAGCGTGAGGTGAACGAGTCGGAATCGATGTAGCGCTTGTTCACGGCAAACATGTCCACCAGCACGATGCCGGCAACCAGCAGCGTAGCGGCCAGTTCGTTGAGTTTGCCCTTGAAGTAGAGGAAGATGACACCACAACCCAAGGCAATCACCAGCAGGCTGCGCCATGCATCACCGCTCACCATCGCACCGCGCACGGCAGCGATAGCAGCATCCACACTGGGATATTGCTGGATCTGTCCCGAGGCAACAAGCTGCTCGTGCTCCTCGGCCGAGAAGTGGCCAAAGATGCCGGGGAACAAGGCCGTGAGCAGGCAGATGGCGGCACACAGGCCGAAGGAAGCGATGAGCGCCACCTTGTGCTTGCGCAAGCCGTCGGGCTCCTTGAAGAGCTCACGCAGACCCAGCACAGCCAGGATGGGCATCGCCAGCTCGGCGATGACCAGGATGGATGCCACTGTGCGGAACTTGTTGTACATCGGGAAGTGGTCAATCATGAAGTCGGTGAGCCACATCATGTTGTGGCCCCACGAGAGCAGGATGCTGATGATGGTGACAATGAGCAGGGCCCACTTCACGGGACCCTTGACAATGAAGCAGCCCAGCAGGAACAGAGCGCAGATGAGCGCACCGACATAGACGGGGCCGTTGGTCATCGGCTGGTCGCCGAAGTACTGCGGGAACTGAGTCAGAATCTGGTAATCCTGTTGAGTAATCTCGCCGGAGTTCACCAGTTTCTCGGCTTTTTCGGTATCACCGAGCGAGAGCATGCGGTTGCCGCCGTGCTCGGGCTTAATGGTCGCACCACCCTTGACGTTGGGAATCAGCAGGGTGAAGGTTTCGCCCTTACCATAGCTCCACTGGGTGATGTAATCCTTGTCCAGACCGCCATTGGTGGGCTTGGCATTGACAGCGTCCTCGCCCTTGGGCGTGAGTTCGCTGTGGCCGCCACGGATGGTCTCCTGGCTATATTTATAGGTCAGATACAGGTTGGGCGAGTTGGCTGCCAACGCAAGCAAGGCTGCCACGGCCAGCGCCACAGTAGCGATGCACCAGCGAGCCACCTGCTTGTCCATAATGGCCTTGACCAGATAGGCAATCACCAGGGCCACGATGACAAACATCGAGTAATAGGTCATCTGCACGTGGTTGCTGGCCAGCTGCAGTGCGGCAAAGAGGGCTGCTACCGCCATGCCACCCAGGTACTTGCCGCGATAGCACCACACGATGCCGGCAATGGTGGGCGGGATGTAGGCGAGCACCATGAGTTTCCAGATGTGACCTGCGCCCATGAGGATGAAGAAGTAACTCGAGAAGGCATATCCGATGGCACCCAGCACAGCATAGTACCACTTGACCTTGAAGGCCAGCATCAGCAGGAAGAAGCCCAGCATCAGCAGAAAAGCCCAGCTCACCGGTGTGGGGAAATACAGGCGGTAGAGGGCCGAGACGGGATTCAACCAAGTCGTGCCATCGTAGGAAGGCGCAATCTGGAACGTGGGCATACCGCCGAACAGGGCATCGGTCCACCACGACTTCTCGCCGGTCTTGTCGGCATAGGCCTGCGTCTCCTGGCTGTTGGCAGCGCCCTGCATGATATCGTGTTGCTGCAGCACATCGCCGTTGATGTCATTGGGATAGAAATAAATCCATGAGATGGCGGCAAAGGCAATCACCGCAATCACAAAGTGGATCACGTCGGCCAGCGACAGCGACCCAATCAGTTTCTTGTCTAATTTACTCTCCATTTATCGTCGTTAATGATTTGGTTTTCTTGATTTCAACCTGCAAAGGTAGTGCAAGCCGAGCGGAAAACAAAATTTATTTTGATTTTCCCGAGGCGCAGCCCACCTTGCGCGAAGCGAACGGTAGTGCAAGCCGAGCGGAAAACAAAATTTATTTTGATTTTCCCGAGGCGCAGCCTGCTTCAGGCTAAAAGGCAAAGATGCAAAATATTCATCGAGCATCCACTATATCGAGCATCCACTATTGAGTTCGCGCCAGGGCGCTTATAGTGCTACACCAAAAATCATCCGCACCTCGTTATCAGGAAGCGCGGATGATTCTTATTGAAGGCTATTAACCAAGAACATGGCGGTTAACGCACAATCTTGGCACTCTGAGTCGTACCGTCGGCATACCGGGTTACCACAATGTTCACGCCGCTGAAGGGCTTGTCGCTGGCCATACCCTGCAGGTTATAGTAGGTCTTGCCCAGCTCGTTAGCCGAACTGATCTCTGTCACGCCAGTGTTAATAGGCTCGGGAACCCACTCTACTACGCTCTCAACCATCGTGTAGGCAGGGAACCATGACGGGAGATTGCCCTTCAATGGAATATTGGCTTGAACCTCGCAATACATGCGAATGTAGAACTTGAACGGTTTGTCTTTGTTTGCTAAGGTTGCGCCGAATGAATTCACCCAAGAGCCAGGCTCACCGATGGGAATTACACCAGCGTAATCGTTATAAGCCTCGGACCATTCATCGAAATAATCGCCGACATATTCCTCGCTAATGAGCAAGAAGTGATTGAGCGCTGCTTCCTCGTCGTTCTCGATGCTGCCATCATCATTCACAATGACATCGCGGAGGTTGTCACTCTCTACCCAGATGCGAATATAATAAGGATGTAAATCCCAAGTGGCGCCCTCTTGAATCAAAGGTTCGATGTCGAAATAGGGACTGTAGTACACACAAACCTCACCGTTCTGGTCCTGCCACATGAAGGGATCATCGGAGTTTTGATCGCTGAAAACCCCACCTACAACAACATTCATGCCAGGGATATAATAACGGCTAATGGTACTGCCATAGGTGTTGTCCTTGCCGTCGTTGGCAACACGGTCCTTGCCGTCGACAGTAATAATGGGTAGATAGCTCACGTATCCGCCATAGGAGCCAGTGACCCAGGTGGCAGTGTCAAAGCGTTCAACAACATAATACTCCTCTTTATTGTAGTAATCAGACATGAGGTCGCAAGTCTCGAGATATGTACCATTATCCTGGTGTACCAGATTGGAAATCTCGGTGTCAGGTTCAGAATTGAGACCACGCATGACAGTGTAGGCCTTTACGTCCTGTCCTTGGGAAAGGTTCCATTGTTCATACCATACATTCAACAAATTAGGCATGAGTTTAGCGTCAACATCTTCATACATCTGCGACTCCGTAAAAAGACCTAAATTGTAAAAATTAATCTTATAAACCGACGCCTCGATAGCATCAGTCCTCTTGCTGCCATCTTTGAGCTCGAGATAATAGAAATGATCGTGGGTAAACGCACCCATCCAATCAGAAAAATTAAGGTCTCCAGCAAACTGATCTATAAAGGTGATGCTTTGCATGTCAATCAGGATGCCTTCGATCAAATCCAGATTGCCCTCGGTAACTATCTCATAATCAAAGTCGGGATATGGAGCCTGGTTCATGTAGGTTATCGTGTAAGCCACATCAACATCGGTAACCGTAAGGTTCAACTCGGCAATTGCGACAGCATTATCCGGATCAGGAGTGCCCCATTGGTCAACGAAATAGCGATAGAGCACGAAGGAGTTCTCACCAGCAATAACGTCATCGATAGTAAACATATTTGTTAAGTCGGGGGTGTCAAAAGTGACAACGTCGCGATAGTAGTTGACCCCACTGTTGAGATCGAAATCACACTCGCAGTGGTCACGTACAAGTTTCAGGTTCAGCAAATTGTCTTGCGCTTGCGCGACAAACAATCCACTGAGCACAAACAAGGCTGCTAAAAGCACAGATCTGTGTTTAGTAATCGTCTCCATAATCAATAAATTTAACTGGTTAATAAAAAGCGCTTATACTGTTAATCTTCATTGCCATATCTGGCATCTGCAAACTCGCTAAAATCGTATCAAAAAGATTCAAAAGTCAAGTTGCACTCAGGAATAGTCGGCTCAATTCATTCTGCGCAAATTTACATCAAATATTTAAAAAAACAACAAATTACTAAAGAAAATACGCGCATGACCGATAATTCCGTCATTTTCGGTCGGTCAAGACGTATATTTATTAGCTGAAATAAAAACTTGAATACACAAAAAGACAAACCTTAACAACAATAAACCATGTTGTTAGGCTTGTCTTGATAAGGTTTTGCCGTGTGGGCTAAAAAATCAGAATTCGGTGAAAGACAGCGGCATCGTGTCCTTGAAGCTGTCCAGGATGTAGATTTTCTCCTTGCCGGCCAGGATGAGCTCAATGGGATGCCCATTCTTCTCAAACTCCAGGAATGCCTGACGGCACACGCCACAGGGGGCTGTGGGCTCCACGACAAACTCGCCACGGGTGTGTGATGTGATGGCTACACGCTTGACAGGCACACCAGGGAATTTTGCTCCCGCAGCATAGAGGGCAGCCCGCTCGCCACAGATGCCGGCAAAAGCCGCATTCTCTTGATTAGCACCGATAAACACCTCCCCATTGTCGAGTTCCAAAGCAGCTCCAACCTTGAAGTTGCTATAGGGCGAATAGGAGTGCGAAGTGGCCTCGCGAGCAAGGTCAACTAATTTTTTTTGCTCTTCGGTGAGTTCATTATAAGAATAAACCCTTACCTTTGTGGTGATTTTCTTTTCGGTCATGAAATTATGAGTTTGAACTTAGAACGCAAAATTATAGATTTTTTCCCGAAAAACAAGCAAATATTGTGTTTTTGCTTGATTTTTGTGGCTTTTTCAGCCATTTCGGCCTCTGCACAGACCAAACATCAGCGATATCTGGACTATATCGAGCGCTACAAGAAGGTGGCGCTGCAGTATGAACACGAATACGGCATCCCGGCCAGCATCACCCTGGCACAAGGGCTGCTCGAGAGTTATGTGGGCCAGAGCAAGATGGCCCAGGAGGCCAACAACCACTTCGGCATCAAGGCCTATCACTGGCAGGGCGAGGTGTACGGCGGCTGTGACTCGCTGCATCAGGTGGGATACCGCAAGTACCGCGTTCCCGAGGACTCCTTTCTCGATCATGCCAAGTTCCTCAAGGGGCCGCGCTACAGCATCCTGTACCAGTTTGACGTGACCGACTACCGCAGCTGGGCACAAGGCTTGCGCGACTGCGGCTATGCCGAGGACGTCAACTATCCCGCCAAGCTCATCAACATCATCGAGCAATATGAGCTGTATGCCCTCAACGGCGGCAAGCGCCTCGACGGCACACTCGTCGTGGACGTGGTCGAGGAGGACGTGGCCGAGGAAACGACCAGCAACGACCGCTGGCATCACCGCAAGCGCCGCAGCCATTCAGCCCAGCCTGTAGTCCAGGAGCCGAGCCAGGAACAGCCGCAGTCCTTCACGCCGTTGCGCCAGGGACGTGTGCTCTCCAGCGCCGACAATGAATAAGGGTTTAGGTTTTTCAGGCGATAGTCATCGCCCTAAAAACTTAAATCCAAAAACCGCATATTCTAAGAAAATAATTGCTACCTTTGCGGTCATCTAATGAACCTAATTTAATGTCAAACCTTTTAAAATAGATTTTTATCATGTTTGGAAAATTCCAGGAACATCTCCAGAAGGAGCTTGCCGACATCCAGGCTGCCGGTTTGTACAAGAACGAACGCATCATCACCACGCCGCAGCGCGCCGACATCAAGGTGAAGCCCAACGACGAGGTACTGAACTTCTGCGCCAACAACTATCTGGGCCTCAGCGACAACAGCCGCCTTATCAAGGCTGCCACCGAGACCATGTCACACCATGGCTACGGTATGCCATC
>JAEEGI010008054.1_pt1 | contig 23362 bp, 19 predicted proteins | sample 8958751 | NCBI WGS metagenome assembly JAEEGI01 (sample SAMN16246545, study PRJNA631951) | gut metagenome | biome: gut microbiome; feature: rumen; material: KS-attached | host: Bos | place: Iran: Karaj | collected 2018-10 | reverse complement strand
GCCCCACTCGTCCATCTCGTCGATGGTGCCGTTCTGCTCGATGAGAGTCTTGAACTTTTCCACGACGCCCTGAGTCTCTTCCTCGGAAAGGTTGGGGTTGAGAACGTAAAGGACCTCGTACTTTTCGGTGGTCTTAGCCATTTATGATTGTCCTCCTTCTGGACTTCGGCCCCCCGTCACGCGGGGAGCAAGGCGGTAATAACGAGTCTCTTACTTGAGCTCGACCTTGGCGCCGACGGCTTCCAGCTTGCCCTTGATCTCTTCGGCCTCTTCCTTGGTGACGCCTTCCTTGATCTTGGCGGGAACGCCTTCGACCAGAGCCTTGGCCTCGGCCAGGCCCAGACCCAGCATGCCGCGGACTTCCTTGATGACCTTGATCTTCTCGGCACCGAACTCGGTCATGACGACGTCGAACTCGGTCTTCTCCTCGACGGGAGCGGCAGCAGCGGCGGCGGCGGGAGCGGCAGCGGCGGCGGCGGAGACGCCGAAGGCCTCCTCCAGAGCGTGCACCAGGTCAGCCAGTTCCAGGACGGACAGAGCCTTGACTTCTTCGATAAGAGCGGTTACTTTTTCGCTAGCCATTGATGATTTCCTCCTAAATTAATCAGATGTGTTTGCCGATCATTCGGCGGCGGGCTCGGCGGACTCCAGGGAGCCGCCCTTCTGCTCCAGGATCTGGCCGAGAACGACGGCCAGGCTGGTGATGGGTGCCAGCAGAGTTCCGAACACCTTGGAATACAGGGCGTCCTTGCCGGGAAGCTGCGCGATCTCGTTGAGCTCGTCCAGGGAGAGTACCTTACCCTCCATGAAGCCGCCCTTGATCTCGAACTTGCCGTTGAGCTTCTTGGCGTTCTCGCTGACGATGCGGATGGGAGCGATGGGATCGCCCTCGGTGGTGGCCAGAGAGGTGGTGCCGTTGAGCAGAGAGTCGAACTCGTTGAAATTGCACTTGTCCACGGCAAAGCGGAGCAGAGTGTTCTTCACGACGGTGTACTCGATGCCGGCGGCGCGCAGCTCGCGGCGCAGAGCGGTATCCTCAGCCACGTTGATGCCCTTGTAATCGACAAGGACGCCGGACGCGGCGTTGGAGATGCGCTGAGTCAGAGCTTCCACGATGGCCTGTTTCTCGCTGAGAACCTTTGCGTTAGGCAATGATTTCACCTCCGGGGTATATGTTTTCGCGCCCGAAAGAAAAGGTCCTTCCGCCGTAAAGACAGAAGGACACACAATTCGATCATCGTGCTTTCCTCGGCAGGATTTACGGCGGAACGCCACCTGCTGTCTTTGGAGCGCTCAGATATAATATCATCTCCCACGGATTTGTCAATACTTTTTTCTTGCTTTTTAGAGCAAATCGTTTAAGATAAAAGCGGCCCGAACGGGACGGCCCGCAGGCGGAGCATCCGCGGCAGCCCCGGCCCGTTCCGGCAAGTGCTGTATGTGAGGTGCCGTCATGCCCCACTCCCCGTCCAAAGGGAAAAAGTGGATAATCGCCATGCTGATCGTCGTCTGCGCGATCGTTCTCGCGGGCACCGCGCTGCTGATCCTCGGCGGGCGGGGCCTCTCCGCGCGCTATGACGACGCCGCGGCGCTCCTCTCGGAGTACGACGGATCGCAGACCCCCGCCCGCTCGGTACGGGACGACGGCAGCGTCGCCCTTCGTCTGACCAGGGAGGATCTGTACTGGTACGCGCGCAGATATGGCCTTCTCGACGATATCCGCGCCGATCTTTCCCGTCTGGGGATCGACTCGGCCGGGTTCAGGCTGTCCGACGGAAAGCTGACCGTCTATGCCCTGTACAAAACATGGGGGTTTCTTCCGCTGTCCTATCGGGCGTCCGTCGCGCTCTCGTGGGATAACGGACTGGTTCTGCAGACGGAAAAGCTCTCTTTCGGAAACCACCTGACGATCCCGCGCAGCCGATGGCCGGAGGTTTTTTCCCGCCCCTATGTCATCCCCGTGCTCTCTGTCAGCCCGCGGGTGAAAGACGCTTATCCCGAGGGAGACGCGCTGATCCTCGTCCATGAGGGACTGGCCTCCTCTCTGGCGGGCTCACTGCGGCCCGACGCCGGGCTCCTTCACACCATGGCGCTGTACGGAGTCGGATCCGGCGATGAGCTTGTCGAGTCGTTCGTACGCTCGCGCAGCGATGTGGAGATCCCGGACTGGGAGATCCGCGCCCTCCTGTCCGCCGACGAGCGGGAAAACGCTTTCGCGGAGCTTCTCTCTTTGTGTGACCGCGATTCGGTCCGCCGGCTGTACGAGGATACCGATCCCCTTACCGCGGATATGCTCCGCGACCCTCTGCTCCGCGAGGTCGAGAGTCTCGTTTTGGAACGGGAGGCTGTCCTCACGGCGGAACAGTCGAAATACGAAAAGCTGCTTTCGGCCGTTCGCGAGAGCTATAAGAGCGGCGGGCTGTCTGTCTCCGAAACCGGATTTGTCAGCGTGTCCACCGGTCAGCCGCTTGATCCGGCTTCGCTGACCCAGCTGTCTGCCACGGCCACCGACTGCCGCGTCGTGTTTCTCTACGGCTCATTGGGCGGCGGAGAATTCTGCTCCCGTGACATGCCGTTTTTCTCCGCCGTTCCGCGGACCGGAAAGAAGGTCATGGAGGGTCTGCTCTCACCGGACACAGCCTATGATCTGGGCGTGGCGCTCCCCTCCGAGAGCGGCGTCCCGCTTCTCCTGTACCGCCGTGCCGACGACACCTTTGTCCTGCGCGAGATCGGAGAGGAACGATTCGTGTCCCTTCTGGTAGAACGCGAGACGCCCGTCCTGGACACGGATCTTCTGGCCCCGCCCTCCGGTACGATAGAAAGAAACGCAGGTGAGGGCTGGTCGGGCGCGGTGATCCTGACGGCGCCCGAAGTCCCTCCCGCCCCTGCTTCCTGAAAGAACGACCGAGCGCCCCGTCCGCAACGGACGGGGCGCTCGGTCATATATACGCTCAAAGCGCCGGGATGATATCCCTGATGATGTGCGCGATGGCGTGGTCGTTGTTGGATGCGGTGACAAAGCGGCAGACCTTTTTGATCCCCTCGTCGGCATTGGCGGGAGCCACGGCCACATCGGCGGCCATAAGCATCTCGTAGTCGTTCCAGTAATCGCCCACGGCTATAAAGGTCCGCCCCGCCAGACCGGGATCGGCGCGCAGGGAATCGATGGCAGTCCCTTTGCTGGCGTTCACGGGCAGAAGTTCGTAATACGTCAATACCCCGGCCACGTCCGTGGTGCCGGGAACAATGCGGTAATCCCTGCCGTTTCCGGCTTCAAGGGCTGCGTGTACCTGCTCCTTTATGTCCTCCGGCGAGAAAAACATACATTTATATACGTCTTCCCCCTCCTGTTTTTCCGGTGTGGAGAAGAAGCACGGCTCGTGGAGGGAAAGGAACGGCCGGTTTGCCTGTGACTCCGGCGTGATATAGACGATCCCCGCCGGCGTATACAGCTGCACGTCGCAGCGGGGGAATTCCGCCATGACCCGCCGTATCACCGGGTCGACGCCCCGGCGGGGGATGGTGACCGTATACAGATACTCGCCCGTCCCGAAATCATAGACCGCCGAGCCGTTGATCGTTACCGACGGCGCGTTGGTAATGTTCTCCCGGACATAGGTCATCGCGTTTCGCGGTTCTCTCCCGGTGGAAATGGCGAATTTACCGCCCAGGGCTTTGTATTCCTCTATGGCCATACGATTCTCGGAACTGATCTCCCCGCGGGAGTCGAACAGAGTTCCGTCCAGATCGGAAAACAGGACCGTCTCCTTATATCTCATGGTTTTCTCCTCCCGATAAAGCGCGCCGCGCCGTTCCGTCCGTCAGAGGGCGGCGACCTCGACCCCGCATTCTCTCAGCTCCCGGCGAAGCCGCCGAACGTCCGCGCAGAACATCACCGCCGTCATTCCCGCGCGTCTCGCCCCGTCCACGTTGGCCGGGGCGTCGTCTACGAAGAAGCACTCCTCCGCCCTGAGCCCGAAATGCCGAAGGAAGGCCTCATAGATGGCGGGTTCCGGTTTGAGCAGCTTCCAGTCCGCGGATACGAAAAGTCCGTCAAATACCTCGCAGCCCGGGATACGCGGGAAATAGCTGTGCAGAGTCGGAGCGGCGTTGGAGAGCATGTATATCGCGTATCCGCCTGCCTTCAGTTCCCGGGCCAGGTCAGCCATGCCGGGCATGCCGTCGAACGGCAGCGTCCACCACTCTTTTACCGTCCGCTCTGCCCAGGACCACAACGGTTCCGGCAGATGCCGGCGCATGCCCTCCAAAGCTTCCTCTTCGGTGAGGCCGCCGCGGTCCATCCCGATCCATTCGGGACTTCCGAACACCTCCCGAAGCAGCGTCGGGCGTGAATCCTCCGGGACGCCGAGCTGCGCGAGCATCTTCGGCGGAGAGTACTCGCGCATCACGCCGCCCATATCAAATACGATGCTTCGGATCATTTTGCACCGCCCGACGAATTCTTCTTTCCGGGGAGCGCCGATCTGATCTTCTCTATCCGTCTGTGCCGCCGGTCCCGGATCTCAAGCCGCTCGCCCAGGTCTCTGGCTCCGACGCCGTAGACCAGATACAGGATCAGGCCCGATACGACCATGATGAACACAGTGGAGGCGCAGCGCCGGCCGAGGGCGTTCATGTTGGCCCCGCGGGTAGCGTCGGCGGTCATGCCCTGGATGACCATGGCATAAGTCATGGCGTCCGGGCTGTGAAATGTGTTGGACATATCATACTCTGTGAAGAGCGAGTTGAAATTCAGTGCGAAAACCGCCAGCACGCTGGGCAGGATGATCGGGAGTTTGACTTTCAGGAACGTACGAACGGCTCCGGATCCCAGGTTGCGCGCGGCGTCTTCCAGTTCTTCGTCAATGGCGTAAAAAGATGCCTTGATCATGCGCAGGGAAAACGGCAGTTTGGTGACCGTATAGGCCATGATGATCAGGAACCGGACGTTCTGCCCGAGATACAGATTCTGATTGCCCACATACCAGACAGATCCGGAATTGAAAAAGATCCGGTAGGAATAGCAGATCAGGATCGTAGGCAGCAGCCAGGGGAAGAGCAGCGAGTATTCGAGGACCACCCCGGACTTTTTATGCTGCTTGTTGAAAATATAGTTGCAGGCCACCACCACGATCACGCAGGCCAAGGCCGCGGCCAGCGCTGCCAGCACAAAGCTCAGCCTGATGCCCCCCACGGTCTTGTCGTTGGAGAACACGCCGGAGATGGCGTCGGTCACGGTCTTGACCTTGCCACGGTCGTTGGTATAGCTGTAGTCCTGCTTGCCGAAATAGTTGATCAGCGTCCAGCCGGCCGGGTCGAGCCTTTTGCCCCGGATGGCGCTGTGGTTCTGGAAGGAGAACAGGATGATCATCACCACGGGCGTCATGTAAATGATGAACAGAATATACGCATAGATGTGCGCAAGGATATTGGCCACCGGGTTGTTGATCTTCTGTTTCTGCAGCTTGGCCTTCGTCTTGCTGACCGACAGATAATGGCCGCGGCGTTCGTAAGCCGAGAGCACCGTCAGGAGCAGTATCGTAAAGAGCGCCAGGATGATGCTCAGCAAGGCCGCGCGCGCCTGGGGAAACGCCTCGTCCGCCACAGTGGACCCGGCTAGCCGGACGATTTCCGGGTTGATGGAGTCGTAGCCGAGCAGGGTGGGAGCGGACATGGCGCACAGGCCTGTGATGAAGGTCATGACCGTCAGCGAGAACAGCGTGGGGATCAGTGTGGGAAGGACGACCTTCCACAGGACCTTGAACGGGTTGGCGCCCATGTTGCGCGCCGCCTCAACGGTGTTGTAGTCGATGCCCCGGATGTCATTGCGCAAGAAGAGCATGTGGTTGCTGGTACAGGCAAAGGTCATGGTGAAGAGGACCGCGTTGAAGCCGGAGAACCAGCTGCCGTCAAAAGACGGAAAAGACTCTTTCAGCGCGCCGGTGATGATCCCGTCGCCCGCATACAGGAACATATATCCCGTGACCAGCGCCACGCCGGAGTAGATCATCGTGGTCATATAGCCCATGCGGAGGATCTTCGCGCCCTTGATGTCGAAGTATTCGGTAAGCAGGACGATGGAGATGCCCACCACATTGACAGTGATCACCAGGCAGACGGCCAGCTTCAGGCTGTTCCAGACGAACTTGCCCATGGTACCGGCGAGAAAGAACCGGATCACAGCGAAAGGATCCGCCTGGCCGGCGGAATTCTTCTCCCGGAAGATACTCATGAGCGTATCCAGGCAGGGCATCAGCATAAACCCGAAGAACAGGTATGCGAAGAAGCAGATCCCGACCATCCGGACGATGAAGTCCGCCGGGAGCTTCCGTTCCCGCGGCGCGGTCATTTTTCCACCTCTTCCCCGGAGGGTTCGTAAGCCATGATGTCCCTCGGATCCAGGATCACGGAGACTGCCTGTCCTTCTTCATAGATCCGGAAGCCGTCGTTCTTTTCGATGACCTTGATGCTCTGGCAGCCCAGATCGATATAGTACTTGATATAAAGGCCGTAGTACTCACGGGAGGTCACGGTACCCGGCAGGACCGCCTGCCCTTCCCGCGGCTCCGTGTTCACGTGCAGCCGTTCCAGCCGGATATAGTTGTGCATGCCGGGGTCCATGTCCGCTCCGCCGTCACGCAGCTTGTGTACAAGCTCGGCGCTCAGCGGGTTGATATCCCCGATAAAATTGCATACGAACTCGGTTTTGGAGAAGTTATAGACCTCATTGGGAGTTCCGATCTGCTCAATGCAGCCCTTGTTGAACACAGCGATCCGGTCCGACAGAGTCAGGGCTTCCTCCTGGTCGTGGGTGACATAGATGGTCGTGATGCCGAACTCCTTCTGCATCTGCTTGAGCTCGTTGCGCAGCTGTACCCGGAGCTTGGCGTCCAGGTTGCTCAGCGGCTCGTCCATGCAGATGATGGCCGGGCCCGTCACCAGCGCCCGGGCGATCGCCACACGCTGCTGCTGACCGCCGGAGAGCTGCGACACAGCCTTCTGGAGCTGCTCGTCGCTCAGGTCCACCTTCCGGGCGATCTCACGGACCTTTTTGTCTATCTCCGCCTTTTTCATCTTCTTGATCTTCAGGCCGAAGGCGATATTGTCGTACACGGTCATCGTCGGAAACAGGGCGTAGCTCTGGAAAACGATACCGATATTGCGGTCCTCGATGGGGACGTGGGTGATGTCCCGGCCTTTGACCACCACGGTGCCTTCCGCAGGTTCAATAAAGCCGGTGATCGTACGCAGCGTCGTCGTCTTTCCGCAGCCGGAAGGTCCCAGGAAAGTGAAGAACTCTCCCTCCTTCACATGTACGTTTATGTCGTGCAGAGCGGTAAAGTCTCCGAATCTTACTACGATGTTGTTCAGCCTGATCATAAAGCATCTCTCCTCTGTCAGATCGTTTTTCCTCGATAAATGTTCCGCAGCCGGAGTCAAAAACACCGGCGGCCGCGGCCGCCGTGTCTCGCGGGGGCCTGCGGCCGCCTTCCTGCGGCTGTGGCGAGCCGGCAAAGCCGGCTCGCCACAGGGGGAACGGACAGTATCAGGCTTCCTTGCTCTGGGTCAGAGTCGCCCAGTCAAGGTTGTCCCAGTCGGGCTCGGCAGGCGCCGCTCCGGCGTCCTTCCAGTAGAAGCCCAGGTTGGTCAGGATGTTGGTCCACTCGGCGTTGTGCGCGGCCACGTACTCGGCATAGGTCATATCGGTGCCCGCGACCTTGGTCAGAGCGAAGTTGGGGATCTGGTAGATGGCGGGGATCCCGTCGGGATACAGGGCAGCCGCCGCGACCTGATTGCAGGGGAAGGAGTCGAATTCCTCGCCCCAGGCGGCCTGGACATCCGCGGAGCCGAACCACTCGGCAAAGGCCTTGACCGCCTCGGTCTGTTCCTCGGTACGGCCGGCGCGGTCCAGAATGCCCAGATACTCGGCGATGTAGTAGGTGCCGTCCTTAATATCGACCAGCGCCCAGTTCTCCGGATTGATGGTGCCCTTGAGCGGATGCTCGCTGGTGTCGGCCGCCGTGTCAATGGAGCCGTACAGGGAAGAAGAGTAGAACTCGGTCACGGCCACGTCGCCGCGGTTGAGAGGCTCGATGCCGTACTTCCATTCATCCCCGCCGAATTTGCCGTCGGCGCAGAACTTCCAGAGAGTCTTCCAGCCTTCCACGCTCACGCCGCCGGCCGGGGAGTCGGGATCGGCGAAGGGATAAAGGATGGCGGAGTTGATGTTGGCGTTGGTGGTGCCGCCGACCTTGTTCTGGCGATACCAGTCATAGCCGCAGTTGACAACGTCGGCCCAGTGGTCGAAATGAAGTTCAGCCCCATTGGTGCCGAACTCGTCGTTCCGGTAGAGCATCAGGACGTTCTGGATGACGATCCCGTAGGCTTTCCCGTCGTACTTGTACTCACCGACCTCGTTCGCCCAGGAAGGAGTCCAGTCCATGACCTTGAGGTTGGCGTACTTGCCGTTAACCAGCTGGCTCCAGCGGGTCTCGTTCAGGCCGAAAATAAGGTCTCCGTCCTTCTTCTCGTCGGCAGTCTGCACGGCGGCGGAGTCACCGGAGTAGATCTCGTTGGTGTCCAGGCTGATGGTGAATCCGGCTTTTTTCGCTTCTTCGACCAGCCAGGTCACGCGCTCGGTAGAGTTGGAGTTGGAATAGATGCGGATCGTGTAGCCGGAATAATCCGGGCCTTCGGCCTCTGCGGCGGGGGCGCTTTCAGCGGCCGGCGCGGCGGATTCTTCCTTCTTGGATCCGCCGCAGGCAGCAAGTCCCATCACGAGGACGAGCGCCAGCAGCAGACATACGATCTTCTTCATAGTTTGTTCCTCCTGTTTATTTTGTGATCCCGTTTCCCGGGATCGGCTGTAACGTATTATAGACCCGAATACAGGAAAAAATCAATAGAAATCGCGCCGATCTTCCGCCCGATTTGTCTATTTAGCCATAAAACGTTTTTCTCCGATCCGCGCTGTTCCCCGCGGACACAGCATGATCCTGGTATGCCGGGCCGCGTTGGGGAATTTGCGAATATTTTTATAAGGTACCTTGACAAATAATTCACGGCAGTGTATATTGTATTTCGTGAGGCACCTAATTAATATCTGATACAGAAAGGAAGTTCATACATATGTTTAGCCGATATAGGAACAGACACCATCATTCCTCACCCGGCAGCGGTTCCGGCGAAGGCTGCGGAAACGTGGACTGCGAGTACCGCGACCGCTGCGACCGAACCGGAGAAAACTGTCTCCGCCACAGCCGCGGACACGAAGAGGGGCAGCCCTTCGACGCTCCGGGACCCCGCTTCCGCGAAGGAGCGGACGGAGGACACCCCTGCCGCATCTGCGAATACTTTTATGAGTGCGACCACAGCGGAAAGGATTGCCGCCGCGGACCCGAAAACGAAGGGCAGGGGGCCGGCCGCCGCGGTCACGGAAGAGAACGCGGCTTTGAAGGACGCGGCCCCCACGATCACGGGGATGAGCGCGGCTTTGAGGGCCGCGGGCCCCACGGTCACGGGGATGAGCGCGGCTTTGAGGGCCGCGGGCCACGCGATCACGCCGAAAGGCCCGGCTTCGAGGACGATTCTCTTCGTTCCCTGCTGATCCGAGCCGCCCAGTCGATGCACCACCCCCGTGCCGGCGCCAGCCAGGAGCTGGTGCTGAGGATCCTGGACAGGGAAGGTGCTCCCGATCAGCAGTCCCTTCTCCGCGAGCTGCGTGTCCGGCCCGGAAGCCTGAGCGAACTGCTCGGGAAGCTGGAGCAGAAGGGCCTGATCGAGCGCGAGCGCTCCGAATCCGATCGCCGGCGGGTCATCGTCCGGCTGACGGAAGCGGGCAGGCAGGCTCTCACTCCCGGCGAGACCGCAGCGGACGATCCCTTCGCCGTCCTCACCGGCGAAGAGCAGACCGCGCTGCGCGCCCTGCTGGAAAAAGTGCTCGGACTTTCCGGCTCCGAGGAATCCGAAGAAACGGAGTGAGCCCTTCCCGGAGGAGTCACCGGATACAGCGAAAACCGCCGCGGCTTACCGCGGCGGTTTTTCTTGCCCGAAAACAGAATTCTTTGCTATAATGACCCTGCAGACGATTAACACGGATAAGGAAGGGATCGAAATGGATCTGCAAACGGTAAAAAAGAATCTGGAAGCCAAGGGCTACCGGGTGTCCTGCTTTGAGTCGTCCCGCGCGGCCGCCGCGTATCTCAACGGCCGGATCGACGGAGTCAGCGTGGGCTTCGGCGGCAGCATGACGGTGCAGGAGATGGGCCTGTATGATATGCTTGCGGCACACAATGATGTATTCTGGCATTGGCGTGTCCCTGAGGGAAAATCCCCCGATGAACTGCGCGCGGAGGCCGCCGTATCCGATGTTTACATCTCCTCCGTCAACGGTCTGGCCGAGACGGGAGAGATCGTCAACATCGACGGCAGCGGCAACCGTGTAGCTTCTACGATCTACGGACATAAAACCGTCTATTTTGTCGTGGGACGCAACAAGCTGGCTCCGGACGCGGACGCCGCCATGGACCGGGCGCGCAACGTCGCCGCTCCGAAAAACGCCCATCGTCTCGGGGTGAAAACGCCCTGCGCCGAAAAGGGAGACCGGTGCTATGACTGCAAAAGCCCCGCTCGCATCTGCCGGGCGGCTTCGGTTTTCTGGACCCGGCCCGGAGGATCGGATTACGAAGTCGTGCTCATCGACGAGGATCTGGGGTACTGATCGCGCTATTGACTTTTCACGGGCGGTCATATTACAATGATTCGGTATTTTTGAACTGTTCTCCGATCCAACGGAGGGAGGCTCCATGGAAAATATCCTTCGTTCCGGATTCGCCGCATTGGGCGTGGACGTCACGGACAAAGCCCTGGCCGCGCTGCGCCGGTACTATGAACTTCTTACGGAACGCAATCGGGTGATGAATCTCACCGCCATCGAAGGCGAGGAGGCTGTGGCCCGTCTGCATTTTCTCGACTGCGGCGCTCTTCTCAGCTTTCTGGATCTGTCCGGAATGAGCATTCTGGACGTGGGCTCCGGAGCGGGCTTCCCCGGTCTTGTGCTCAAGATCCTGTGTCCCGACACGGAGGTCACTCTTCTGGACGCCCAGCGCAAGAGGATGGAGTTTCAGAAGGAAGTCGTCGATGCTCTGGGACTGGAAAACGTACGGTGCCTGCACGGGCGCGCCGAAGAGATGACCGATATGCGCGGGAAGTACGATCTTGTCATCTCACGGGCCGTGGCAAAGCTTTCGATATTGAACGAGCTCTGTATGCCGATGGTACGGGTCGGAGGCCATTTCATCGCGATGAAAGGCCCCGATCCTTCCGAGGAGATGGCGGAAAGCAAGCGCGCGAGTTATCTGATGGGCGGGCGGCATGTGCGCTATCAGGCGTACACGATCCCCGGCACCGACGTGACCCACACCTTCATTTTTGTGCTCAAGGAACAGCCGTCTCCCTCTCAGTATCCCCGCAGGTATTCCAGCATCAAAAAGCAGCCTTTGTGATCTATACGATAAAGACCGTACCCGGCCGATCCGATCGGCTTTGGGTACGGTCTTTTTGTTTTCACAAAGAGATGTTTACAGTTTCTCTATCACGTCGGCCAGGATGTCAAGCCGGCTTCCCTCGACGCTCTCCACAGCGCCCTCGTCCACCTTCCGGGCCAGTTCCGGGTCGATCGGCATCCGGACCGTGTGCGGGATAAGGAAATTCTTCGCCGTCTCCTCCGCATGGCTGGGCCCGAAGATCTCGTGCTCGCTTCCGCAGTCCGGACACTTGAAATAGGACATGTTCTCCACCAGCGCGATGACATTCTTGCTCATCATGCGGGCCATCTTGATGGCTTTGGCCACGATCATGCCAACCAGTTCCTGAGGAGTGGCCACAACCACCACTCCGTCCACAGGCAGCGACTGGAAAACGGTCAGAGGCGCGTCGCCCGTTCCGGGAGGCATATCCACGAACAGGTAATCCACGTCTCCCCAGTGCACGTCGGTCCAGAACTGGCTGATAACGCCGCCGATGACCGGGCCGCGCCAGATAACGGGCGAGGTCTCGCTGTCCAGCAGCAGGTTGATGCTCATGACCTCAATGCCTGTGGCGCTCTCACCGGGCTCGATGCCAAGATCGCTCGAGTAGGTATTGCCGTGGATCCCGAAGGCCTGCGGGATCGAAGGGCCGGTGATATCCGCGTCCAGTACGCCGACCTTATATCCCCGGCGGCGCATGGCCACCGCCAGCAGGGACGTGACCATGGATTTGCCCACGCCGCCCTTGCCGCTGACGACTCCTATGACCTTGCCCACATGGGAGTTCTCATTGAGCGGCTTGAGGAATTCCTTGGGGTCTTTTTTGCTCGGGCAGTCCCCGCCGCACTTGCTGCAGTCGCTTTTGCATTCGCTCATATTTGTGTTCCTTCCTTACCTTGGTCATATTTCGCGGCCGGGCTCCGGCGGATCGGATCCCGGCAGGGTATCTACAGTTTCAGCAGAGTAGTCGCGATGCCGAAATAAACGAGAAGGCTCAGCGCATCCACAATGGTGGTGATGAAGGGACTGGCCATTACCGCAGGGTCGAATCCCAGCTTTTTCGCGAACATGGGCAGCGTGCAGCCTACGACCTTGGCCACCAGCACCGTCAGAGCCATTGTGATGCACACCACCGCCGCCACGCCGACGGTAACATCTGTGTTGCCCATCAGCATCCGGTCGATCAGCATGATCTTTCCGAAGCACACCGCAGCCAGCGCCGCTCCGCACAGCACGGCAGTTCCGATCTCCTTCCAGATCACACGCGCGACATCGGAAAACTCCAGTTCGTCCAGCGAGAGCGCGCGGATCACGGTGACGCTTGCCTGGGAGCCGGAGTTGCCGCCCGTATCCATAAGCATCGGGATAAAGATCGTCAGCACCACCTGCGCGGCGAGAGCGTTCTCAAAGCTGTTGAGGATCATACCGGTAAAGGTGGCGGAGACCATCAGCAGCATCAGCCAGGGAATGCGGTGTCTGAACAGATCCCACGGAGTAGACCGCAGATAGGTCTTCTCCGAGGGCATGATGGCGGCCATCTTTTCGATATCCTCGGTGACCTCCTCCTGCAGAACGTCGATGGCGTCGTCAACGGTGACGATGCCGACGAGCCGGTTCTCCGTGTCCACCACAGGCATGGCATTGAAGTTGTACTTGGAGAACATCTGAGCCACGTGCTCCTGGTCCTCCGTGGTGGTCACGCTGATCACGTGAGGCTCCATGATGTCCTCTATGATGTCCTCCGGATCGGACAGGATCAGCGTCCTCAGGGAGATCGCGCCGATCAGCTTTCCCTGGTCGGTGACATAGCAGGTATTGATGGTCTCCTTGTCCACGCCGGTGCGGCGGATACGCTTGATCGCCTCCTCCACGGTCATTTTCGGCCGAAGGGAAGCGAACTCCGTGGTCATGATGCTCCCGGCGGAATCCTCGGGGTAGCGCAGGATCTCGTTGATCATCCGGCGCATCTCCGGATCCGCGGAGCGCAGGATCCGTTTGACCACGTTGGTGGGCATTTCCTCCACCAGGTCGACCGCGTCGTCCACGTACAGCTCGTCGACGACTTCCTTCAGCTCGGCATCGGAGAAGCCGTGGATCAGCAGCTCATGAGATTCGGGCTCCATCTCCACGAAAGTCTCAGCCGCCAGCTCTTTGGGAAGGAGCCTGAACAGGAGCGGCAGGACGCTCTCGTCCATCTCCTCAAAAACAGCCGCCACGTCCGCGGGATTCATCGTGATCAGGATATCCCTGAGCGTCGCGTATCTTTTGCCCTCCACCAGCGCGGCGAGGGTGCTCTCAATGGTAACGGTAGTCTCCGCCATGAAGCCTTACCTCCTGACAAATTCATTTACAAGAGCGCAAGGCACAGTCGGGCCGATTACCCCATGCCGGTCACGGACGCCGGACATAAGGGTACGGATGATCGGCCGTCACCTGTGCCGCCGGAACATTGACCGGATTCCATGACCTTCACCTCACTTCATTCTGAGCTGCGGCCCCGGCGGGAAATCGCCGGAGCTTTTTGATTCACTGCGCGTCGGGCCGCTTTTCGCCGCCCTTGCCGCGGCTTCTGCCCCGGCGCGCGCGGTTGTGACTTTTGTGGGCGGGAGCCCGCTCGTTCGTCGCGGCGGAATTGGGCGCGCCTCCCTTTCTCGCCGTCTTGACCGGTTCCGCCGGTTTTTCGGAGCTCTGCGTTTCCTTCGGGCTCTTTTTGGAGCGATGGCGCCTGCGCTGAGAATTCCTGTGCTGCTCCCCGGAGGGCTCCGCCGCGGGCTCCGCGGCTGCTGCGGGCTCTTCAGCGTACTCACCGGGCAGGAGCTGAGGCATTGCCCATTCATCTTCCTCGGGTTCTTCCTTGGGTTTGGGCACGTAATACAGCACATGCGGCAGCGGCTCTCCCTCGGGAGGCCGTCCGCCCGGCACCTCGGCTACCTGATCGGCTTCGAAAGTCTTTACGTTGTCGTCGCCCGGACCGTCCAGCCGGACTTTGACCGTCTGCCGCAGGAGATTCACCGCCGTCACGCTGCCGTAGCCCGCCGTTGTCTCAACAAAGGTCCCGTTTTTGGGAATATGCTTTACCAGGTCCTCATAAGCTTCCTGCTCGTAGCGCAGACAGCACATCAGGCGGCCGCAGGTTCCCGATATCTTTACGGGGTTGAGAGACATGGACTGTGTTTTTGCCATTTTGGTGCTCACGGGCTGGAAGTCATCCAAAAACTCATGGCAGCAGAACGGCCGGCCGCAGATGCCCAGGCCTCCGAGCATTTTCGCCTCATCGCGCACGCCGATCTGCCGCAGTTCGATCCTTGTGCGGAACACTCCCGCCAGATCCTTGACCAGCTCACGGAAATCCACGCGCCCGTCGGCGGTAAAGAAGAAGAGGATCTTATTGCCCTCAAAGGAACATTCCACATCCACCAGCTTCATCTCGAGCCGGTGCTTGCGGATCATCTCCTTGCATATCTCAAAGGCCTCGGCCTCCCGGGACCGGTTGATCTCCGCAACGCGCAGATCGTCGGCTGTTGCCGGGCGCACGACAGGGCGCAGAGGCTGCACCACATCGGTATCCTCTACCATATGGTTGCCGTTAAGGCATTTTCCGAGTTCCATCCCCTTGGATGTCTCCACCACCAGCCTGTCGCCGGGTTCAGCTTTTATCCCGGCAGGATCGAAATAATACGCCTTTCCTCTGCCGCGGAATTTAACGGTGATAACTTCAGTCAACTTTTTGCCTCATTTCTCGTATACGTAGGTAGCCAAATATCCCGTCACATGCTTCACGTTGAGATTGGCCCGCAGATATTCCTCGCCTCTGCCGAGGAAAGATTCCAGAAACAGTATCTCCCCGGGTCCCGCGCCGCAGCGCACGGCCAGCGCTCTGGCGCAGGAGACGACCGACAGGAGTTCGGCGTTCTCCAGCTTTTCCATGGACAGCGACCATCGCAGCAGTTCAAGCCTGTCCGAGCGAGCGTCAAGGAAACCCTCGGCTCTCGCGGAAACCTCGGCAGGGAACTCCTCTGTCCTGCCGCCGCAGCGCTCCGTCGTGCAGCGCGAACGCACTGTGGGGAGCAGGGCTTCGGGCCGCTCGGTGCACAGAAAGAAGCTTACGAACCCGGGCGGTTCCTCCAAAAGCTTCAAAAAAGCGTTTTGAGCCGCCGTATTCATTGCGTCCGCCTCCGGCAGGATATATACCTTGCTTTCGGCTTCGTTGGGCAGGACCAGCGCATCCTCTGACAGCGCCCGGATCTGGTCCACAACGATCTCTCTGCGCAGCTTTCCCGAGGAATTCGGCTGGCGCTCCACGACCTGCACATCAGGGTGTATGCCCGGATAGTCTCCCCGGAAAACCTTGCGGCAGTGCCGGCATTGGCGGCACGGACGCGCCCCGCCGCCCTCGCACAGCAGCGCGGCGGCCAGTGTCCTGGCCCGCTCTTTCGTGTCCTCTCCGGCGCCGGAGAGGATCGTGGCATGTGTTCTGTGTTCCATATCAATTCAGTATAGCACATTCTCTCCTGCTTTGCTACTAAAATCTCTCTGTTTCCAACCCATTTTCCTGCCGGCGGCGTGTCCTCTTTACCCGATGCCGGTTCGGAGGACGCAGCCCGGATGCTCTTTATGGCTTGACGCGGCGGCGGCAAAGTATATAATATAAAGCAGAAATTCAATATGGAGGCGTATGCCATGAAACGATCCCTGTATAAATGGGCAGCTGTGGCGCTGTGCGTACTGATGTGCGTGCCGCTCCTGTCCATGACTGTGCTCGCGGAAGACTCCGCTGAGCCCGCGGCACAGACGTTTGATGTATTCGAATATATCGTTGACGGTGGGGCCGTCACGATCACTGCCTGCAGCCCCGACGCGGAAGGCAAGGTGGAGATCCCGGCCACGATCGACGGAATGAAGGTCACGGCTTTGGGTGACCGGGCTTTCGCCGGCTGCGGCAAGATCACGGAGATCACGATCCCCAAGGGGATCAAGACCATAGGCGAGGAGTGCTTTATGGGCTGCGGCCTCACCGCGGTCTCTCTTCCCGCAACCGTCGAATCCGTAGGTCCGGGTGCTTTCTCCATCCCGACGCTCACATCGATCGGTGTTAACAAGAACAATAAAAATTTCAGCAGCAACAAGGGCGTCCTGTTCAATAAGAAGCAGACCTCTTTGGCGGTCTTCCCCGCGGGAAAGGCCGGAAGCTATACGCTGCCGAACACGGTGAAAACGATCCGTGCCCGCGCCTTTGAGGGAAGCGCCCTCACGGAGCTCAAGCTCTCCGGAAAGGGTAAGCTGGCCACCATCGGCGAACGGGCCTTCGCGGGAAGCGCTCTGAAGAATATTGCTCTCCCCAAGACGGTCACTTCCGTCGGGGCCAACGCGTTCGCCGACTGCGCCTCTCTTAGTACCGCCAAGCTTTCCTCCGCTCTGACGGAGCTGGCCGACGGTGTCTTTTCGGGCTGCTCCGCCCTGCAGTCGGTATCCCTTCCCAACGGCCTGAAGAGCATCGGCGCCCATGCCTTTGCCAAATGCTCCGCTCTGACGACGATCGATCTCCCGGCCGGCGTCGCCGCTTTGGGCGATCACGCCTTTGCCGAGTGCTCCGCGCTTACCGGCATCACTCTGCCCAACGCCGTAACGGAGATCCCCGAGGGTCTCTTTGAGGGCTGCTCCGCTCTCAAGGAGCTGAGTCTGACGCCCTATGTCACTTCCATCGGCAGCAGTGCGCTGGCTTCCTCCGGCCTGACAAGCATTACCATCCCCGCAAACGTATCTTCTGTCGGAGACCGGGCCTTTGCCGACTGCGCCGACCTGGACGAGATCGTCTTTGATCACGACGAGAAGGACGCCCTGACGCTCGGAAAGGAAGTCTTCGCCGGAGCCGGCGGCACCGACACGACTGTCCGCGTTCCGGAGCCCGATTCTCCCGCTTCGGCTATCAGCGGATACGGCTGGGACAGCGACGGGCGTACCGTGACCTATGCTCAGAACGAGGACATCACCGCCCGCACCGTCAAGCTTCTCAGCGCCGAGGCTGTTTTCAACGGCGTCACGGTAAACTGGACCCCGCTGCCGGACACGCAGCGCTACCACATCTACCGCAAAGAAGCCGGGGCCGAGAACTGGGCCGAGGTAGGTCAGAGCGCGCAGACACTTTATTACGACACCGCTCTCGCCAGCGGCAGGACCTATTACTACACCGTTCGCGCCGAACGCGGCGGATTCATGAGCAAATACGATCCCGACGGCGTCTCGATCGATTACATCGCCTGCCCGATCCTCAACACTCTGACCAACGGTGCCTCCGGCGTAACGCTCCGCTGGGGCAAGGTCGGCGGAGCGAATACATACCGCGTCTTCCGCAAGGTCGGCGGCGGTGACTGGGTCAATGTTGGCGACACCACCGGCACCAGCTTCACGGACAGGGCGGTCGCGCTCGGAACGAAATACACCTATACCCTTCGCGTCGTCTCCGACGACGGCAGCCGTTACCTGAGCGTCTATGATCCCCGCGGTCTGTCCATCGTCTACTATCCTCTCGCCACTCCTTCCGTCAAAAAGCTGACCGTCAACGAAAACGGCGTCTTCATCGAATGGGACAGAATTCAGGGCGCTTCAAAGTATCGTGTTTTCCGCAGGACCGGCAACGGCAACTGGCAGACTCTCGGCGATACCCAGGATGTTGCCTTTACGGATACCGCCGCCCAGATGAATACCGCTTACTCCTACACGGTGCGCTGCGTCTCCAACGACGGAAAAACCTATCTGAGCAACTACAACAACGGAGCGGCCATCACACGCGTGGCGGCGCCTTCCATCTCCTCTCTGACCAATGTGAACGGCGGTGTGGAGATCAAGTGGGGCCGGATCACCAACGCGGCCGGTTATCGGGTCTTCCGCAAGAGCGGCTCCGAAAACTGGAAAGCGATAGCGGACACCACAAGCCTCAGTTATACGGACACGTCTGCCAAGAGCGGCGGCAAGTACACCTATACTGTCCGCTGCATTACCCACGGCACCAAGTTCTACTCCAGCCTGTACGATCACACCGGCAAGACCATCACCTACATCGCCGCTCCTCCTCTGCAGACTCCTGTCGGAACAAGCAGCGGCGTAGAGATCAAGTGGAACGCCGTCAAGGGCGCCGTGAAATACCGTGTCTTCCGCAAGACCGGCGGCAGCAAGTGGCAGGTACTCGGCGACACCACCGGCACCAGCTATAAAGACACGGGCGCCGCTTACGGCACAACGTATACCTACACGGTGCGCTGCATCACCTCCGACGGCTCTGCGTTCACGAGCGACTACAATCACTCCGGCAAGACCATCACTTATCTGGCCGCTCCCAACCTGGCCTCTGTCTCCAAGGGAGGCGGCGGTGTTACGATCAAGTGGTACAGGGTCAGCGGAGCCACTCAGTACCGCGTTTTCCGCAACACCGGCGGCGGCTGGAAGAGTATCGGAAACACTTCCGGCAACAGTTTCGTTGACAGGAATGTTCAGAACAACACCTCGTACACGTACACCGTACGCTGTCTGACTCCCGACGGCAAGGGCTATGCGGGCGGCTACGACACTGCCGGTCTGACGATCTATTACACCAACTGAGTTTTTACAGATAACTCAAAGCGGGCTGCCTTCTCAGGCAGCCCGCTTTCTGTATTTCTATGCGTTATACGTTCTCTCTCAGACGTGACAGCACATTTTCCGCCTGACGGATGCCGTCGACTCCGGCGGAAAGGATCCCTCCGGCGTATCCGGCCCCTTCTCCGCAGGGGAACAGTCCGCGGATATTGCTCTGCCCCGTCGGGTCCCGGCAGATCCGGACCGGAGAGGATGAGCGGCTTTCCGGCGCGGTCAACACCGCGTCCGGCAGATCGAATCCTCGGAGCTTCCGGGCGAACATGGGGACCGCCTCGCGCAGGGAGGAGAGCACGAATCCGGGCAGGCACCCTTCCAGCGAGCGGTAACGGACTCCCAGCGGATAGGTCGGCCGCACGATTCCCGGAGCGGTGCTCGTTCTTTCCGCAAGAAAATCGCCCATCAGCTGAGCGGGGGCACGCCAGTCGCCTCCCCCCGCGAGGAAGGCCGCCCGTTCCCAGGTGCGCTGCAGCTCCACGCCGGCCAGCGGATGGTCCGACCCGAAGTCCGCGGGGCGGACCTCGCACAGCAGCGCCGCGTTGGCGTTTTCTCCGTCACGCGCGAAAACGCTCATTCCGTTTACCGCCAAAGCGCCGTCCTCACTGGCCGCGGCCACCACGGACCCTCCCGGGCACATACAGAATGTGTACACGCCCCGGCCGTCGGCGAGCTTGACCGACAGCTTATAATCCGCCGCTCCCAGCGCCGGGTGTCCCGCGAACGGCCCGTACTGCGCCGTGTCGATCAGCCTCTGGGGATGCTCGCAGCGGACTCCCATGGAGAAAGGCTTTTGTATCATCTCCGCGCCGGCGCTGTACAGCAGATCAAAAACATCCCTGGCGCTGTGCCCCGCAGCCAGGATCAGTGTATCGGCAGGGAGGAACTCCTCCCGGTCTCCTTCGGCGAGCGTCACGCCCGTGAGTGTTCCGTTTTCTATGCGCAGGCCCGTCAGCCTGGTGCGGAAACGCACCTCGCCGCCGTTTTCCAGGATCATCCTTCTCAGGCCCCGTACCGCTTCCGGCAGGCGGTCTGTGCCGATATGCGGTTTTGCCTGCCACAGGATCTCCTGCGGGGCGCCTGCCGCGGCGAGGTCCATAAGCACACGCGTCCCGCGGCTGTCGTGGGTGCCGGTGGTCAGCTTTCCGTCGGAAAACGCGCCGGCCCCGCCCTCGCCGAACTGTACGTTGGACTCCGTATCCAGCACTCTCGTGCGCAGGAAGCGCTCCACATCCTGCCTTCGCTCGTCGACGCTGCCTCCTCTTTCGATGAGAAGAGGCGCGGCTCCCGCGCGGGCGAGCGTCAGCGCCGCGAACAGACCTGCAGGTCCCGCCCCGCAGACGATCGGGCGTCTTTTCGGGCTTCTCTCCAGCCGGTCGGGAAGCGGATAGGACCGCGGCACATAAGCCGAGAATCGTTCCTCGCCGTGCCGGAGAGACACCGCCGCCGAAACAAGGAAATGCACATCCGTCTTTTTTCTCGCGTCCACGCTGCGCCTGAGCAGAACGGTCTCGACCACGTCGGACGGCTTTACGCCGAGTTTTTTCGCGCAGGCCGATCTCAGATCCCCATCAAGCGGAAGCCGTACATCCCGAACCTCGATCATGTCGACGCGCTCCTTCCCGCCGCCAGCCCCGAGGCAAAAGCCCAGTGCAGATTGTATCCTCCGCAGCGTCCGTCTATGTCCAGAGCTTCTCCGATGCAGTACAGCCCGGGCACCCGGCGGCTTTCCAGCGTGAGCGGATCGAACTGCTTCGGATCCGCGCCCCCCCGGGTCACCTGAGCGCTTCGCTCGTCCCCGGGGCCCTGCACCGTGAGGCGAAAATCCTTGATCGTTTTCGTAAGAGCGGCGGCACTGTCTTCTCCCGCTGAGCGCAGCAGCGCCTCATTGACTCTCCGGTGGAAGGTCCCTGTCATCCGTTCCCTCGCGTCCCTGCCCGGGAAGTCCCGCCCTGCCAGCCGGGCATGCAGATCCTCCCCGCTCAGTTCCGGCATCAGGTCCAAAGCCAGCGTATCCCCCCTCCGCGCGAAGCGGGACAGGTCCAGTGCGGGGATCCCGCTCACACCGAAATCCCGAAACAGGATCTCTCCCGTCTCGGCCGCGATTTCTTTTCCGCCGCGGACAAGAGCGGCTCGGCAGCGGACTCTCAGTCCGCTGAGACCCCGTATCGGTCCGGTATCGGTCCGCAGCGGACACAGCACCGGCTGAAAAGGTATGCGGGAAAACCCCAGCGTCCCGAGCAGGTCGGTGCCGCCTCCCGTCGCCACGATGACTTTGTCCGCTGTGATATCGCCGCGTTCCGCCGTCTTCACGATAAAGCCGCCGCGATCCCTCAGCCGGATCGAGAGTGCCTGCGCCGAACACATCTCCTTTGCGCCGCGCTCGGCCGCCGCCAGACGCAGGACATCCAGCACAGAGGACGCTGTGTCGCTGCGCGGATAGACGCGCCCTTCACCGTCGCTGACGGTCCACAGTCCGATCGATGAGAAGAATCCCAACAGCTCCGCGCATCCCGTCTTCTCCAGAAGGGGCTTGACATATTCCGGGCGGTTGTATGCCTCGGGAGAAATATGCAGATTGGAGAGATTGCACCGGCCGTTCCCGGTACGAAGGATCTTTTTCCCCACCCGGTCGGACCTCTCCAGTATGGTCACATCCGCTCCCGCCTCGCCGGCGGCAACAGCCGCGGCCAATCCGCCCGCTCCGCCGCCGATCACCAGGATCCGGGATCGTGTCTGTTTCGTCATGGGTCCACCCCCCTGCGGGAGTATCATAGCATAAGCCGGGCAAAACGAAAAGAAAAAAAGCTTGACTTTCCCCGGGTATTGGGTATAATACCATTTGCGCCCACCGATACAGCGGGATTGTGTAAGGGTAGCACAGCAGACTCTGACTCTGTATGTGAGGGTTCGAATCCTTCTCCCGCTGCCATGCAAAAGCAGCCCGGCCAACGGTCGGGCTGCTTTTGCGTTATATTCCCGATCGCGGCGAGGCTGAATCGGCAATATACGGAGCTGTACGGAACCCGGGCAGAAAGATAAGAAGAAATGAATGTTAATAAAAAGAGTTCGGAAAACGGCATACCGGAAGAAAGGGTGCTGTTTACCATACGCGGGAGCGTGAAAAAGCGGCTCGTCACTGCTGCGGTATTTGGGCTTTTCCTGCTTATGACTCTCGCGGGAGCTTTTATTCTCAAAAGTGTAAACGCGACTGTTATGGGCGCGGGGGCTTTGATCCTGTCGTTTTGGCCGCTTGCGGACGCATATGACTCAATCGCGGTTTCAAATCTCAGGATCAGGTACTCGAAATTCAGCAAATTTACGGCAAAGACCGAAGATGTACCGCTGGACAGACTGGCGTTATGTTCAGAGACCTCGGACGGGAAAAAGATCGAAATGCTGTTTTTGACCGATGATTCAAAAACTCCGCAGTCGGTCCGATGCCTGATATTTGATAAGGCGGATGAAAATGCCCTGCTGCTCACACGGCTGCCTTGTCCAAAACAGGAGGACCTAAAGCAGATTCTTGAGTCGATTAAATAAGTGTCCTACCCTCCGGGGCAGGGCATTTATTTATACCGGCAGGGTCTCGATATTTCCCGCTGTTATGCTATAATTTCCCCGCATGGCTTCCCGGTTATGACAGAGTCCGTTTTACCGGACTATAGTTATGATAATATTATTTCAACGACCGGGGAGGACGGCCGGCAAGGGGCAAGTCCGGATATGATCCGTCATGGGCGGCCGAGGCCGAGGGGCTGTCCGCTGCGCCGGATGACGATTGGCAGCTATACCGAAGAAACCGGACAAAGCTGTTAAGGAGGTGAAGACATGGCTTACAGCGAACTGATCAAAAGCTTTGACAAAATTCGTGACTATATGCGGGAGTTCTATGTGTACGGCTTCAAGAGCCGCGAGGACTATACGAAAAAGAGCGCGCGCAGCTACGACGACGAGCGCCGGCGGATCGAGAGCTGGCTGGGCGGCTACATGGCCTTCCGGCACACCGCCGAGGGCAAGAGCGTTTTCATCTCCGTGGACAACCGCAGCGTCACCTTCAACCCGCTGCACAGCGCCTGGAAGGCGAAGAGCTTTACCGACAAGGATATCGTGCTTCATTTCTGCATTCTGGATATCCTTGCCGACGGCATTGCCCGCAGCGTGGGCGAGATCACCGACGGCGTGGCCGACTGTCTCTCCCACGCGCC
>JAEEGI010008053.1_pt1 | contig 23368 bp, 12 predicted proteins | sample 8958751 | NCBI WGS metagenome assembly JAEEGI01 (sample SAMN16246545, study PRJNA631951) | gut metagenome | biome: gut microbiome; feature: rumen; material: KS-attached | host: Bos | place: Iran: Karaj | collected 2018-10 | reverse complement strand
TCGGGACGAAGGTCTTCACAGGGGCGACCGCGGGCAAGTGGAGCGTGGATTCCAACTGGAGGCCGGCTGGCGTCCCGACGAAGGACGACGCCGTCTTCATCCGCGCCAGCGTCAACGTGAATCTCGACTGCGTGGCGGACGTCGCGTCGCTCGTCGTCTCAAACGACGCCTACGTCTCCGCCAACTTTGCCTCGGGCAAAATCACGACCCGCACACGTGACGCCGCCTCGCTCGCCGCAGGCGGAGAGTATGGCATTCGCTCGCGCGGCGACGTGACGCTCCTTGGCACCGCCAGGATCTATCTCGGCGGCTACGGCATGGCCACCAACTACTTCGAGGTCGGGGGTAACCTTACGCTCGCGGGAACGGCGAACTACCTCGCCCTCTATGCGGGACCGTGCGGTCCGGCGGGGTCAAAGGTCGATTGGTACAACGGCGGCATGCGCGCCACCGTTGGAGGTCTCACCTCCATCGCCTCCGGCTGCTGGATCTACTCACACGCCCATGCCCGTTCGACAACGGCTGACTCAGAGAAGGTCTATGCCACTGGCGCGCCTGTCGTCCTCGACCTGGGAGACCTCAACGTTGCGTCCGGCGGCGGCATAAGCGCATCCGGCCTCGGCTGGGGGCAGCGCTCCTCCAATCCGATCGCCGCCAATGCCTCCTCCAGCCTCGGCGGCGGCTATGGCGGCAAGGGGGGAGGCCCGGGTTACGGCCCCTACGGCTACGCGCTTGCACCATTCTATCCTGGCATGAGAGGCGGCAACAATGGCGCTGCTGGCGGCGGCAGCGTCCGCATCGCCGCAAGGAACGCCACAATTGCCGGCTCCGTCCTCGCCAACAGTTCCGCCGACATCAATAGGCAGGGATCGGGCGGCGGCATCTGGATCACGGCCGCCACGCTCAACGCGGCGAGGGCCACTATCTCGGCAAAATCGCAGTTTGCACGGCACTACAGCTCTGACTACTACACCTACGGACATGGCGGCGGCGGCGGACGCATCGCCATTGGCCTGGGCATGGCCACATGGCAGATCGAGGACCTGATAGCGTATGGGCGGACGGACGACATCGCCACCGGCACCATCGTGGAGACACTCGGCCCCGCGACCATCTCGGTGGCGGGTTCCACCGGTGCCGAGCGCAATACGACCTGCAATGGCGAGGACGGCACGGCCATCGCGTACGTCGCGCGCGACGCATCGAAAGCCGTACTCTTCGTCACGACGGACGCTGACGTCGAGCTTGACCCCGGCGCATCGCCCGCACTGGGCGCGCACACTTACGCCTCTGGCACCGACATCAACGGCGCGACCTTCCCGGCGAGCACGGCCGTCATCGCCGCCGACGGCTCCCTTCGCGCCGCCTGCACGGGCTGGACGCTCACATTCGCGAACGGATCCTCCGCAAGCGGGAACGGCGCCACCGTCTCAGGTGCCCCGGCGCTCACCAACGACGCGACGCTTGTCTGGCATCTCGTCTCATACGAGGCGAAGCCTCTCTTCTCCGCGATTGGCGACGCCACGGCGACGGCCACAACCACATGGGGCGCGGCCGACGGGACGATGTCCGTGACGGCCTCGGCGGGCGACGCCGCCTACGAGTTCCAGTACTGGCTCGGCGACGTCCCCTACTCCAACCGCTACGACAACCCGCTCGTCATTCCCGCCGCCGCGCACTTCGCCGCCACGGCCTTCTTCGGCCGCAAGGCCGGCGAGGCGATACGGTCTGTAGACGCAACTAACCGACGTGACTTCTTCGACGCCGCCAACTGGACGGGCGGCGTCATCCCCGGAACGAACGACACGGCCGTCGTCTATAGCTCCGGCACGAAGCAGATGATGCAGGTCCCCGCCTTCTTCGCAGTGAAGAACCTCGCCGTCAGCAACGCGTATCTACTCGTCAACTGCTCCGTCGGAGTTGACAACGACTCAACGAGCATGAGCCGCGATGTCACAACTCCCGCCACCCGCAACCGCCATTCCGTCCTCGACCTCGCCCGCACCGAGCCTTTCGGCATTGATGTCTCGGGGGATATCCTCCTCGACAAGGGCGGCTACATCTACATTGGCGGAAGAGAGCAGAGCGCCTATTCCAAGGTCTTCGTCGGCGGCGACATGACGCTTAAAAGCGGCTACTACCTGCAGTGGGGCGGCTACTACCTCCCCGTCCCCGCCGCCAGCCACGCGTCGTACTATCCGCTCCCAAGCCTGGCGCCGTACTTCAAGGGCCACAACACGCTCGACGTGAAGGGCGCGACGAAGATCATGTCCGGCAGCTGGATTGTCCCAATGAGCGACTACCGCACGGGCGTCTCGCCGTGGATGACCTTCACGGACATCGTCGTCGATGCGGGCGGCGGCTTCAACGGGAGCCACTCCGGCTTCGGGCGCCACTACCACATCGGGACGCGCCAGTACTACACCTGCCCCGCCGGCGCCTCCTCCTCGGACAATTACCACGGCGGCGCGCACGCCGGCCTCGGCGGAAACAACGCCGGCAGCAGCGCCAGCCCCAGCTACAACACGAACTTCAGGACATACGGCTTCGAGAACGCGCCGCTCTACCCCGGCGGCCCCAAATACACGTGGCGCGACGACGCCAACAACGGCGGCGGTGGCGCAATACACTTCGAGGCCGACTCCCTGACGCTCAACGGCAAAATCATGGCCACCTGCGGCGAGGACAATGTCGCCAAGGGCGGCAAGGGCGGCGGCGCCGTGTGGATCAACGTCAAGAACCTCACCGTCGGCGACAACGCCTTCGTCTCCGTCGCGGGCGGCAAGAGTTCCGGCGGCGGAGGCGGCGGCGGACGCGCCGCGGTCTGCGTGGGCCTCACGGACGAGCAGCTCGAGTCGCTCGCCTTCTCCGCCGACCACACGGCGGAAGACGTCAACGTCTCTCCGCTGGCCGACTTCCTCGGCGACAAGTTCGACTGCGCCGGCGGCCCCTCGTCGAGCAAGACCCCGGGCCAGCCGGGCACGGGGGTGTACATCGTCAACACCGCCGGCGCCAAAGTGCTGACCGTGGCCGGGAACCCCGAAAACGTCGGCGACGTCGTGCCGCCATACGGGCCGTCGACGCTCGCGCAGGGAACAGTCACCAACATCTCCGCGCCGGAGGCGGTCTTCGTGGCGGACGGCGACCTCTCGCGCCGCGTGTGCATGGGGTACACCGTCAGCAACGCAGCCACCGGGGCCGTCACGTCCGGCCCGGACCGCGCGCTCCAGCTCACGGTGGACGACGACCTCTTCGTCACCTGGCACTTCACGAACCTCCAGCACAGCGTCATGGTCGCCGCCGAGGGCAATGGCTCAATCGCCACCAACGTCCTTTCCGACGCCGCCTCCGTGTGGCAGGGCGACGCGACTCCCTACAGTTTCACGGCTGTGCCGGCCGAAGGCCAGGTCTTCGCGGGCTGGACGGGGAACGTTCCCGTTGACCAGCGCGAGAACGCCACCTTCGCGTTCGAGACCGACAAGGGGCGCAACTTCTCCGCCGTCTTCGTGACGGCCGCGGCGGGCGACAAGGTCTGGACCGGCGAGGGCGACGGCTCAAGCTGGTATGATGACGCGAACTGGTCGCCCGCGGGCGTTCCAGGTCCGCGCACTCGCGTCACAATCCCCGCCGGATTCACGGTGACGGCCGGCTACGGCATCCCCGTCCTGGCCGGCTCCCTCTCCATCGCCTCCGGCTCCTCGCTGAACGTTCGCACGCCTTCCACGTTCAGCACCGACGTCAAGCCCCCGTCTCTGGCGACCGAGGCCGACTACTACAAGGCCATTCTGCGCATAGGCGGTTCGCTCGTCCTCGACGGCACGCTCACCGTCGGGCGCAAGCACTCGATGTCGCTTTCGGAACTCTCCGTCGGGGGCGACTTCGAGATGGGCGAACGCGGCGTCCTAAACGCCTTCGCCGGCTACCGCCTGCTTTACTGGAACCAAACCGTTGGCTGGGACGAGGGCGGAGGTTCCGTCCGCGTCGGCGACAGGATGTCGCTCGCTTCAGGCGCCTGGGTCTACCCGTGGTGCAACGGCCTCCGCGGCGCGCCCGTCGTCTTCGACGTCGGCTCGCTCTCCGTCGCCACGAACGCCGGATTCAACGCCACGGCCAAGGGCTACACCTACACCATCTACGACAGCGTGCGGTACTGCTACTGCCCGGGCATCATGTATGAAAACAACTATGCGGGCGCCACATTTGCCGCCCTCGGCGGGACTTCGACCATGGGCCACGCACCGCGCGCCACGATCTACGGCTCCGCCGTCGCGCCATTCGTGCCGGGATGCTGCTCGCGCAACGACGGCGGCGGGACATCGGCATACGGCACGGGCTATTCCGGCGGCGGCGGCGCAATCCGCATCCGCTCGCGCGGCCCCGTGCATCTGCGCGGCTCGCTGATCGCCGACGGACAGGCCGGCTTCTGGAGCCAGGGCGGCGCCAGCGGCGGCGCAATATGGGTCACCGCACCGCGCGTCAAGATGTGGCCGGGGGCCATCATCCGCGCCCTTGGCGGAGGAACCAACTCCGACAACGCATGCGGCTCGGGTGGACGCATCTGCATCGCCGAGGGACTCACAGACGCGCAGATCGCCTCCTTCATCACCAATGGGACGGCAAGCGGCAGGTACACAGTCAACAACCTCGTCACCGACCCGGCGGCCAAGGCTGAACTCGTGAATGGCACGCTTTCCGCAGCTGGCGGATTCAAGGCGGAAGGCTCCGTTCAGAACGGCGGCGACGGTTCCGAAATCTGGATTACCACGCCCCCGCCTCGCACGCTCATCATCCTCCTCTAATGACGCATGCCTAGTAGAGCAGTTTTTTGAAGGCGTCGATGTCGGCGCTGCGCTGCGCGTACTCGTCCGGCGGGAGGACAATCTCGCGGAGTGTCCCGCCATCGATGCGGAAACGTTCGACATTGACGGCCTCAATTCCGCCGTCCATGTCCACGTTTACGAGCGAGATGTCCTCGAACGGCTTGCCAGGGCGGGACCAGATGTAGGATGGCTCACCCTGCGTGCCGGAGATGTTCGAGAAGTGCAGCCCCCTGACGGACGGCTCCGTCGATTTCAGCCGGTGGACGCGCAGAAAGCTCGAAGATGTATGGGAGACGATGTTGGCGAAGCGGATGTCCGCGAAGTCGCAGCCGTGCGAGGGAAACCACGTCGAGGAGAAGTTGATGCCGCGTACCGAGTCGCGTATCACGCAGTTGGAGATGGCGCAGTCATGGATCGAGCCGTCCCCCACCCCGATGCGGAAGGCCTCCTGAAGTGAGGAAAGCGTGCAGTTCGTCACGGTGACGAAGGCGGTTTCGCATGGCGCGTGGACCAGTCGTTTGCCGTCGGCCCGGAGGCAGAGCGAATCGTCGGAGGTCTCGATGTCGCAGTCCGAGACGCGCACGTGGCGGCAGCAGTCGATGTTGAGTCCGTCGCCGTTCATGATGAGCGGGTCGGCGCGCGAGGTCCGTATAAAGAGTCCGTGAACGGCTACGTCCTCGCAGCCGTGCAGCAGAACGGTCCAGTAGGGCGAGTCAATGAGATGAAGTCCCTCGAGACGCACCTGGCTGCACTCGCAGAACCACAGCATCTGCGCCGGGCGCCACTTGATGGCGTCCTGCGCGTTGTGTCCGCCGAGGGCGTTTACCCCTGTCTTCCTGCCGATACGCGCCCTGTCGAACCCGTCCGTCATGAAATGTCTTCCGTTGCCGAAGACCGTTCCCGCACCGCGCAGCGTGACGTCGGTCTGCCCGACGCAGAGGAAGAGGTGTCCGCCCTCGTGGTTTTCGGCCTCGGATCGACAGTTCTGCGGGCAGACGTCCCACGGGTTGTAGTCGGCTGGGTCCTTGCTCGCCTCTATTGTTGCCCCGGCGCAGACATTGAAGTCCACGTGGCTCTTGAGATAGAGTGTGCCTGTCACGTAGCGGCCGGCCGGAACGCGCACTTCGCCGCCTCCCGCGGCGTTTGCCGCGTCAATCGCAGCCTGGATGGCGGTGGTGTCCTTCGAAGCGCCGTCACCGACGGCGCCGAACTCGCGCACATTGAAAAGTCCGGAAGTTTTCATGTCAAAAAGATTGGGCCACGTTCTCCGCGCGGCGGATGTAGGCGTCCTGCTCCGCCTTGCACATGTCGTTCCAGCGGACGTTCCAGCCGCAGATGCGCACCTGCAGGCTCTCGTATTTCTCCGGGTGCGCCTGGGCGTCGCGTAGTTCCTCCACGCTGAAGACCGTGAACTGGATGACCCCGCCGCCGTTACGATGGTAGACTTGGACTAGCGCCCGCATGGCCTCCAGTCCCTCCTTGCCCTGGCACACCGAGGGGTGCAGCAGAACATCGAGCGGATAGTCGCTTGGCAAAAGCTCGGCCGAGGAGGAGGCTAGCGTTGACACGAGCGCCGTTGCGCCCTCGGTGTCGGCCCCCATCGTAGGTGAAAGGTTTTTCGAAAGCTCCTCGCCGGCACGGCGTCCGTCTGGCGACGCCGGGGTCTTACGCCCAAGTTCAATGAACCTGCGCGAGGAGTGTCCGCTTGCCAGGAAAATCCCTCCCCGCGAATTCGGGAAGCCGTTCATGTTTGACGCGAAGGTCTCGATTATCCTTGCGCCGAGCGCGTTTGCCTCGCCGTCGTTGTTGCCCCACTTCCGCTTCGACCGGCACATCCGCCTCCGCAACTCCTCGTTCCCCTCCCAGTTCGCCGCCGTGATGGCGCCGAGTTCGGCGAGCGTGACTTCGCCTTTGTCGTAGACAAACTCCTTTACGGCCAGCAGCGCGTCAACGGCGCTGCCGAGGCCAAGCGCGCGAATCGTCGTGTCGTTCCCGCGGGGGCATCCGTCCGCGAAACCGTCCTTGCGGTTTCGCAGCGCGTGTTCCGTCGCGAGGGTCATGAGATTCGCGGGATTGACTTCCGAAAGCACCTTCTCCAGCTCGCACACGAGTTCGCGGCTTCTGACAGTAGTTTTAGACAGACGACGGAGATATTCTGCCAGAAATGATTTAAAATCTGGCAAACGCTGTGCGTTTGCCTCTTCCAATATCCTCACCACGGGCATCAGGAGATTGAGGTTCGCCGCGTCGGTTGTGTTCAGGCTGTCGCAAAGGCCGAATTCGTAGCACCCGCGGACGGCCATCGTGCGGCAGTCCTCGTCGCTGGCGTTTTTCCATCGCCTGAGGGCCTTCGCCGCCGATTCCTCCCCGAGGAAAGCGACGGAGCGCCTGCGCCGCGCCATGTCCAGAAGCTGCCGCCATGCCCAATCGGGGGTGTTGTCCGCGACCTTCACGATGAACTTCGGCGAAGTGAGGTTGAGTTCGTCGGCTATTTCGAGGATGATGCGCGAGACCTCGCCGAACTCGCTCGTGCCGTCCCTGCGGGTGCCGCCGAATCCTATTGGCTGCGCGTAGTAGTTCGCCGCGGAACCCCACTGCCAGAGGAAGTGCCTCATCTGCTCGCGGAACTCGGCCTCGGTCGTGCGGCCGGCTGCGATGTCGGCCTCGTAGTAGGGCGCGATGAAGGCGTCAAGCTCGGTGAGCGAGCGGCACTGGATCCCGTCAAGGTGTTCCGAGAAGAAGAAGTAGATCCATACGAACATCAGCATGTCGTATGCCGTCTGCGGCGGACCTGTCCGAAGGCGTTCAAGGCAGGCGATTTCCCTGACGAGACGCCGCGATTGCGGCGTCTCGCCGGGCAAATCGCAGTGACGAGTGACGAGTGACGAGTGACGAGTGGATGCCAATTCAGACTGTCGCTTTCGGCCTTGAGCGATGAAGCGGTCGATACCGGCCAGAATCGCATCCATGGCGATGAAACACGACTCGTAGAAGGAATCGCCTTCTTGGGAGGGCCGCGCTTCGTCGCGGCCGCGGTCGCGCGGGAGCGCGACCCTCCCACAGCCCATTCTGCATTCTGCATTCTGCATTCTGCATTCTGCCGTTGCCGCGGCGCCATGCGTCGCGGCAACGGCCGCAAGCCGCGCCTTCATTCCGGGGAAGCCGAGCGAAAGGATGACGCGCCAGTCGGGGACGGAGTGGTCGAAATCCTGCCACATCAGCCAGCGGCCGTCGGCATTGCCGTCGCACCACTCCTTGACGACTTCGGGACTGAGCCGTTCCGCGTTGACCTCTTCCGCGCGCCTTCCCATCAACTTGCGAATGGGCAGGCTGAGCCTGTCCCAGATGGCCATTGCCGGAAACCAGTCGAGCGGGGAGACGTCGATGGACTGCTCAAGAATCTGCACGGCGAAACATCTGGCCTTCGTAACGCGCCACGACTCGCCTGACGCCCTGCCCTGCGCGACGATCTCGTCGAGCCGCGGCGTGAACGCCTCCTGCGGGATGCCCGTCGATTTGTCCGTCACGTCCTGGCGGAACTTGCGGCGGAGGTAGGTGTCCTCGTCCGTGATGTTCTCAACATACGGATCCCACCATGTCATGTCATTGTAGCCGCGCTGTTTTCTTTCCATTGTCTTCATGCCGGTTGACGCCGCCAAGGCCGTTTCAATTATACCACCAGCAATTGGACAAATGCTTTTCCAAGGGTGTTTTTCCTTGAAATGTGCCGAAAGAACAAATACAATGGTTGCGATTTGAAAGAAGGCTTCCTAAATGAAGTATGATCCAAGCAAAGTTCTAGGCAAGTTCCGCTCGGCGGCGGCCGAGACCGACGCCCGCGTCAAGGCCGGAATAGAGGAGAACCGGAAGGGGACGATGACGCTGTCCTTCAAGGACGCCGAGGGGCGTCCTTGCGAAAACGTGCACGTCGTTTTGAAGCAGAAGAGCCACCGCTTCAAATACGGCGCGAACCTCTTCATGCTCGACGAGATTCCCGACGGCGCCGAAAAGAACGAGGCCTACAAGGCACGTTTCGCCGAGGCCTTCAACCTCGCGACCCTTCCGTTCTACTGGAAGGACCTGGAACCGGAGCAGGGAAAGCCACGCTACGCAAAGGGCTCCCCCCGCGTCTACCGGCGTCCGTCGCCCGACCTCTGCGTCGAATGGTGCGAGGCGAACGGCATCGAGCCAAAGGCGCACTGTCTCAACTACCCGGCTGCCTACACCTGCCCCGACTGGGCGAGGGGCGATTTGCAGAAGGAGAAGGTGTTCCTCGAAAAGCGTTTCCGCGAACTGGCGGAACGCTACGCCGGCCGCATCCCCATGTGGGAGGTCACGAACGAGCTTCTCATCGCGTTCCGCGTCGGTGAGACAGCCATATTCTCCGCGCCGGATCTCGTCGAGTGGAGCTTCAAGACGGCGGAGAGGCACTTCCCCGCCAACCGCCTGATCATAAACGAGGACTCCGACACCGCCTGGAAAAGCTGGGGGACGAGAAGCGCCTACTATCTGATGGTCGAGAACGCCCTTCTGAAAGGCTGCCGCATCGACGGCATAGGAATGCAGTTCCATTCGTTCTGGGGCACGGACATGGACAATGTCGCCAAGAGGGCGGCCGAGCGGTACGACCCGCAGCGCCTCTTCGACGTCATGGACACCTACGCTCTGCTCGGAAGGCCTCTACAGATAACCGAGACCACCATACCGGCCTACTCGGACGACCCGGGTGACGAGGAGGTGCAGGCTGAACTCGTGCGCGAACTCTACCGCATCTGGTTCTCCCACCGCTCCATGGAGGCCATCATCTACTGGAACCTTCCCGACGGCTACGCCTACGGCACGAAGCCCGGCGACTTCTCAGGCGGGGAGAACGTCTTCCACGGAGGCCTCTGCCGCTTCGACCTCTCGCCAAAGCCGGCATACAACGTGATCCGCGACCTCTTCGGGCGCGAATGGCGGACGAACATCGACCGCGAGGCCCCTGGCGGACAATTCTCCTTCCGCGGCTTCTACGGCGCCTACTCGCTTGAGGCGACATCCAACGGGAAAACCATCGCCACGGATTTCTCCCTCGCCCCCGACGGACGGACCTCGCTGGAACTGACCATTTAGGAACCTTTGAAGGGCCTACAAGACCAATCATCCCACATCGTGGTGGAATTCCAATGGCGAGATGGGCATCGAAATTTCGATGCCGGCGGCGTCGGCGAGGTCGTATGCCTCGTTGAGGGAGGCGGCGATGAGCGACGGGGCGTGGGCGTCGGTGTTCAGGATCACGCGCGTCCCCTCCTCCGCCACAATCTGCCAGAACGGGAGCCAGGGATATTGCGGCCGAACCGTTCCGTCGTCGTCCTTCACCCACGGCTTGCGGAAGCCGGAGGTGTTGATTTCCAAAGGCATTCCCGCGTCGCGCGCGGCCTGCGCGATGTCATGGGCGGCGGATTCGCAGTCCGGCGTCCACGCGGTGCAGAAGCAGCCAAGGAGGTCGGGATGGGCGACGTAGTCGAACAGGCCGGTCTCTATGCCGTCGACAACATACCGCGCGTAGCCGCGCACCCACGCCTTCTGGTCGATCGTGGGGGAGCGCAGGAAGGAATTGTACCAATGCTCCGATCCCGCCTCCATCGTGAACGAATGCGGCGCGAAAGCGATGAAGTCCAGGCCAAAACGGCCACGCAATTCCTCCTCGAACCAGTCCAACCCAAAGGATGGAACCCACTCGCATTCAAGGCCGGCGTAAATCCGTATCCCGGGATATGTGTCTGCGGCGAAGCGGATGGCGTCAATGTAGTCCGGCATCTGCGCGTAGTCCATGCGCACGCTATCCCAGCGGCCGTCCATCGTCGGAGTGTGGTCGGATATGCCGAGCGTGGTGATGCCGGCGCGCATCGCCTCGGCGCAGTAGTCGGCCACGTCGCCCGCCGCGTGCTTGCAGCGGTAGGTGTGGCTGTGCCAATTGGCGCGGAAAAGTGAGTGGTTCATCGCAATTCAAAGTAGATAACAATATACCACACATGTAGCCATCTACGCTGAATTTGGTTGTCACGGCTCCTTCATATTCTCCCGGTGAGCCTGCGCCCGGGGGAGCGTCTGCAGCTACTGAGAGGGTGAGGGTGGATCATTCTTGTCGCCGAGTTGCTTTTTGGGGTACTCGAAGTACAAGTCTTTGTAGAAACTAAGACTCCTGACAAAAAACCTCGGCAATGGCTCCCACAGTTCCCTTCTGGCTCCTTCTGTCTTGATTACTCCAGCAGAGACGGAATCTTTGTGCAAAGTTACGGCAATGGTAAAGGTTCGGAAAAACTATCATTCCAGTCATAGCGATCTTCCTTGTACAACTGTAGATAGTTCCAAATTACCGGAGAAAGACCACTGTTCGCCCATCCGTTTCCCACGATGTTTGTGATGGTCTGACGCATCAGTTGCTTGTCTCCTTGAACCCTTGTGATGTTCACAAGATTTGTTACAAGGGCGCGCGTTACCGGCCAATAGTTGCTACCGTTGTAATTGATTTGACTGAAAGGTATGGCCGTGTATCGAGGGAACATTGTGCGATAGTCGTCAAACACGGCATTTCCCGGCGGAGCACTTGTTACTGAGAGGTAACCACAGAGTCGGTCGTAGTACATGTCATTCATGCTCTGGTTTGCCCACCAGTTGTTTGTAAATGCGCAAACGAGATAACGCTCACCAGAAACATATCCAAAAGGACGCGCATTGGGCATGTATTTCCAGGAAATGCTACGAACGGTTATGTTCGACGAATTCACTCGCCCCCAAAGGACATCGTCCACGGCGAATCCGGCGGCGCATTCTTCATCGTTCGACACGATGCTGCCATCGACCACGGTGCCGGTGAAAATCAAGTCGCATATTCCCGCTTGATGTGGAAGCAGACTAATTTCCACCACGGCATTGGAGTCGACATCAGTTGCCATTCCGTTGTTGGCAAAAAGAAAAATGGCAGCGGAAAAAAGAAATAGAAGTGTGGTCTTAGGCATAACTCCTCCTTACGGTGTTTTCGGGAAAACAAAGTTCAACATTAGGGCGGCCTTGGCCCTCTCGTCATCCAAGTAGTGCGACTCTGCGGCGGGAAGGGCGAATCCGCCACAAGCAAAATGGTTGCAAGGGGATTATTCAATCATCTTAATCCCATCCGATTGATTATCCACTCGATTGATGAAACCATGTGTGTCGCGGGGCTTTGCGCGGTCCTCCGTGTCGTAGCGAAAACTCTTGTAAAGTATCATCTGCCTTCTGACAAAGGTCGGCAACCTCCGGGAATTGCTCACGTCATGGACTATTGATTCGACAATTTCCCTGACCTTCCCCTCGTCGCACTGAATACGCCCTACATCGATGAGATTCGTAATCAAGGCCCGTGTTCCTTCCCAGTAGTTCGTCCCGTTATCGACGAAGTGGCTAAGTGGAATCGCGCTGCTGAATCTATCAACCAGCCTAAAGTCATCAAGGAACAGTCCGGTCGGCGACTGGTTCGTCGCAGGCACGAAGTGCAGAAGTTCACGGTTCGGGCCATAATAATACAGTCTCTCCGTCCACCAGTCGTTTGTGAAAGCGCCAACCAAGTATTTTTCGCCAAGCCGATATGGAGGGTCATAGGGGTCTGGCGTATAATCACGGACGGTTATGTTGGTGCCGGAGGCACTACCCCAGATGACATCGTCCACGGAGAACTCTGCGGAGCCATAGTCGTTTGTCGCAACAGGTGTTCCTGTAAAGATGATATCGGCAATGCCGACGAGATGCGGAAATATGGTGATGAAACTATAGTGAAGCGGAAGGTTCCATTCCGCAATTGCGGTCCGAATGCCAAGCGTGAATGACATTCCAATGACTAACAAAGATTTAAACAGTGGAGTCGCCATGATTTTCTCCTTTTCAGTAGGCTTGCGGGAATACGAACTGAAGATAATTCCTGTTCTCCGGCATCCATCTTTGAATGTGCCAGAGGTCAAAACCAAGTCGCATAAGTGGTCGTTTTAGGATGCCATCATCCATGTAGTGGCTTCCGTCTTGGCAGTTGTTATGGCCTCCGCCAACCGCAGAAGCAGCAGGTACAAGCCCCATCGTATGGCAAATTTCGTGCAGGGCGGTCTGGGAAAGAATAACGGTCATCAAGTCAGCCGAAAACGGCAATGGGACATTGCGCCAGTCGTTATAGCTCTTTATGTCAGGATCAATGTAAAACGCATTGTACCAATTCAGAATATACTCGCGAATCGTGCGGTTGTAGACATCCGACGAACCGGAAGGGGAGTCATTTCTCTCGTGGCAGTTTGTATTTGGCGTCAATCCGAGGGCTTCACCGTACAAATCGGGATAAGGACCGTTATACTTCCCCACGTTTATCACGGCCGTTTTATGCGGCTGCGGTACATCAATATCAGGTCCAACTACGATTATGTTGGCACTTACCGGAAAAAGATCCTGAACCTGAGCGATGATTCCCGAAAAAGCAACGACCGCATTGGAAGTGGCGCAACCGGCGAAAATCGTCACATTTGTAGAAGGAAGTGTATCACCTTCTATGCCGACATAGTTATAAACAAGCGGTTGTCTGAACTCCTCAATTGTGTTTGAAGTCCATGTGATTTGCACATACTGCGGAATGGTCTGCGTCGTTGAAAACTCGGAGACGAGATTGTTCTTGTCGTCGAAAGTGCGCGATATGACCGTGACGAATGGAGGCGGCACGTACTGGCCTGAAGCAACAGCCGGGAGGGCGCGGGTGAAAGTGGTCTTGCTGTCATAGACAAGGGAGTCGGTGCCGTTGGACAATGGCGCGGATGATGTTGCCTTGGTGTCCCAGTCAATGGATGGCGGATTGTCGCGGGAAATGGCGGTTCGCCGCTGAAGGCCCGGTACATCTGGATTTGTGTCGATCCAGGCCAAATGCTGCCACCCCGAAGCAGTTTCGCGTCCGGCCTCGACTTCAAGGTAGAGTTTCGGGTCGTCTTCGTCGTCGCCGAATGGATGCTCGCAGTCGCGGTAGATTGGGTTTATCGTCATGTTGGTGTGGTTCGGAGGGAAGGCAATACCATTCGTCGGGTTGCTGTGCCCGTTGCAGAAATGGACCACCGCCTGTGTGGTGAGGCTGTTGCCCGCCTTGGCGTGGAGTGTGACTGACGAGTGCCATTCATCATCCATGCCCGATACAGTTGCCGACAGTTTGTTGCTTGCCACGTTGACGCATGCGGCCATATAGTCCGGCTCGAAGCTCCAAGTCAGTTTTCCTGAAAGAGATGGCGTGTCGGGGACGCATCTGGCCCAAACGGTAGCGCTTTCATTTTCGTGGACAACCTGCATCGACGGTTCGAGGAAGATGCACGGCGCGTAAATCTTTCCACTTCCTCCGCTTGCCCCCGTGGCGGCCGATCTTGTGGGAGGTGGCGTGGAACGGGGCGGCTCCTGTTGTTCTTCCTCCAAGAGGCACGAGGCGAAGATGTCATCGGCGTTCTCGGCAAAGATGCCCTCCCCCGCCTCCAGCGCAAGCTGGACGGGTAGACCGTCGGTTCGCAACTCGACGTTCCAGACCGTTCCCGTCGGAATTGAAAAGGTCCATGTATTTGTTTCGCAAAGAAGAATCGGCATGTCGCCTATCCGCAGCACGGCCCGGTTGCTTGCCGGGGTCGACGCCTGAAGCGTAATTGTCACAGTTCTGTCGCCCTCTTGCCAGTTGAACAACCTGTGGGCGGCGTATTGATCCTGGCTCCATCCGTCCGGCATGCCGTCGCCGTTGGAATCGGGGTTCAGCGGATCCGTGCCGTTCTGCACCTCGTAGCCGTCCACGAGGCCGTCGCCGTCGGTGTCCGCGTCGTGCGGGTCGGTGTGGTAGCGCTTGACCTCCTCCCAGTCGGTGAGACCGTCGTCGTCCGTGTCGCCTGAACCGTCACTCAAATCGCCTATGTAGGCGATTTTGAGGGTTGAAAGGTTGAAAGGTTGAAGGGTTGAAAGGTTGTTCGTCAGCGAAGGGTCTTGAAAGGTCAGAAGGTCTTGAAAGTCGGAAAGTCCGAAGGTCAAGGCCGCGCCATTTCGGAAGAGACCGATGCCGGTGAAGTTAGTCTGGGCGGGGTTGTAGCGGTACGTCACCTCGCCGTTCTCGTGAAACTCGGCCTGGAACGACACCGGTTGCGAAACGTCGCGCTCCAGTCGCGCCCCCTCCCATGTGACGACGCGGGAGCCTTTGTCCGTCGTCGCGGTCCAAATCAGCGAAGGCATGAAGTCGGGCCACATGCTCGCGGGCAGGAAGCCGTATGACCCCTGGAGCGGGGCGTACACGGTTATGTTCGAGTAGACGGATGTCTGCGCCAGCTCCTGTATGGGCACGCCGGGGGCCGGGGAGCGCAGCGTCACCGTGCCGTCGGTGTGAATCCACACGGGGTTGCCGAGGTCGAGGCCGTCGCGCGCCAGCCTGTTCGTGTAGGCGTCGAAGTACCAGTCGCCGTCATCGTGCGCGCCGCGCTTCGCTATCTCCTCGGCAAGCTGCGCGTTCTCAGGCATCGTGAGGTCGTGCGTCTCGTTGGTCCCGACGGATGAAACGGCGTAGTCCGTCAGCCGTTCGCTTGAAGTAAATATGTTGGTGCAGAGCGAGGCCACGGCCCCGCCAAGCGTGCGCATTCCCTCGCCGATATGGCCGCCGAGGATCTTGTCGGCCCCGTAGGCCACGGCCGTCAGGACGAAGACCGTCACGAGGCATCGCATGAGCCGCGAGGCCCCGCGCCACCACGCAACCAGAGGCGCGTATACGCCGCGACGATGCTGGGCGCGCGCAATCGCGACCACGCCGAGGGTGGCCAGAAGCAGTATGAGGTAAGGGAGAATGTGTTTCATCGCATTATGAGCTGCGTGCCGTCGGGCGACGAGCACACTTCAAGGCTTTCCTGTGGCGGCGCACAGCCCCTGGTCATGACGCGCAGCATGTTCCACGAGGCCGCAGGCGGCAGGGCCATGCCGAGTGGGCTTGGCAGAATGGGGACGCCGCAGTCAAGGAGCGATAGTTCTCGAATCGAGTCGTTTGGACGGATGCCCAGCCTGAGCGTCAGGGTCTTGCGCGCATCGGCGGTTGCCGGGAGCATCTCCACGCGATTGGTGAGACCCGGCGCGTCGAGGAACCAGCAGCCGCAATCCCACCCGAACCGTAGCGATGCCTCGGCGGTGGACAGACTGCCGTTTGCCGGGGCCGTATCCGCGCCGACGGCGATCTCCACGCAATTCGAGGCCCCCGCGTCCAGCGAGAGCGAGACGGAAAACGAGCGGCTAACGTCCCAGGCAGTGAAGGCGATGTTGGTTGAGGCCTCAGTGTCCGCGAACGCTGATGAAGGAAGCGTCGGCGGAGCGATTCGCTCTGCTAATGCAACGGTGGCAACAAGGGCAAATGTCAAACTGTGGATGAAAGATTTCATGGCATTATTTTACCAAAAAGCAGTTTACAGGGATTGATCTACGCGTTCCCCTTGGCTCGGTTGTGGGTCTTGCAGAGCATCTGGCAGTTGGCCTCGCTTGTATCACCGCCTTTCGACCATGCCGTCACATGGTCGGCCTCCATCTCCTTGAAGTCGTAGATGCGCTTTGCGTTTGCGGCATGGCCGATGGCGCACAACGGGCAATTCGAGACGCCCTTGGACTTGGCTTTCTCCTTTTGCCTCCTATACGCCCTTTTCGCAATCTCGGGGCTGAAGATTCGGATCTTGAGAAGCCTGGGATCCGTTTCACCACCAAGGACATATTCAAAGATGTTACGGGCGTTCGTGATCTTCTTGTCCTCGGCGTCGGCGAAGAGCACCTCAATGCGTCCCCAAACCTTGTCGGGGTCGTAGGGATTGCCATGGAACTGCTCGTAAAGCCGCCCCCACTCAAGTCCGCACATTTCCGACCTGGTGTCCTTGAACACGCCACCAAGCCATGCGATGACGCTCTCGAAGTAACGTGTCAGCTCCGTGATGTCGGGGTTGTAGCGGTGGTCTTTCAGGTATTGCCTGACATTTCCCTTCGACACCCAGTCAAGTGCTTCGGCCAATATCATCTGTCGCTTCTCGTCACCGGCGACAAATCTTTTCCATTTCTGCATGTTCGCGTTCGACGAGTTGCTGAACACGGCTTTCGCCGCCGTGACGAATGGTCCCGAATACGTCGCGTTCAGGAGTTCCTGCTCGTTGAGGGGTTTGCCAGCAATGTTTATTGTCCTAAACCAATCCTTGATTTCAGCCTCGGGATCGTCGCCCTCTCCCTCGCAGATGTAGATTGTTAAAGGCGTATTCAGTAGCCATCCGTGGTGCGACGGGTCGAACTTGTGCGGATCTCCGTTGGCGTCAATCACATCAAGCTGCCCTGTCACGAAACGCCCGAAGCTTGTTATGCGTTGCTGCCCGTCCAGAACTTCGTACTTGTCCTCGCCGACTTTCAGGAAGTAGATGAGACCGATCGGGTATTTCTTCAAAAGCGACTCCACAACCGCCACGTCGTCCCTGCCGTTGGCGTAGATGTAGTTGCGCTGATACTCGGGCTGGATGACGAGCCTGCCGCTCCACCCGTAAAGCCCCCTGCCTTCAAGCGAATTGTAGGAGAAACCCTTGCAGATGTCCCCGACGGTAATGTCAGTGCGAAGTTCGGTCTTCATGTGCAGTTGACTTTCAGGTGGTGTTTATCGGTTAGGGATGGAACTTTTCGAAACCCTCGTTATGGTTTTAGCCTACGCGGTTGGAAATCATTTCTCCATGCGGTAACGTATCAAAATGCGAGCGTAGAGTTGCGTATATGGAGCTTCATCTACGAGATAGTATGTTTCCCCATCAGGCTCTTTGGTCAGTTTCAAAGAAGCTCCATCGTTCAACTTAGTGACACGCTTTCGCTTACCATTGGGCGATACCTCTATTTGTTCCGGATAAACCTTGTTAGCCGCTCCGAACCATGTCTTAGTGATTCCAACGATCTCGAACTGCTCTGGGCAATACTTGTCAAGGAATGATATTGGGACGCCCATAATGCCAGAGTAATCGCTCGGTATCGCATCGGTAAAGGGCACTTCGATGGCGTCGTAGTTGTCATATTTATTGTAACCGACGCACTTGACTTCCTTGTGGCGTGAATACTTCTTGTTGTCAGCCATCGTCATAAGTTGTAGCGGCTGGTGACGGCGTCCATGTTCAAGATTCGTGAACCATCTCACGCCCTTGACACGAATGAAACGATTTCCCTTCTCATCTACGCGCCAACCTGCCGCTTCCAGCGGGTATTCCTTTGGTACACCGAATTCGCGGTCTCCACTATGTATGCTTTCACCGAGCCACATTCTGTTGGACATGATGAGCGGAAAGACTTCCTTGTAGGTTATGGCATTCATATTGCCTATGATGAGAAAGCTTTTCCCCGCTGTGACAATCCATGTGAGAAATTCCCTAAAGAGCGAAAATGGTGGATTTGTAACGATTATGTCGGCCTCGTCGCGCAACCGACATACCTCTTCACTTCGGAAATCGCCGTCTCCTCTAAGATACTGCCATTTGATGTCGTCGTAATTAATCTTGCCGTCGCCCGTCACGTCGCGGTCGAGGACGAAAATGCGACCGCGAGATTTGTCAATGTCTCCTGCAGCCCAATCAAAGAGTACCCCGTATTTTTCGCGTTTGGTGTCAGGCGCGTAACTCGTCGAGATGAGCTTCTTCAGTCCAAGTGCAGAAAAGTTCTCCGCGAAAAAGCGGGTGAAGTTGCTCCATTCGGGATCGTCGCAGGGGAGAAGAACTGTCTTTCCCTTGAATGTGTCCGGGTCGTATTCGAGATAGGCGTTGATTTCCGCTTGGATGTCCGCATACTGGGTGTAGAATTCATCCTGTTTCGCTGTTTTTGCCTTCCGTAGCGCCGTGCTGTCCGCCATGCTTGTCTCCTGTCGTGATGCGTCTGCATCGCGGCAAGATGGATGGGGCAACGAAAAGAGCGCGTCCTCAATCCATGCCCTCACCGGAGGCCCTACCACAGGCCCGTGAATTTCGCATGGCGAGAACGCGCCCATACGGGCGCGTTCTGCTGATGGAAATTCACATGGCCAATGTGCGGGCCAATAGAAGAGACGACGAAGGAAGGTGGTAGGTTTTCCGGTGAGGCGTCGTTTAGCAGTTACGCAAGATTCAGTTGTGGTTGAAGGTCAGTCTAGAGAGATGTGGTCTCCTTGTTAGTCAAAGGCGGGAGGGCCGGGCATCGCCCCGGCCGCCGCTTGTCCAAAGTTCGTACCTTGGACGCTGGAAGTATTGTAGCGCAAAGATGTGCACCGTTGCAACGAAAATGATCGGCACCGCATGGTGCCGTCCAACTCAGAGTCCCGAGAAGGGGTTGGAGCCGAATCCCGAAGGCCCGCTCCGCCAGACCTGGCCGCCGTCGCGGTCGACCTCGCGGTTGAAACCTCCGCGTCCGTAGCCGCCGGGGCCGCGGTCGCCACGTGGCGGACGAGGACCTATCTGCGGGTTGGAGCGCGCGGAAAGAGAGATGCGCTTGCGGGGGACGTCGACTTCGAGGACCGTCACCTTGAGCTTCTGCCCGACCTTCACGACTTCGGCCGGGTCGCGGACAAAGCGGTCGGAGAGCTGCGAGACGTGGACAAGTCCGTCCTGATGCACACCGATGTCGACGAAGGCGCCGAAGGCGGCGACATTGGTGACGACGCCCTCGATCTGCATGCCGGGCTTCACGTCCTCGATTGTGAGAACGTCGTCCAGGAACTTCGGCATCTCGAAGGAGGCGCGCGGGTCGCGCCCCGGCTTCTTGAGTTCTGCGAGAATGTCCTTGAGCGTGAGTTCGCCAACGTCCGCGGAGACGTAGTCGCGCAGATGGATGCCGTCGACGAGCGAAGCGTTGCCAATCATCGCGCGCAGGTCAACGCCCATGTCCTTCGCCATCTTCTCGACGAGGGCGTAGCGTTCGGGGTGGACTGCGGAGGCGTCGAGCGGGTTCTCCGCGCCGCGGATGCGGAGGAAGCCGGCGGCCTGCTCAAAGGTCTTGGGACCGAGCGTCGGTACGTTGAGAAGCTCCTGCCGCGACTTGAAGGCACCGTGTCCGTCACGGTACGCGATGATCTTCTTCGCCATCGACGGGCCGACGCCGGAGACGCGCGCCAGAAGCGGCGCGCTGGCGGTGTTGAGTTCGACGCCGACGTGGTTCACGCAGCTTTCGACCACCTCGCCGAGCTTGTCCGCGAGCATCGGCTGGTAGACGTCGTGCTGGTACTGGCCGACGCCGATAGCCTTCGGGTCGATCTTGACGAGTTCCGCGAGCGGGTCGAGAAGACGGCGGGCGATGGAGATGGCCCCGCGAATCGTGAGGTCGAGGTCGGGGAACTCCTCGCGGGCGATGTCGGAGGCGCTGTAGACCGAGGCGCCGGCCTCGCTGACGCTGACGACGATGATCTTCGTGGCGTTGGCCTGCTTGAGCGCCTCGCGGACAAAGGCCTCGGTCTCGCGCCCGCCGGTGCCGTTGCCGATGGCGATGGCCTCGGGACGGTGCTTCTGGATGAAGCGGAGAAGGTCGATCTTCGCCTCCATGAGGCTGCGCCCGCCCTGCGCGAGGTAGATGGTGACGGTGTCGAGGAACTTGCCCGTGGCGTCGAGCGCGGCGCACTTGCATCCGGTGCGCAAGCCGGGGTCGATGCCGATGACGCGGTGTTCGCCGAGAGGCGCGGCGAGGAGAAGGTTGCGGAGGTTGTCCGCGAAGACCTCTACGGCGGCACGGTCTGCCTTGAGCTTCATCTCGACGGAGACGTCGACCTCGACCGACGGCGCGATGAGGCGGCGGTAGGCGTCTTCGACGGCGGAGCGGAGCTGCGCGCCGTAGGACGTTCCAGGGCGGACGTTGTACCGCTTGGCGATATCGTCGACAAGAGGCTCGGAATCGACGTCGAGCTTCACGCGGAGCACGCCCTCGGTCTGTCCGCGGCGGATCGCGAGGTAGCGGTGCGACGGAATCGTCGCGGCCGCCTCGCTGAACTCGTAGTACTGCTCGAACTTCGTCGGCTCCTTCGGGCGCGGTTCGACGACTTCGGAGACGACCTTTGCGGTGGTCGAGTATGCGTGGCGGACAAGACCGCGGACATCGGCGTCCTCGGCGATGCGCTCGGCCACGATGTCGCGCGCGCCGGCGAGGGCCGAGGCGGTGTCCGCGACGCCCTTCTCGGCGTCGACGAATGCCGCCGCGTCGGCGTCGGGGCTGCCATCGGGCTGGGCGAGGATCTTCTCGGCGAGCGGTTCGAGACCGCGCTCGCGGGCGATCATCGCGCGGGTGCGGCGCTTCGGCTTGAAGGGGAGATAGAGGTCCTCGAGGGCGCTCTTGGTGCCGCAGGCGAGGATTTTCGCCTTGAGCTCGTCCGTGAGCTTGCCCTGGTCCTCGATGGACTTGAGGATGGTGTTGCGGCGCTCGTCGAGTTCGCGGTGGTAAGCGAGGCGCTCCTGGATCTTGCCGATCTGGACCTCGTCGAGGTTGCCGTGCGCCTCCTTGCGGTAGCGCGCGATGAAGGGGATTGTGTTGCCTTCGGCGAGAAGGCGGGCGACGGCCGCGATCTGGCGCGGCGAAATGCCGAGTTCCTGGACCAGCTTCGGGAGGGAGGCCATCTCAGCTTCTTGTGTTTCTACTGTGGGCATGGATTCTCCAAATTGAAAGTAATACCATTATACCATGCGGGCCGACGGCCCGCATGGTATAATGAATGGGCAAAGACGGCGAAGACCGAGGGTCACAGTCCCAGCAGTCGCGAGGCCGGAACAATTGCGTCAAAATAGCCGTCGGCCTCCACGGACGGGGCGAGTTCACCGCAGTAGACGAGCGCGGTCTTTATTGACACGCCGGGTTTCCTTCCTATCTTCGAAACCTTTTCGTCAACTTCCCGGATGACTTCTCGCCCGATTTCGCGTCTCCGCTTCACTTCGACAATGCACCGCGACCGATTCGTCTGGATAAGAAGATCGATTTGCAGGTTTTTGCGCCGAAGCGGGGCCGCGGAAATCAGAAGCGAGCGGTCGAGGCCGAGACATGGAAGCAGTTCGCGGAAATTGTTGACGACAAGGTTTTCGAAAGCCAGACCCATTACGGAATCCCAACCCTCCAGCCTGTCCAGCGAGGAAAAAGCGAAGGCATCGCGCCTGATCATGGACATGTTCGGTTCTATGTAGCGCAGGTAAAAGCGCGCGTAGTTGTCGCTTATGCGGTAGAGTTTCTGCTGTTCTGCCGCGCCAGTGTCGGGATTTAAACCTTCATCGTCCGAAACGAATCCTGATTCTTCGAGCTGCTCGAGTGCCGCCGAAAGGTGGCCTCCCTTGGTCAGGCCAAGCGCCGTGGCGATTCCTGAGATGTTCTTCGCCCCCGAACAGAGCGAGCGGAGAATATCGGCCTTGACGCCAGGGGCGCGATTGAAAACGTCGCGGAAGATGTCGTCAAAATCCGTGGCCAGTATTCCATTCGGCAAAAACGCCATGCGCCTGATGTTATCGGATGCGCTTTGCGCAGGATCGATTTCCTCGAGATAGCGGGGAACGCCGCCAGTCACCGACAGGACATCGAGAATTTCGCGGATGTCGGTTCTTTCCGCCGCAGCACCCCAGAACCGAGTGCACTGGCGCAGCGGGAGTTCGCGCACAACAATGTCGAGCGAACGTCTTCCCGCAAAGGCGCCGTTGTCGACGATGTTCTCCCGTATCCAGCTTGAAACGCTTCCGCAGAGGACGACCACAAGGCGCGGATGCCGCTTCAAGAGGTTGTCCCAGGCGACTTTGAACGTCTCGGGGAAAGCCGGGTCATAATGGCCCATCCAGGAGATTTCATCAAGAAGAACCACGGTCTTCCCATTGCTGATTTTCTCGTCGAGACGGGCGAAGGCGCGGTCCCAGTCCGAAGGCGGGGAATCGTCTCCTCCCGTCTGGCGCGCCAGTTGACGGGCGAAGGATGCCAGTTCGTTTGCGTTGGAGAACTTTTCCTTGGGGCGCAAACCCTCTATCTTGATGAAACGGCTGCCTGTACGCCTTGCGAACTCGGCGATGAGGGTCGACTTGCCGATTCGCCTGCGCCCCCGGCAAGTGACTAGTGACGACACCCGCTTGTTCCAAAGCGCCATCAACAACTCCAGCTGGTCTTCGCGTCCAACAAACATGGATTTTCCTTTCGTCAAACTTCTCCAATCGACTGTATCAATTCTACTTCCCGTCTCCGGAAAAAGCAAGACTTTTTGGTCACGGTTTCGCCGTTTTCGGCAAACCGTGACCAAAGTAAATGAAACTAAGAGGTCACGGTTTGGCCATTTTGGCAAAATTGTGACCAGTTATTCCAGAATGAACTCTCTTAGGAACAAACCATACCATGCGGGCTGACTGGCCTGCATGATATAATGGTAGCGAAAGGTTTTCCCATGAACTATCGCAATAATATTCCTGTCGCCCTTCTCGCAGCGCTGTTTCTCGCTGGCTGCGCGACCGATTCCACTGTCCAGACGCCTGCCCCCCCTGCGCCGCCCACTGAAAATGCCGCACCAACGGCGGCCGTAAAGGCGACGCCCACCC